>Ga0164242_10001625_pt1 | contig 26635 bp, 21 predicted proteins | sample OricomgcompostMG_FD_108783 | JGI IMG/M metagenome (GOLD analysis project Ga0164242, IMG submission 108783) | Miracle-Growth compost microbial communities from Emeryville, California, USA - Original compost - Miracle growth compost (MG) ...
CGCCGCGAAGCGGCGTGTGGAGGGGTGTTAGGGACCGGCCCTGTGTGCGGCTTTCTCACCACGACCTCCCACCGCCTCCGCCGCCTGCCGCTCGGGGGACGATCCGATCGCCGCGGAAGAGCTCGGCGTCGCCCGGCCCGCCCGTCGGGAGCCTGGACAACGCGGCGGCCAGTCGCGGGTCGGCGGCGGCGTCCATCTTGTGCGCCGTGGCCGCGTACTCGTTCATCAGGTGCGCGTCGATCGGCGAGGAGTCCGGCGGCACGTCGCCGCTGAACGTCTGTCGCGTGACGACGATGCGGTCGCCTCCGCCCCGGTCGTCGGCGCGCGGGATGCCACCGAGTGCCGGAACAAGGTCGTCCGTGTGTTCGACGGCGACGTCGATGGTGGTCGACGCGACGTCCACACCCGCGGTGGGGGAGCCGAACGTCACGAGTGCCGGGATGTCGTAGTCACCGGACGTCGCGATCGAGGTGGCCACGATGCCGCCCTGCGAATACCCGACGGGGATGACGGTGTCGCCCGGGCGGATGCCCGCCTGCTCCATCGCCAACTCCGTCGCGCGCTGCGACCCCGGGTCGAGCCGGGCCACGCCGCCCAGATCGCTGGTCATGTCGAATGGCTCGCCGCCGGCGACAGGGCTGGTGTCGATCGTTCCGCCGACGTACACGATGTAGCTCTGCTTGTCGCCGTCGCCCGGGTAGCGTTCCACGCGCACCTGCGGCGAGTCGCTGCGGGACGGCGGGATGCGCGCGGCCAGGTCGGCGAATCCGGAGGGCGGGGCGACGGTGCTCGACGAGGTGCGCTCCACGTTCACCGGTGTCTCCTTGAAGGCACCGACGGTGCGTCCGGCTCCGACGATGACCGAGCTGCCCCCGCGCAGCCCGAACGCGCCCGTTCCGCGATCGTCGACGAGCGCAGCGAACGGCAGCGGCAGGCCGGCGGTGCCGAGCATCGCGTCGTCGGCCGCCGAGACGGCGAACCGGATCGCGGACACCACCCGCGGGTCGCGGAGCAGACTCGCCTTCGACCCGGCCGCATGGCCGAGGTTCTTGAGGAACGTCTGGGGCGAGCCCGCAACCAGGCTGCCGATGCTGAGGGCGGCAGCGAACGTGGCGAGCAGTTCGGGCAACGCGAGCATCGCGGCGAGGGCCGCCAGCGGCGCCAGCCGGCCGAGCGTCCACCCCGCGACCGTGCTGAGGTCGGCGATGCGGGCATCCGCGTTGCGATCGGCGGCGTCGTACTGCCCGGCGGCCTCGAGCAGCCCTTCGGCGAGACGCTTCGACTGCGAGGCTGCGGTGCGGATGCCGGTGGCCGCCACCTGCGCAAGCCGCGCGGCATCCTGCACCGCGATCGTCACCAGGGTGGTTCCCGGAGGAAGGTCGGACCCGAGCGCGAGCGCGGGGCGCAGCGCATACGCGAGCTCGTCGAGGGTGCCGCTCAGCGAGGCGAGAGAGGCGCGGGCGACCAGCAGGGCATCCGAGGTGACCTCCGTGCTGCCGCCGGAGATGGTGATGTCGGAGACGGTGATGTCGTCGGACATGCGCCTCATCCCCCGCGCTCGCTGCGTGCGGTATGCATGCTCGACGCGGGTGGGCCCAGTTGATCGACGGGAACGACCGCCAGCTCCTGTGCCGCACGATCGAGGGCGGCAATCGCTTCGCCGATCGATGCGGTCAGGTCGTCGACTCCGGCGCGGAACCTGCGTTGCGCGGGCGATCTCCAGTGCAGGGCACCGGCATCCGGAACCTGCGCCATGAGCGCGGCCAGCTCGGAACGCACGTAGTCCACGGCCGCGTGCGCGGCTCGTAGTGCCGCCTCGTCCAGACGATCACCTCCTGAAATCGCGAAAGGAATGCGATCAGCCTGCCCTCAGGCGTGCGGCCGCCGGCGGCTGGCGGCGCCTGATGGGGGCGAGCCGGCTCGGCGCCTGCCTGGGGACGGAGGGATGCCGGACCGGGAGCATCCGGGCGTACAGCAGAATGGAGGCATGACCTCGGATGCGACCCGGTTCCGCATCTGCTTCGTATGCAGCGGCAACATCTGCCGCTCGCCGATGGCCGAGGTGGTGCTCCGGCAGCTGGCGGAAGACGCCGGACTTGGCGACCGCCTGGCCATCTCGTCGGCGGGAACGGGCGACTGGCACGTCGGGGAGCAGGCCGATCCTCGTGCCGTCGACGCACTCACCGCACACGGGTACGACGGGTCGACGCACCGGGCGCGGCAGTTCGATCCCGCCTGGTTCGCGGATCTCGATCTGGTCGTGGCACTGGACCGCAGCCACGAACGAATTCTCAAAGCATGGGCCGGGAACGACCTCGACCGCAGCAAGGTGCAGCTTCTGCGCAGCTTCGAGACGCCGCGATCCGATTCACTGGATGTGCCGGATCCCTATTACTCGGACCACACGCTCTTCGCCGCCGTTCTCGGCATGATCGAGCGAGCCGACCGGGCGCTGCTGGCCCAGCTGGCCCCCGCCCTGCGCGCACCGTCACAACAACAAGGAAAGTCATGACCTCGCTTCCCCCTCAGCCGCTCAGCCCGCTCGACGGCAGGTATCGCGCCGCCGTCTCCGAGCTCGGGGACTTCCTCTCCGAGGCCGGTCTGAACCGCGCCCGCGTGCAGGTGGAGGTGGAGTGGCTGCTCTATCTCACCTCGCACCGGATGTTCGGGAGCGAGCCGCTGACCGAGGGGCAGGCATCCGCTCTGCGCGCCCTCGTCACCGACTTCGGCCAGGACGAGATCGACCGGCTGGCAACGCTCGAAGCCACCACCAGGCACGACGTGAAGGCCGTCGAGTACCTCGTGCGCGAGAAACTGCACGAACTGGGCCTCGACTCGATCGCCGAGCTGACTCACTTCGCATGCACGAGCGAAGACATCAACAACCTCTCCTACGCGCTGACCGTCTCGGAGGCTGTGCGCGACGTGTGGCTGCCGAAGCTTCGCACCGTGATCGACGCGCTGCGTTCCCGTGCGGTGGAGCTGCGGAACGCCTCGATGCTCGCCCACACGCACGGCCAGCCGGCGACGCCCACCACGATGGGCAAGGAGTTCGCGGTGTTCGTGTACCGGCTCGAGCGCATCGCCGCCCAGGTGGAGGCGAGCGAGTACCTCGGCAAGTTCAGCGGCGCCACCGGCACCTTCTCCGCGCACCTGGCCGCGGATCCGGATGCCGACTGGCCGGTGATCTCGCGCGAGTTCGTGCAGTCCCTTGGCCTCACCTGGAACCCGCTCACGACTCAGATCGAGTCGCACGACTGGCAGGCGGAGCTGTACGGCCGTGTCGCGCACGCGAACCGGGTGCTGCACAACCTCGCGACGGATGTCTGGACCTACATCTCGCTCGGCTACTTCCGGCAGATCCCGCAGGCCGGCGCCACGGGATCGTCGACCATGCCGCACAAGATCAACCCGATCCGATTCGAGAACGCGGAGGCGAACCTCGAGCTCTCCAGCGCGCTGCTGGACTCGCTGGCATCCACACTGGTCACGAGCCGCCTGCAACGCGACCTCACCGACTCGACCACGCAGCGCAACATCGGGGTCGCGCTCGGCCACTCACTGCTCGCCTTCGACAACATCGAGCGGGGGCTGCGCGAGATCGCGATCGACGAGGATGCCCTCGCCCGCGACCTCGACGCCAACTGGGAAGTGCTCGGCGAGGCGATCCAAACGGTCATCCGTGCCGAGGTCACGGCCGGCCGCTCATCGATCAGCGACCCCTACGCGCTGCTCAAGGAGCTGACACGCGGCAAGCGGGTCGATCGCGAAGGCCTGGCGGAGTTCATCCGCGCGCTCGACATCGGCGAGGATGCCAAGACTCGCCTGCTCGCGCTCACTCCGGCCGGATACGCGGGCCTGGCCTCGCAGCTGGTCGAGTACGTGGAGCGGTAGCGCGCGTCAGTCGTGCGGGTTACGGGGGCCGGCGTCGGAGCCGGGGTCTGTTCCGCCCGTCAGTTCAGGATGCTCGCCGTTCTGCTCGGCCAGGTCGCGTCGCTCCTCGTCGTCGGGCTTGAACCCGAGCGCGAACATCGCCAGCACGACCAGGGTCGCGATGAAGGCGACGCCGAAGAAGATCAGCGCGAGGACCGGCTCGCGAGTGGACATCAGCACGATGACGCCGACGAATACGGCCAGCACGGCGGCGATGCCGAGGAACTCCACGGGCTTCATGCGGTCGCGCAGGCTCGGCCGGCGGTCCTCTGGGATGTTGTCGTGGGTCACGCGTGTCTCTCCGAAGCGTTCTGATCGGTGTCGCCTACGCCGGTGTTCCGGCCGCCCTGGCCGCTGGCGACCTGGCCGGGATGCTCGTCGTCGTGCGCGTGCGCGAGCCCGAACTTGATCGTGAACGCGCCGATGCCCACGTAGACGCCGACGATCACCGCGTAGGCGCCGAACAGTCCGACCGCGAGCAGGGAGTCCGGCGGGATGACGAGGAAGACGACGGCGAGGATGACCGTGAGGCCGCCGATGACCATCCAGTCGCGCGCGGCGTCGTACCGGTGGCGGGCGCGCCATCCGCAGTAGAACTCCGCGAACCCGGTCAGCAGTGCCCACACGCTCACGCCGTAGAGCAGCGCGCCGAGGCCGGCCCCGTTCAGCACAAGGGCCGCGATGCCGACTACGACGCCGAGCGCGCCCTGGGCGACGAAGAGCCACTTCGTGAGGGCATTCTTCAGCAGCAGTGCGCCGATGCCGATGACGACGCCCTCCACCAGCGCGTAGCTGCCGAAGACGAGCAGGCCGATTCGCGCCGAGTGCTCGGGGTCGAACGTGATGAATCCGCCCGCAACGAGCGCGACGATGGCGCGCACGAGTGCGACGACCCAGTAGCGATCCGGGCTGACGCGCGAGGACGCGGCTGTGCTCACGTGACTTCTTTCGTGCGGATGGGGCAGTGCGAGTCTTCTGGGTACCGGCGGCGTGCGCTGCGCTTCTGACCTCGAGGGTTCCGCGGCGCCGGGACCGGAACGATTCTACCCGCCGTAGAGCACGGGCTAGCTGGGAGGTCGGCGGCCGACGACGACCGTGCCGTCGACGTCGTCGTCGCGCACGATCGAGGCGGAGAAGCCCGCCGCCTCGAGGATGCCCACGGTCGCGGATGCCTGCCTCCTGCTCGTCTCGATCAACACGTGTCCGCCGGGCGAGAGCCACTCGCCGGCGCCGGCGCCGACACGTCGCTGGAGTGCGAGACCGTCCGCACCGCCGTCCAGCGCGGCCGGCGCCTCGTGCTCGCGCGCCTCCGGCGGCATCAAGCGGATCTCATCCGTGGGCACGTAGGGCGCGTTCGCCACGATGACGTCGACGCGACCCCGCAGCGAGTCGGGGAGCGGTTCGTAGAGGTCGCCGGTGTACACCTGCGGAGCCTGCGTGGACACCGCGGCCAGCGTGCGGCGAGCGCAGTCGGTCGCTATCGGGTCGATGTCGGAGGCGTGCACAGCGGCATCCGGTCGAGCAGCGAGGATGGCCGCGCCGATCGCGCCCGCGCCGCAGCAGAGGTCGAGCACGACAGGCGCGCGGGGTGCGACCCGCAACGCCTCCCGCACGAGCAGCGTCGTGCGCTGTCGCGGAACGAACACGCCCGGCGCGACACTGACGCGGAGCCCGCGGAACTCGGCCCAACCGAGGATGTACTCCAGGGGTTCGCCCGCCACACGGCGACCGATGAAGTCCTCGAGCTGACGTGAATCGCACGCCTCGTCAAGGATGAGCCGCGCCTCATCCTCCGCGAAGACGCAGCCCGCGGCGCGCAAGCGGGCGACGACGGCGTCGAAGTCGGGAGTTGTGCGGTCGGGGTCGGCGGACATGGGGCGAGCGTACGGGTTCCGCCGCGATCCGGACGAGCCCACGGGCCGGACCGCCGAACACGGAGCCATCCATCGAGCACGGAACGGTCCACCGAGCACGGAAAGGACGTGCGCTCCGTGCTCGTACGCGCGCTGCGTGCTCGGTCGTGCGCTCCGTGGTGGCTCAGCGCTGCGGCGCCGGCGTGTACACCACCACGTGCAGGTCGGGATGGTCGGACGGCACGAACTGGTGGTGCTCGAGCGTGATGAGACCCGCGGTCGGATGCCGGAACACCCGCTCGCGCGACGCGAATCCCTCGATGTCGTGGGCCGCCCATGCCGAGCGGAACTCCGGGCTCGCCTCCTCGAGACGCGAGACGAGGTCGAGGTAGGCGGGGTCGCCGAGACGAGGGCCGGCATCCGCTCTGAACTCGGCGACGAAACGTCGGCTCGTGACGTCCCAGTCCGGAAGCAGCTCGCGCACGAACGGGTCGGTGAAGACGAGCCAGAGCAGGTTGCGGTCTTCCGCGCGTGCCGTGGCGACGCCCGGGTAGAGCGCCGCATAGGCGGCGTTCCAGCCGGCGATGCGCCAGTCCGCGGTGACGGTGTACGAGGGCGAGTCGGCGAGCGCATCCATGAAGCGCTGCAACGCGGGCGGAGCGGTGGCCGCCGGCGGACGGGCTGTCGTCGCGGCGGTGGAGTATCCGGCGAGGGAGAGAAGGTACGCATGCTCGGTCACGGTAAGACGCAGGGTGCGAGCGAGGGCATCCAGAACCTGGCGGGACGGGTGGATGTCGCGCCCCTGCTCGAGCCACGTGTACCAGGTGACGCTGACGCCGCTGAGGTACGAGACCTCCTCACGGCGGAGGCCGGTCGTGCGTGAGCGGCCGACGGGCGGCAGCCCGGCATCCGCCCTGGAGAGGTTCTCGCGACGGGCGCGCAGGAACCCGCCGAGCTCGACCCTGCTCTGCTCGGCCATCGCCCCTGCCGCTCCTGCGCGTTGCGAGATCTCCACGAGATAACGCTAAAGGCTCAGCCGTGCTAGTACTCCAAGTACTAGCACCCGGAGCGTCTTCCGCTCGCGCCACCGGCCACGCAGCATGTCACCATGCCCGCACTCCGCTCTCGCACCGTCACCCATGGCCGCAACATGGCCGGAGCCCGCGCCCTGCTGCGCGCCGCCGGCGTCAAAGGCAGCGACTTCGGCAAGCCGATCGTCGCCGTCGCCAACAGCTTCACCGAGTTCGTGCCGGGCCACACTCACCTGCAGCCCGTCGGGCGCATCGTCTCGGATGCGATCACCGCGGCCGGCGGCATCCCGCGCGAGTTCAACACCATCGCTGTCGACGACGGCATCGCCATGGGCCACGGCGGCATGCTCTACTCGCTGCCCTCGCGTGACCTCATCGCCGACTCCGTCGAGTACATGGTGAACGCGCACTGCGCCGACGCGCTGGTGTGCATCTCGAACTGCGACAAGATCACGCCCGGCATGCTGCTGGCCGCGCTGCGGCTGAACATCCCGACGGTGTTCGTCTCCGGCGGTCCGATGGAGTCCGGCCGCGCCGTGCTCGCGAACGGCACCGTGCGCACGCTCGACCTGATCGACGCGATGTCGGAATCGGCGAACGAGAACGTGTCGGATGCCGACCTGCAACGCATCGAGGAGGCCGCGTGTCCCACGTGCGGGTCGTGCTCCGGCATGTTCACCGCCAATTCGATGAACTGCCTTACCGAGGCGATCGGGCTCTCCCTGCCCGGCAACGGCTCGACGCTCGCCACCCACACAGCACGTCGCGAACTGTACGAGCGGGCGGGCGCCCTCACCGTCGAGATCGCGAAGCGCTGGTACGACGATGACGACGCATCCGTGCTGCCGCGCAGCATCGCCACGCCCGCCGCGTTCGGCAACGCCATGGCGCTGGACATCGCGATGGGCGGGTCGACGAACACGATCCTCCACCTGCTCGCGGCCGCGCACGAGGCGGGCGTCGACTTCGGGCTGAACGAGATCGACGCGCTCTCGCGCCGCATTCCCTGCCTGGCGAAGGTGGCACCCAACGTCACCGCGACGCGCACGTATTACATGGAAGACGTGCACCGGGCGGGCGGCATCCCAGCGATCCTCGGCGAGCTGCGCCGCGGCGGCCTGCTCGACGAGGGCGTGCACTCAGTGCACTCGAACTCGCTCGGCGAGTGGCTGGACGAGTGGGATGTTCGCAGCGGCAAGGCATCCGACGCCGCGTTCGAGCTGTGGCACGCAGCACCCGGTGGCGTGCGATCCTCGTCGGCGTTCTCCCAGTCCGAGCGCTGGGAGGAGCTCGACACGGATGCCGCGGGCGGGTGCATCCGTGACATGGAACACGCGTACACCGTCGATGGCGGCCTCGCGGTGCTGCGCGGCAACCTCGCGGAGAACGGCGCGGTCGTCAAGACCGCGGGTGTCGACGCATCCATACACACGTTCGCCGGAACCGCCGTCGTCTTCGACTCGCAGGAGGCCGCGTGCGAGGGCATCCTCGGAAAGCGGGTGAAGGAGGGCGACGTCGTCGTCATCCGCTACGAGGGACCGCGCGGCGGCCCTGGCATGCAGGAGATGCTCTACCCCACGTCGTTCCTGAAGGGACGCGGACTCGGCAAGGCGTGCGCACTGATCACCGACGGACGCTTCTCGGGCGGCACGTCGGGCCTCTCGATCGGACACGTCTCGCCGGAGGCCGCTGCGGGCGGCACGATCGCGCTCGTGGAGAACGGCGACCGCATCGTCATCGACATCCCGAACAGGTCGATCAGTCTCGACGTGCCCGAGACGGTTCTGGATGACCGCCGCCGCGCCATCGAGGACGCCGGCGGTTACCGTCCGGTCAGCCGCGAACGCGTGGTGTCGCCCGCGCTGCGCGCCTACGCGCTGATGGCCACCTCGGCCGACACGGGTGCGGTGCGCGATGTGGACTCGGTGGAGGCGGCGGTCGCTGCGAGCCGGATGCCCGCGCCGGTCGGGGTGTAGTCAGCCCTACCCTCGTAGGGGTCCCCATCGAAACGAGGTGTCGAGTGCCCGATCCCCAGAGCGGCGCCGTGCGCACGCTGCGTGGCGGGATGCTGCTGATCGGGCTGCTGCTGATCGCGGCCAACCTCCGTGCGGCGATCACGTCGGTGGGGCCGGTGCTGGGCGACATCCGCAGCGATCTCGGGATCGGCGCTGTCACGGCATCCGTGCTCATCTCGATCCCGCTGGTCGCGTTCGGCGTGTTCTCTCCCGTCGCACCCGTGCTCGCCGCGAAGTTCGGCATCGAACGCACACTCGGCGGCGCGATCATCGTGCTCGCGGTGGGCATCGTCGCGCGGTCCTGGCCCGGCCTCGTCACGCTCTGGGCAGGCACCGTACTGCTCGGCCTCGCGATCGCCGTGATCAACGTGCTGCTGCCCGCGCTCGTCAAGCGCGACTACCCGAACCGGGTCGGTTCGGTCACCGGAACGTACTCCGCCGTGCAGTCCGGCATCGCGGCCATCGCGGCCGGAGTCGCGGTGCCGATCGCGGATGCCGCCCCGCACGGCTGGCGCCTCTCGCTGGGCATCTGGGCGGGACTGGCGCTCATCTCGTTCGCCGTGTTCCTCCCGCAGTTGCGGAACGGGCCGGAGTGGATGCGCGGGCCGTCGCAGGCGGTGCCCGTCACTTCCCACGGTCAGCCGGAGAGCCACCTCGAACCGGCCGGCGCTGCAGGACGATCGACGCGCCCTCCGCGCTCGTACCGCTCGCCGTGGGGCGCCGCACTCGCGTGGCAGGTGACGCTGTTCATGGGTCTGCAGTCGACCATCTACTACACCGTGGTCACGTGGTGGCCCTCGGTGGAACAGGCATCCGGGGTCTCCGCCGCCATCGCCGGATGGCACCAGTTCGCGTACCAGATGTTCGGGCTGCTGGGCACGGTGCTGTGCGCCGCGACCATCTCACGGATGCGCGACCAGCGCACGATCGCGGTGGGCGTGTGCGTGCTGATGTTCGTGGGCATCCTGGGACAGCTGACCGCGCCGGCGCTTGGACTGCTGTGGATCGCGCTCGTCGGGCTCGGCTCGGGCGGATCCATCGTGCTCGCCCTCGCCCTGCTCGGCCTGCGCACGCATCACCACGGCCAGTCCGCTGCGCTGTCGGGGATGGCGCAGTCGATCGGCTACCTGCTCGCCGCGACCGGACCGATCGCGATCAGCATCCTGCACGATGCCAGCGGCGGGTGGGCTGCACCGCTCATCGTGATGCTCGGGGTCATCGTCGTGCAGGTGGTTTTCGGCGTGCTCGGGTCACGCGACCGGCTGCTGCCGTTGCGTGCGTGAGCCGCAGCCCCTGCCGTTCACGTTCCGCTTGCCCAGATCGCGGGTGTGCGGCATCCGGACCCGCAATCTGCGACCATCCTGCGCGTCTATGAAGCCCCGCCGGCTGGCCAGGACGGATGCTCGTGCGGCGGCACGCTGAAGATGCGCGAGTAGACGTCGTCGATGACGCCGTTCTTGTCGAGGTTGTACGAGTCCGGGTCGTCGGCCGTTTCGATGGCGAGTCGTCGCTTCGCGGCGGCGTAGAGGTCGCGGTCGTCGGGATGCGAGCGCAACCAGTCGCGGAACAAGAGGTGCCGCAGCGGCTCGGGGGACCCGGCCTGGAACACGTGCACGTTGACGCCGGTGCGCACGAGCATCCGGTGTCCGTTCCACCACGGTTCGCGCAGCACGTGCCGGTAGCCGGCCACGGTCAGGGCAGGCACGTATGCGCTCTCGTCCGCCGAATCGGGCACCTGCACGTCGATGTCGATGATCGGCTTGGCCGGCAAACCTGGGACGGACGTCGATCCGACGTGCTCGACACGCACGATGAGGTCGCCGAGCGCGTCGACGATCTTCGCGCGCTCGCGCTCGTACTCGGCCGGCCATGCCGGATCGGGTTCGACGATCACTATCGGCGCGAAGGCTGCAGGCGGCCCGTCGACCCAGCGGATGTCCTGCTGGTCCTCGTCGCCGAGCTGCCTGCGGGTGAGTTCCTCCGGATAACCGTGCTCGGATAATGCTTCCGACTGCGCGCGCACTTCGACCTCCCAGTTCGAGCGAGCAAAGTCTTCAAGCGTACGACTCGAGAAGTCGCGCTACAAGCATCCGCTCGTCAGGCAGTACGTGCGCGCCGCTGGGAGGATGTCACGGTGACCTACGACGCGACCGAGGAGACGACCGACTACCAGGCGACGCGGGTGCGGATGCACGCGAATACCCGGTTCGAGGCGTTCGTCGCGGCGCTGGAGCAGGCGGTACCCGAGCTGTCGCAGGCGGATGCCGTCGCACGACTCGCCGAGGACGGCGACTGGTCGGGGTTCACGCGTGGCCTGCAGTGGGAGGCGCCCAGCGGGTTCGTGCGTGTCTGGTCGTGGTCGCCGTCAGAGCTCATGCGGCACGCCGGCAACTCGACGCCGAGCGCGCTCTGGCTGATCGTGAACCACGCGATCGGGGCGCGCCTCTTCCGTCACGATCCGGCCGCCATGCTGTACTCGCCGCTACGCGTCGAGGCTCACGCCGCTCCGGATGCCGGCACCATCGTGAGCTTCGACGTTCCGAGCGCCCGGCTGCGCGGCTTCGGCATCAATAAGGTCACGCAGGCCGGCGCCGAACTCGACCGAGCTCTCGGCGACCTGCTCGAGGACCTGGGCCTGCCCCGCCCCGCCGCGCTGCGTCGCTGACGCATCGCTCGACGTCGGAATTGGGGGCCGAAAGTGTCGTTTCCGCCGCTTCACACGACACATCGGGACCACAAGTCGGCGCGGGGCGAGCCGCGTCAGCGGTGGGACGCCAGGTCAGCGGCGGCGGCGCACCGTGAGGCCCTGTGCGCAGGTGCCGATGACGCCGCGCTCGTCGTGCAGCACGGTCTGCGTGACGCCCAGGCCGCTCACCCCGTACGCCACAGTGGTGTCGAACCCGAGCCAGTCGCCCTGCGGCTGTGCGAAGAGGTGTGCGGTCAGGTCGATGTTGGGGAACAGAACATCCTGCGGCGCGAACCGCGGCGTGATGCCGTTGGCGATGTCGAGGATGCTCAGCAGCCGCCCCGTCGCGCTCACCGGTTCGCCCTCGAGCAACGCAACCCGCGGGCGCAGCCACACCTGCGCCCGGCCCTGCTCAAGTCGCGTGCCGTGCACTTCGACGGTGCGCACGAACTCGCCCGGCCAGGCATCGAATCCATTCCACGCCTCCAGCTCCGCACGCGAAGGCATCGCGGGGAACGCGTTCCCGGCGAGCTTCTCCGTGTCGTGCCTGGCGATCAGCCATGCCCGCAGGATGACGGATGCCCGCCCGCCGTGGCTCATCGTCGCCTCGACGAGCTCGACGGTGCGGCCGGGTCGCAGCATGCGGGTCTGAATCTCGACGACGTCGATCGGCATGGTGCCGAGGATGTCGAACGACAGCCGACCGACCTGCAGCCCGTCGGCGATCCGGTCGGCGAACGCGCGCTCGACGACGTGCGTGAGCAGGCCGAGCGCGGGTGCGATGTGCTGCTCCGCCGGATCCCACGCGCCGCCCACGGCCGGCGTCGCACGGAAACGGGAGTCGTCGAGTCGTTCGAAGTACGCAGTCACCCAAGTGATCGTAACGAGCGCGCGGTTCGCGTCGTCAGGATCACCAGCTGCTGCGTCGCACGCGTCATCGCCACGTAACGGTCGACGGCACCCTCGATGCCGTCGACCCAGCGGTCGGGGTCGACCAGCACGACGAGGTCGAACTCGAGCCCCTTCACGTGCTCGGGACTCAGCGAGCGGATGCGTGCGCTCCCCGTGAATGACGGGTCTCCGATCACGCACGCGACACCCTCCGCGTGCTCCGCCGCCCACGTGTCCACGATGCCGCGCAGCCGGGACGCAGATGCCCGCACCACCGGGTGCCCGCCGCGGCGAATCGAGACCGGCACGTTCGCATCCGGGATCGCGGCACGGATGACCGGCTCGGCGGCATCCATCACCTCCTGCGGGGTTCGGTAGTTGATGCGGAGGGATGCCTGCACCGCCTCGCCCAGCCCCACACGCTCGAGCCGCTCGCGCCACGACTCGGTGAACCCGTGCCGCGCCTGCGCCCGATCGCCCACGATGGTGAAGCTGCGCGACGGGCAACGCTGCAGGAGCATGCGCCACTCGGCGTCGGTCAGCTCCTGGGCCTCGTCGACGATCACGTGCGCGAACGGGCCGGCGAGGGCATCCGAGTCGGCTGCGGGAAGCGCGGACTCGTCCACCAGCGCGTTCTTGAGGTCCTGGCCACGCAGCATGGTCATGACGAGCATCTCGGAGTCGTCGGCGGCGATCAGGTCGTCGGTGATGCGCTCCCGCTGCTCCCGCTCCGCGGCGAGCGCCGCCTCCCGCGCGCGTGCCCGGCGAGTGGCATCCGGGTCTCCGATGCGCAGCCGGGCGGCGTCGAGCAACGGAAGGTCCGAGACGGTCCAGGCGCGGGCATCCGTGCGCTGCAGCATCCGGATCTCGCCGGACTCGAGCCACGGTGCGCACAGCCGCAGATAGGCGGGCACCGACCAGAGGTCGCCCACCACACCCGGCGGATCGAGCAGCGGCCACGCCTTGGCGAACGTCGCGGTCAGGGCGTCGTCGCTCGCGAGATACCGGCGCAGCTGGTGCGGAGGAGCCTCGTCGTCGTCGAGTTGATCGACGAGGATCTCCAGCAGCGCGTCCCACACCTGCTGCCTCGCCTCATTGTGCGGGGCACCCGGCTCGGCGGAGTCGAACGCCTCCGTCCACTCGGCCGCGCCGACCTCCGCGTCGCCCCACGGCGTCTCGACCACGAGGTCGACGGTCGGCGGCTGCTCGTAGTGCTTCACGGCGGCCTCTACGGCATCGATCAGGCGAGCGGATGCCTTCAGCCGAGCCACCCGCTGGTCGCCCTCGTCTGCGACGGAGGAACCTTCCGGCACCAGATCGCGCAGCGTGCAGATGCGAACGCTGTGCTCGCCGAGGCTGGGCAGCACGTCGTCGACGTAGTCGAGGTACGCCTGGTGCGGCCCGACGAACAGCACCCCGCCGCCCGTGCCGCCCTCCGAGCCGCCGATGCGGGGCTCGGAGTACAGCAGGTATGCGGCACGGTGCAGTGCGACCACGGTCTTGCCGGTGCCGGGTCCGCCGTCCACGACGAGCGGGCCGTGCGAGTCGGCGCGGATGATGGCATCCTGATCCGCCTGGATCGTACTCAGAACATCGCGCATGCGCGGCGAGCGGGTGCCGCCAAGGCTCGCGATGAACGCCGACTGGTCGTCGAGCGCCGCATTGTGCTCCAGGCCATCGGCCGTGAAAACCTCGTCCCAGTAGTCGCTGATGCGACCGCGAGTCCACCGGTAGCGCCTGCGGCTCACGAGCCCCATCGGGTTCGCGTGCGTGGCCGCGAAGAACGGCTCGGATGCCGGTGCCCGCCAATCCACCAGCAACCGGCGCCCGTCGTCGTCGGTGAGGCCGAGCCGCCCGATGTAGATCGGCGCGCCGCCGTCTGCTGCCACCATGCGTCCGAGGCAGAGGTCGAGGCCGAACCGGCGCAGCAGGCGCAGCCGCGACGCCAGCCGCCGGATCTCCAGGTCGCGGTCCATCGCCGCCTGGCCGACGCCGCCCGGCTCCCGGCGAACGGCGTCCAGGCGTGCGGTCAGCTCGGCGAGCTGCCGGTCGAGGGTGCGTCGCAACGCGGCGAAGTGCTCCTCGTCCGCGCCGATCAGTGCCGGGTCTGCTTTGGTGTTCAGCCGGGGCGGCAGGGCGAATGCGCTGCAGGCGTCGGGCGTGTTCTCGTCGGGTGTGCTGCTGTCGGTCGTGTTCGTGATCGAGCTGTGGTCGGTTGTGCTGCTGTCGTGGGTGTTCGAGATCGTGGCCGTCATCCGTTCTTCCACCTGTCATCGCACGCGAAAATGGCATGCGATCAGCGATTCTGCATCACAGAGGGGCTCTTGCGGCAAGCCCTGTGCCGTGCGGGATAATGGAAATGCGGGCTGAGGCTTGGAGCGGTTCCGGGAACGCCGCCTATCTCGCGACTGTGCTGACCGGTGGTTGAGCGGGTGCCTGTTCGAACTCGGCAGCGGCCTTACGCGCCGTTCCCTGCGCCCAGCGCCCGGTGCTCATCACGGCGAGAACGGCGAGTGCGAGGCCGAGGCCGGCGAGCATCCACCAGATGCCACGTGCCGCGTCCGTGAACGCCGCGGCTTGCGCGCTCGTGTGACGGATGCTCGTGCTCAGGATGCTCAGGCTCGGTCCGACGAACACGCCCGCGACCGCGACGCCCAACGCGGTGCCCGTCTGCCGGCCGGCCGAAGCCAGGGACGCCGCGAGTCCGGCCATCGATCGCGGCATGCCGGACACCGCCGTGTTGCTGATCGGCGGGTTGACGAAGCCGAGGAAGACGCCGACGAGAAGGAAGGCGGCGAGGAGTGCTGGCATCCACGTCGCGGGAGTGACCCAGAGCAGGGCGACGCCCGCCGCGGTGAGCGCGACACCGGCGATGAGCAGCGGATGCCGCGGCCCGCGCGCTCCGACCATGCGGCCGGAGATCGGAGAGAGCGCCAGCACGAGCACGCCGATCGGCAGCAGGCAGAGCCCGGCGGACCAGGCGGGGAGACCGCGCACGGTCTGCAAGTAGAGCGTGATGACGAACAGGAACGCCTGGAAGCCGCACAGCGCGAGGATCGCCATGACGAGCGCCGAGACGAACGGCACGCTGCGGAAGAGCTTCGGCTCCAGCAGCGGTTCGCGACGCCGGCGCTCGACGAAGACGAGCGCGATCGCACTGGCGGCCGAGGCGGCGACTGCCGTGAGGATCGCCGGTGATGTCCAGCCCAGCGAACCGCCCTCGATGACGGCGAACACCGTGCCGCCGAGCAGAACGGCCACCAGCAACTGTGCGACCGGGTCGAAGCGGCGGGCGCGAGCGGCGCGGGACTCGGGCACGAGCAGAGTGACGAGCACGACGGCGAGCGCGACGATCGGCAGGTTGACCATGAAGACCGCGCGCCAGCCGGCCGCGCCGACGAGCAGTCCGCCGAGCACCGGACCGAGGGCAAGGGCAAGGCCGCTCATCGCGCCGTACACCCCGATCGCCCGCGCGCGTTCCCGCGGGTCGGAGAATGTGTTGGCGACGATCGCCATCGCCACCGGGTTCAGCATCGTGCCGCCGACGGCCTGCGCCGCGCGGGCCGCGACGAGCCATCCGATCGTGGGGGCGAGCCCGCAGGCGAGAGAGCCGACGCCGAAGATCACGAGCCCGATGACGAACATCCTTCGACGTCCGAATCGGTCGGCGAGCGAGCCGGAGAGCACGAGGAAGACGGCGAGCACGAGGGCGTAGGCGTCGATGGTCCACTGCAGGCCGTCCGCCGAGGCGTGCAGCTGGCGACGGATGTCCGGCAGCGCCACGTTGACGATGGAGAGGTCCATCACGACGACGATCATGCTCATGCAGCAGATCGCCAGGATCAGCAGGCGCCTGACGCGGCTCGGCTCGGTGCCCGGCGTCGGCGCGGTGGGCACGACGGGCGGGGTCGGGTTGCTGGATGCCGGAATCGGGGTGGGGGCTCGCATGCTCTCGAACGTAGGATTTAGAGCGTGCTCGAAGTCAAGACGGCGCCTGTGCCGAAGCATCCGACTCGTCCGTCGCCCGAGGACCGGGAAGTACCGGAGGGCGGTGTGACCATCGCGGAAGCCGCCCGCCGCACGGGGGTGAGCGCCCACACGCTGCGCTACTACGAACGCGCGGGTCTCGTCGTCTCACCCGTCGACCGCACGAGCGGAGGCCGCCGTCGATACCGCCACATCGACCTGAAGTGGATCGTGATCTGCACCAAGCTGCGCGCCACCGGGATGCCTATCAAGGGCATCCGCAGGTACGCCGAGCTGGTGGCGGCAGGACCGGGCAACGAGCAGGAACGCCTCGAACTGCTGGAGGCGCACCGCGCGAACGTGCTGGAGAAGCTCGCCGAGGTGCAGGAGAACCTGCAGACCATCGACCACAAGATCGCGGTCTATCGCGGAAGTCTCGCCGCAGGCGAAGCCGATCGGCTCTGGGCGCCCCGCTAGGGGCCGGACTTTCTCCGTTCAGGTCGCGAAATCTGCCGTTATCCGGGCGTCATAACGGCAGATTTCGCGACTTGAAGCGGGTGCCGAGGCGACCTACGACGTGAGGAAGTCCACGATCAGCGGGGTCACCGACTCGGCACGATCGCGCAGCACGGTGTGCGAGCCGCCGCGCACGATGAGCAGGCGAGCGTGGGGGATGCTGCTGGCGAGCATCCGGGTGTGCCCGCGGCGGATGACGTCGTGCTGGCCGGCGAGCACCAGCGTCGGCGCCGAGATACGGCTCAGGTCGCGCATCCCGATACCGGGTGCATCGAGCATGAGACGCAGCAGCTCGAGCTTGCGCCTGCGGGCGACCGCGGGAGCCGGGGTGAGGATCGCGGCGAGGTGCAGCATCCGCAGTCCCCATTGCACGCCGAATCGCAGGCCGCCTACTCCGAGGTTGCCGGACGCAAGCACGAGGGAGCGCACGAGTTCCGGATGCCTGACGGCCAGCAGCATCGCCACGTTCGCGCCGTCGGAGAAGCCGAGCACGTCGAACGGCTCCGGTGCGGCATCCGTTCCGGCGCCGAGCGCTCGGATCACCCGGGCGGCGTCGTCGGCCATGCGCGAGAGCGTGAGCGGCCCCGAGCCCCGCGCCGACCGCCCCTGACCGCGGCAGTCCATCGCCACGACGCGGTGGTGGTCTGCGAGCAAGGGTAGGTTGCGGTTGAAGAAGCGCAGGTCGCCGGAGTTGCCGTGGATGACCAGCAGCGGCGCCCCCGATCCGCGCACCTCGACGTACAGGTCGCCGACCCGGTGCTGCCAGCTCGTGTGCTCGCCGGGCAGCTTGTCGGGGCGCGGCAGCACATCGGCGCCGTTCCCCAGCGTCGGACCGCGTTGCAAGCCGAGCACAATCACACGGTAGGTCACCTGCCTATGCGGCGCTCATGCATCCGCTCGGCGCCGGCCGCGGAACGGGCGCCTCCCAGGATGCACGGCCCGGCATCCGCTCGCTCCGGCCGCCACGGAACGCACCACCAAGCACAGAACCCACCACCGAGCACAGGGCGGACCACCAAGCACGGAACGGACCAGCGAGATACGAGACGATGACATCGTCACGCTGCACGGTCTCCGACTCACCGGGTCTGCGCTGACGGTGGCCGACACAGCGCGAAGTCTGCCGCTCGCGACAGCTCTGGCCGTCGCCGACGCATCACTGCACCTTGCGGCCGTCGACGGTCACGACTACGACCTCGGCCGAGCGGCCTGCCGCGGCCGCCTACTCCTCGGTGTGGCCCAGCTGCGGTGAAGGCACGAAACGGGCCGTACGCGACGACATCGCGTCGAGCTCCAGGACGACCAGCTCGTTCTCGCCAGCGCGCGTCGCACCGGCGGGCACGTAGAGCGTGCGCTGCGGCCCGGCGCTCCAGTAGCGCCCGAGTGGGAACCCGTTCACCCAGGCTGCACCCTTGCCCCAGGAAACCGTGTCGAGGAAGAGGTCGGCGGATGCCTCGAGCTCGAACACTGCGCGATGGAATCCAGGCAGCGACAGGTCGCCGCGGCCCGCCACGCCGCCACCGACCATGTGCGCCGACGCAGCAGCACCAGCCGTGCGTGCGAGCGCATCCGCGTCCAGACGCAGCGTCTCCCACCGGTCAAGCTGAACGCCGTCGACGTTCGCCGGGCCGATCAGGCCCTTCCGCTCGCCGATGCGGGGGCCGTAGTCGACACGTCCCTCGTCCTCCACGACGACGAGCAGCTCATGGCCGCCGGGCACCACCATGGCTCGCTCGTGCCGCTCGCGCGCCAGCACTCCGACCCGCACGCCGTCCACGAAGACGATCGCGCGGTCGCGCACCTCGTCGAAGGTGAGCACCGCAGGCGAACGATTCGACAATGAGGCCCGGTAGGCGACCAACCCTCGGTAAACGCCGAGGTCTTCCATCGTGGGCAGCGTCGAATGCGGCTCCCAGAAGCCGACGGCTGCCGCGGCATCCAGAAGCCCGGCTCCGGGCGAAAGCGACACCTCGAAGCTCGGTGCCGGCGACCGCGGCACCCGCTCGAACTCGGGCACGGGCGCGTACTTCGCGATCACCTCGCGGAACGCCCAGAACTTCTCGGTGGGGCGTCCGGCCTCGTCGATCGGGGCGTCGTAGTCGTATGAGGTGGTGATCGGCTGGTACACGCCCTTGTCGTTCGCGCCGTTCGTGAACCCGAAGTTCGTGCCGCCGTGCACCATGTAGATGTTGACGGATGCACCGGCCGCCAGCAGCGCGTCGAGTTCGGCCGCCGACGCGGCAGCGGGCGTTGTGTGGTGGTGCGCGCCCCAGTGGTCGAACCATCCGCACCAGAATTCGCCGCACATCAGCGGTCCGGTCGGCTGCTGAAGCCGCAGGCGTGCGAGGCGCTCGACGGCGTGCGAGCCGAACGAGCCCGTCTTGTGCAGCTCGGGAAGGCTGCCGTCCGCGATCATCGACCCGCTCGGCTGGTCGACCGTGATCAGCGGGACGGTGATCCCGGATGCCCGAGTCGCCTGCGTCAACTCGCGCAGGTACTCCTTGTCGGAGCCGTATGCCCCGTATTCGTTCTCCACCTGCACGAGGATGACCGGGCCGCCCGCGTCCACCTGCAGCGGTGCGACGATGCCGAGCACGTGACCCAGATAGCGCTTCGCAGGGTCGAGGAAGCGGGCATCCGTGCTGCGCATGCGCACGCCGGAGTCGGCGAGCAGCCACGCCGGCAGTCCGCCGCCGTCCCACTCCGCGCAGATGTACGGGCCCGGCCGCACGATCGCGAACATGTTCTCCTCGGCGACGATCCGCAGAAAGCCCTCGAGATCGAGGCGCGGGTCATCCGTCACGAAGGCACCCGGCTGCGGTTCGTGCTCGTTCCACGGAACGTAGGTCTCGATGGTGTTGAGACCCATCGCACGGGCGAGCCGGATGCGATCGCGCCAGTGCGCGGGATGCACGCGGAAGTAGTGCAGCGCCCCCGAGATGACGCGGAAGGGGGCGCCGTCGAGCAGGAAGGCGTCGGATCCGATCTCGAAACGGCCCATGCGTGAGAACTCCAGGTTGTGGTGCGGGTGCGGCAGAGGAAACGGGCCGGCTCGTCACTCGAGCCGGCCCGTCATCGGGTGGGTCGCCGGGCGAGCAGCAATCGCCGCTCGACCCGGGCAGGTTTCGCTAGGAGCCGGCCTTGACCGTGAAGCCCTGCTGGTTGCCGTAGCTGATCAGCTGCTTCTGCCAGTTCTCGAGCCCGGAGTCCAGCGAGGTCGCGCTGCTGTACGACTGGCCCACCGTGTCAGCGAAGATGCTGTTCGCGTACACCTCGTACGGCAGGTACTGCCAGCCCGGCAGCACGTTCTTCGCGCCGTCGACCAGCACCTTGTTGATCTTCTGGCCGGCGAAGTACGCGGGTGCCTGGTTCAGGAACGAATCCGAGTTCTGGTCGGCGACCGTCGACGGGAACCCGCCGCCGCTCTTCACGAAGATGTCGACGCTCTGCTTGCTGTCGTTCAGCCACTTCAGGAACCCGGCGGCGAGCGCCTGGTTCTTGCTCTGCTTCATGACGACCTCGGAGCTTCCGCCGTTCTCGGCGTTCACGGCCTTGCCGTCGTAGGTCGGGATCGGCGCGACGGCCCACTGCCCGGATGCCTGCGGCACCGACGACTCGAGCACACCGGGCATCCAGGCGCCGGTGATCAGCGTGGCGATGTCGCCGTTGCCGAGGCCCTTGTACCAGTCATCCGTCCAGCCCGGCGTCTGGGAGAGGAGCTTGTTCTCGACGAGCTCGTTCCAGACGGACGTGAACTTCTTGGTGCCGGAGTCCTGCAGGTTGATCGTCACCTTCGTGCCATCGACCTTGAACGGATGCCCGCCCGCTTGCCAGATCATGCTGGTCGCGAACCCGGGGTCGCCGCTGTCGGAGGTGATGTAGGCGTTCGGGTCGGCGGTGTGCAGCTTCTTGGCGGCATCCACGTACTCGGCCCACGTCGTCGGCACTGAGATGCCGTACTTGTCGAACACGGTCTTGTTGTAGAACATCGCCATCGGGCCGGAGTCCTGCGGCAGGCCGACGAGCTTTCCCTGCACGTTGACGTTGCCCCACGGACCGACCGAGAAGTCCTTCTTCAGCTTGTCGAAGCCGAACTGCTTCAGGTCGACGAGGGAGTCGCTGAGCGCGAACTGCGGCAGCGCGTAGTACTCGACCTGGGCGACATCCGGTGCGCCCTTGCCCGCCTTCACCGCGTTCTGCAGCTTGGTGTACTCCGTCGTGTTGGTGCCGGCGTTGACGAGCTTGACATGCACCTTCGGGTACGCCTTCTCGAACGCGGCGACCTGTGCCTTGGCGGCCGGGGTCCACGTCCAGTACGTGATGGTGCCGCCCTCCTTGAGGGCCGCGTTCACGTCTGTGGAGCTGCCGCCTGCGCCGTTGCCGGATGACGAGCATCCGACCAGGGCAGCCGCGACGACCGCACCGGCGGCCGCGACGGATGCGAGCCGGCGGAGCGCCGACGATCGCGTGCTGTGTTTCATTTCGTGCCTTTCACTTCATCGGGATGTGAGGGGTTCGGGTAGAGGAGAACGACGGATGCGCTCACGACTTGACGCTTCCGGCGGCCAGCCCCGACTGCCAGTAGCGCTGCAGGAAGAGGAAGGCCACGACGATCGGCACGATCGTGAGCAGGCTTCCCGTGATGACGAGGTTGAAGATCGGCTGTGCGCCCACGCCGGTGGCCTGCGCGCTCCACTGGCTGAGACCGACGGTGAGCGGGTACCAGGTCGGATCGCTCAGCATGATCAACGGCAGGAAGTAGTTGTTCCAGGTGGCGACGATCGCGAAGAGGAGCACCGTGACGATGCCGGGCGCGAGCAGTTTCAGCGAGATCGTGAAGAAGGTGCGCAGCTCGCTCGCGCCGTCCATGCGCGCCGCCTCGAGCACCTCGGTGGGAACCGCGTCGATCGCGAACGTCCAGACCAGGTAGAGCCCGAACGGACTGATCAACGACGGCAGGATGATCGCCCACGGCGTGTTCGTCAGCCCGATCTGGCTGAACAGCAGGAATGTCGGCACCGCCAGGGCCGTTCCCGGCACGGCGATCGCGCCGAGCACCACGGCGAACACGGCGCGCCTGCCGCGGAAGGCGAACTTCGCGAGACCATAGCCGGCCAGGGTCGCCAGCAGGGTCGCGCCTCCCGCACCGACCACGACGTACAGCAGGGTGTTGCCGAACCAGTGCAGGAAGATGCCGTCCTTGTACGTGAACGTTTCGGCGATGTTCTGGAACAGCGCGAAGTGGTGTCCGAAGCCGAGTCCGAACGTGGAGAACAGGTCGCCCTGCGTCTTCGTCGCGTTGATGAGCAGCCAGGCCAGCGGCACGAACGAGTAGACGACGAAGAGCGCCATCACGATGGTGAGCACGATGTTGCGGCGCGGCCGCGCGGCCGGCCGGCGTCGACCCACTGCGCCCATGGGACGACGGATGCCGCCTGCACGGCGCGCGCTGGCATCCGTGCGCCGGGTGCTGGCATCCGTCGGTGTTGTCGTGGTCGCGCTGGTCATCGGTTCTCCGCTCTCGTTCCGCGCACCTGCACCACGTAGGCGATGACGGCGGTGATCAGCCCCATCACGATGGCGACGGCCGCGGAGTAGTTGAACTGCTGGCCGGCGAACGACAGGTTGTAGGCGTACATGTTCGGGGTGAAGTTGCTGCCGATGGAGTTCGGCGCGAGCGGTTGCAGCAGATTGGGTTCGTTGAAGAGCTGGAAGCTTCCGATGATCGAGAAGATGACCGCGATCACGAGGGATCCGCGGATGGCCGGCAGCTTGATGTTGAACATCACGCGCCAGGCGCCGGCGCCGTCCAGCTCGGCGGCCTCGTACAGGTCGGGCGAGATGACGCGCAGCGCCGAGTAGAAGATGAGCATGTTGTAGCCCATGAACTCCCAGGTGACGATGTTGCCGATCGAGCCGAGGATCCACGACTTGGCCAGCGGCGCCAGGTGCCACCCGAATGCGTCGTTCACAGCTGCGGTGAGCCCGAACTGATCGCCGTAGATGAAGCCCCAGATGAGCGCGGCGACCACTCCGGGAACCGCGTAGGGCAGGAAGATCGCGATGCGGAAGAACCCTGCGCCGTGCAGACGCGCACTGTCGAGCGCGAGCGCCGCGATGAGCGAGAGCACGAGCATGATCGGCACCTGAACGACGAGGAACAGCAGCACGCGCAGGAACGACTCCCAGAACTTCGCGTCCTGGAAGAGCGTGATGTAGTTGCCAAGGCCGACGAAGGCAGTGCCGCCGACGAGCTGCGTGCGGAAGACGCTCAGGGCAAGCGCGTAGACGATCGGCGCCACGATGAACAGCGCAAGGCCGATCATGAACGGCGCCACGAAGCCGACGCCTGCCAGCGAGACGCGGCGCTGGAGTGTCGAGCGCTTGCGGCGGGTAGGGCCGCCCTGCGAGCGAGAGCCGCCGCTCTTCTGGCGGGAACCGGCGGGGGAGCCGGGTGAGCCGGCGGGGGAGCCGGTCGCGCCCGCCGGGGATGCGGGCGATGAGGTGATGGACACGATTTCGGGTTCCTCAATGAACGATGTTCACGTAAATATGTTTACGCTAACATACTCGGCGATACGATTCTGTCGACCGCGCTCGTTGTCGCCGGTGCTGCTGCCGGGGCGGATGAGCGGTCGCGGAGCGAGGGAGCGCGATGACCGACACGGAGCAACGCGAATGGCTGCGCCCGGCATCCATCGCCGATGTCGCCGCGAGGGCCGGCGTTTCATCGCAGACGGTCAGCCGCGTCTCCAACGGCCTCGACACCGTCAAGGCCGAAACCCGCGACCGAGTGCTCGCCGCAATGGCGGAGCTCGACTACCGGCCCAACAGCGCAGCACGTGCCCTGAAGAGCGGCCGGTTCCAGACGATCGGCGTGCTCATGTTCACGCTGCAGAACATCGGATCGATCCGCATCCTCGACGCGATCACGGCCGAGGCCGCGTCACACGCATTCTCCATCGACCTGATCTCGATCGGCGACCCGTCGACGGGCGACATCACGGATGCCCTCTCCCGCCTCGACCACGAAGCGGTCGACGGGATCATCGTCATCCTCGAGGCGCACGAGCTGCGCGAGCACTCGATCAGATTCCCCGACCGCATTCCCTCCGTGCTCGTGGACTCCCGCGAGTACGACGACCGGATCTCGGTGAACGCAGACCAGCGACAGGGCGCGCGACTGGCGGTCGAGCACCTGCTCGAGCTCGGGCATCCGACCGTCTGGCACGTGGCGGGACCGGTCGAGAGCTCGAACGCGGCATCAGACCGCGCCGAGAGCTGGCGGCAGACGCTGCGGTCCCACGGAATCGAGGCGCCCGAGCCCCTCGGTGGAAGCTGGCGGGCCGAATCGGGCTACGAGGCCGGCCGAACGATCGCAGGCCGGCAGGATGTCTCGGCCGTCTTCTGCGCGAACGACCAGCTCGCGCTCGGTGTGCTCCGCGCCCTGCACGAGGCGGGCCGCGATGTGCCCGGCGAGATCAGCGTCGTCGGTTTCGACGACAACCCCGAGTCGGCCGAGTACTGGCCGCCACTGACCACGGTCCGGCAGAACTTCGCGGAAGTCGGCCAGCGCGCGTTCGCCCTGCTCAACCAGGCGATCCAGCGCGAGACGGTGAAGCCGGGGCTGCGGCTGATCGAGAACGAGCTCGTGGTGCGGGAATCGACGGCGCCGTTCGTGACGCGCTGACACCTCGGGCTCTCGGAGAAGGTGGGGGTTGCACGACACAGTAGCCAGCCATGTCTATCCCGCATACGGGGTGGACATGCTCTGCTCATCCGTGTACCGTCTCCTCCTGTCTGCGTCGAAGAACACGAGCCGAATGACGGCTCCAAGAGTCCAACGATTCCTCGACGCTCACGAACGGCTCATCAGTGGAAATCTCGGAATCGCGCCCAGCTTCCTGGCTGCTGCGCGTCCTTCTGCTCGGTGCCGCACTTGCCGCTGGATGGGTGATTCTCACAGTCGTTCTCGGCGTCGCCTCGCAGAGCGCACACGCCGAAGACGCGATTCCGGATGACATTCCGGCCGTGTCCAGCTCCTCGACAACGGCATCGACGCCGCCGTCCACGCAGTCCGTCGGCTCGTCGATCGTGGGACTCGCGACCGGCACCTCGAACGACCTCGCGTCGACGACATCCGCCGTGACCTCCGCCGTGCAAAGCACCGTCGCGCCGCTCACCACGGCGGCGGCCCCGACCGTCGATTCGTCTGTGTCCGGACTCGGCGACACAGGGTCGTCTGCCGGCACGTCCCCCGCTGTTCTCCTCGATGCCGCATCGGCCGCCGGCTCGACGCTCGACGCGCTCGACGGCACCGTCTCGAATACGCTCACCTCGGCCGTCGACGTCGTCCGCTACCCAGCGGTGGCATTGCTCGGTCCCGTGCCCGCCTCCCCGCGACCGGTGGTCTACAGCGCCTCCCAGACATCCGTCCCGGCGTCAGCGGTCCCTCGCACGTTCGCGCAGGGTCACGCGGGCCTGAGTGCGACGAGGCCGGGATCCGCGGCAGCCGACCGGCTGCCTGCGCCGTTCGGCACGCCGCCGAATGAGGCGTCCGGATGTCTCGGAGTCGGAATACGTATCGCCGGCTCGGGAGCAGCGGGTGGCGGGGGCTCTGCGATGTCGCCGAACCTGCTGCTGCATGCGGCACTGACATCCGCGGCGGCACGCCTCCAGCCCGGCGATCGGCTGCCGCCGGCACCGCCGGAATCGCCCGAAGTCTCTCCCGACTGAATCCGCCTCACCGTCGCTCTCGACGGACAGGCACACTCGCGCTTTCTTGCGCTCAGATTCAGATACGAAGGACAGAAACTATGCATCGCGTCATTTCGCGCGCCCTGTGGGGCACCATCATCGCCGGTGGCTTGACACTCGCCGGCGCGACCGCAGCAAACGCTGCGACACCGGCAGACGCGGGGAGCGACACCGGAGCCACGGCATCCGCGTTCTCCTCGACGAGCGCCAGCAGCGCCATCGACAGCACCGGCAACGTCCTGGGCGGCGTCATCGGCACGACCGGTTCCTCCGTCAGCGGAGTTCTCCGCTCGGCGGGCAATACCGCGGACGGTGTGATCGGCACGACCGGCGCCACGGTCAACGACACCATCCGCACCACCGGCGCTACGGCCGGTGCTCTCGTGGGCACCACAGGTTCCACCACGACCGGCGTCATCGGGAGCGCCGATTCTGCGGTGAACAGCGTCACGAGCTCGGCGGACAACACCGTGTCGAACGTCGCCGGCACGGCCACGGGATCCGCCCGCGCCGCCGCCGGCGTCGCGGATGGTGCCGTGGGTACCCTCGACAGCGCCGTGCGCACCACCTCAGGCGACGGCGTCACTGCCGTCAGCGGCCTGGTGAACCGGGCGCCGGGCAATGCTGGAGCACTGAGCAAGCTGGTCGACACCGGCCTGATCACCGACGGGGTCTCGCGACTGCCGGGCATCCCCCTCGGAGATCTCGCAGGCGGAGCCAACAGCGCTCTCGGCCAGACGATCGAGGCGCTGGGCGCCACCGCTCGGCGCGCTGACGGGCTCGACGGCCTGCTCGTCGCAGGTCCCAGGAAAGCGCTCGCCACCGTGAGCGGCACCCTCGGCGCGGTGACTTCGGCGCTCCCGAGCACCGGCAACCTCACCGGGTCGCTCCCGAACCTCGAGTCGCTGCCGAACGTCGGCAACCTCACCGGGTCGCTGCCGAACCTCGGCAACGTCACCGGCGTGCTGCCCGACACCGGCGACCTCA
>Ga0164242_10001626_pt1 | contig 26634 bp, 24 predicted proteins | sample OricomgcompostMG_FD_108783 | JGI IMG/M metagenome (GOLD analysis project Ga0164242, IMG submission 108783) | Miracle-Growth compost microbial communities from Emeryville, California, USA - Original compost - Miracle growth compost (MG) ...
CGAGCAGACCCTGCTCGACCATCACCGTCGCGACGACCGAGAGGGCGGTCTCCAGGCCGAGCATCCCGAAGGCGGCGTCGACGAAGGCGTGCTCCTTGTCATGCCGCGCGTGCGGCGCGTGGTCGGTGGCGACGATGTCGATGGTGCCATCGGCCAGCGCCGCGCGCAGGGCGCGCACGTCCTCGGCGGTCCGCAGCGGCGGGTTGACCTTGTACACCGGGTCGTAGGTGCGGGCGAGCTCGTCGGTGAGGAGCAGGTGGTGGGGCGTGACCTCGGCGGTGACGTCGATGCCGCGGGCCTTGGCCCAGCGGATCACCTCGACCGAGCCGGCCGTCGAGACGTGGCAGACGTGCAGCCGCGACCTGGTGTGCTCGGCGAGCATGACGTCGCGGGCGATGATCGACTCCTCGGCGACCGCGGGCCAGCCGGGCAGCCCGAGGCGGCCGGACAGCTCGCCCTCGTGCGCGCAGGCGGCCGAGTCGGCGAGCCGCGGGTCCTGAGCGTGCTGCGCGACCACGCCGTCGAACGGCTTGACGTACTCGAGCGCGCGGCGCATCAGCCGCGAGTCGTGCACGCACCGCCCGTCGTCGCTGAACACGCGTACCCGGGCGGACGAGCGGGCCATCGTGCCGATCTCGGCGAGCTGCTCGCCGGCGAGCCCGTGCGACACCGCGCCGACCGGGCGGACGTCGACGAGTCCGGCGCGCTCGCCGAGGCGGGCGACCTGCTCGACGATCTCGGCGGTGTCGGCGACCGGGTTCGTGTTGGCCATCGCGTGCACCGCGGTGAACCCGCCGAGCGCGGCCGCGGCCGAACCGGTCGCGACCGTCTCGGTGTCCTCGCGACCGGGCTCGCGCAGGTGCGTGTGCAGGTCGACGAAGCCGGGCAGCAGCACCAGCCCGGCCGCGTCGATCACGCGCTCGCCGGTCAGCCCGGTGCCGATCTCGGCGACGACACCGCCGTCGACGAGGACGTCCGCCGGCGTGCCGCCGAGCGGCGCCGCACCCTTGATCAGCCAGGACGTCATGCTCGCGCCCTTACGTCGTTCGGGCACGCAGAGCCGCGATGCCGTTGATTCGCTCCGCGGGCGTCGCTCATATCGCCTCCGTCTCGGTTCCGACGAGCAGCCGGTAGAGCACCGCCATGCGCACCGCGACCCCGGCCTGTACCTGGTCGAGCACGACCGAGCGAGCGCCGTCGGCGGCCGCCGACGAGATCTCCAGGCCGCGGTTCATCGGCCCGGGGTGCAGGACGGGCACGGTCTCGCCGAGCAGGTCCAGGCGCTGCGGCGACAGGCCGTAGCCGATCGCGTACTCACGCTCGGACGGGAAGTAGCCGCCACTCATCCGCTCGCGCTGGACGCGCAGCATCATCACCGCATCGACGTCGCCGTGCTCCTTGCCCGACAGCGTCGCGTCGAGATCCCAGCTGGTCTCACACGGCCAGCTGCCGACGCCCGAGGGCAGCAGCGTCGGCGGCGCGACGAGCGTGACCCGGGCGCCGAGCGTGCGCAGCAGCAGGACGTTGGAGCGGGCGACGCGGCTGTGCGTGATGTCGCCGACGATCACGACATGCCGGTCGTCGAGCGAGCCGAGGCGGTTGCGCAGCGTGTATGCGTCCAGCAGCGCCTGGGTCGGGTGCTCGTGGGTGCCGTCGCCGGCATTCACAACCGCGCAGTCGACCCACGACGCCAGCCGCTGCACGGCGCCCGACGCGTGGTGGCGCACCACCAGCGCGTCCACGCCCATCGCTGCGACGGTCAGTGCGGTGTCGCGCAGGCTCTCGCCCTTGCTGACGCTCGATCCTTTCGCGCTGACGTTGATCACGTCCGCGGAGAGCCACTTGCCGGCGATCTCGAACGACGAGCGGGTGCGGGTGGAGTCCTCGAAGAACAGGTTCACCACGGTGCGTCCGCGCAGCGGCGGCAGCTTCTTCACCTCGCGGGTCTGGATGCCGTGCATGTGCGCGGCGGTGTCGAGGATCGCGGTCGCCTCGTCGCGGTCGAGGTCGGCCGCCGAGATCAGGTTCTTCATGCGCCCACCCCGTCGGTCACCGTCACGCTGTCGGAGCCGTCGACTTCGGCGAGTGAGACGCGGACGCTCTGGCTCGGCGCGGTCGGGACGTTCTTGCCGACGTAGTCGGCCCGGATCGGCAGCTGCCGGTGGCCGCGGTCGACCAGCACCGCCGCCTGGACGGCCCGGGGCCGGCCGAGTTCGGTCAGCGCGTCCAGGGCGGCCCGGATCGAGCGCCCGGAGAACAGCACGTCGTCGACCAGCACGACCGTGCGGCCGGTGACCCCGCCGTCGGGCTCGACGGTCGTGCCGAGCGGGCGCACACCGCGCAGCCGCAGGTCGTCGCGGTGCAGCGTGATGTCGAGCGACCCGACCGGCAGCCGGACGTCGGCGAACACCGCGATGCGTTCGGCCAGCCGCTTGGCCAGCGGCACGCCGCGGGTCGGGATGCCGAGCAGCACGGCGTCGAAGCCGGACTTCGCGACGTTCTCGATGATCTGGTGGGCCATCCGGTCGACGACGCGACCGACGTCGGCGGCGGAGAGGACGGTGGCTGTCGCCGGCCCGGAGCGGTGTTCCGAAGAACCGTGCTCGACGGACGGCGAGTGCTTCCCCGTTGTCGGGGCATGACCGGTCATCTGACCTCCTTGTCCGCCTCACGGGACGGGCCTTTAAAGGACGTCGGGTTTGCGGCTCCCACCCTAGCAGCGGCCGCCGCGCAACTTGTCCGGCGCGCGCACCAGGTCGACGCGGATCACTCTGCCGTCGCGCACGGTCAGCGAGACGACGCTCATCACCTGCTCGCCGTCGACCGCGGCCAGGCCGAGCCGGCCGTTGACGAGCACCGGCGCGATCGTCTCGCCCGGGCCGAGCTTGCGGGCGATGCCCAGGACGAACCGGGCCACCCGATCGGCGCCGGACACCGGCCGGCGGGCCGAGCTCACCACGCCGCCGCCGTCGCTGGTCAGCACGACGCCGGGGTCGAGCACGGCCACGAGCGCGGCCAGGTCGCCGCCGGTGGCCGCGGCGGCGAATGCGATCACGACGTCGCGGTGCTCGTCGCCACCGACATCCAGGCGCGGGGTGCCGTCCTGGACGTGCTTGCGGGCGCGGGCCGCCAACTGGCGCACCGCGGCCGGCATCCGCCCGACCACCGCGGCCACCTCGGCGAACGGCATGCCGAACAGGTCGTGCAGCACGTAGGCGGTGCGTTCGGCCGGCGTCAACGTCTCGAGCACGACGAGCAGCGCGTAGCTGACGTGGTCGTCGAGCGTGACCCGCTCGGCCGGGTCGTCCCACACCCGCGTCGTGACCAGCGGCTCGGGCAGCCACGGGCCGACATAGCGCTCGCGGCGCATCCGGGCCGAGCGCAGCGCGTCCAGCGCGAGCCGGGCGACGGCGACCGTCGCCCACGCGTCGACGTCCAGGATCGGGTCGCGCTCGTTGGCCGCCGTCATCCGCAGCCAGCAGTCCGAGACGACGTCCTCGGCCTCGGCGTGGCTGCCCAGCACCGCGTACGCGACCCGGACGAGTCGCGGCCGGGCGGCGTCGAACGCCTGCGCCAGCTCGAGTTCGTCCATCACGCGTCCGGAGCATCGACCGGGCCGGCGGCGAGCCACTCGTCGAACGTCTGCACGCCGCGGCGGTAGTCGCCGACCGGCAGCATGCCGCCGCGCGCCGCGGCCGCCATCGCCTTGCCGGGCATCCGCACCTGCAGCACCGGCTTGCGCGAGCCGCGGGCGCGCAGCAACCGGCGGGCCATGTCCGCCACCAGCTCGACCTTCGGCCCGGCGAGCTCGGTCATCGCCACGGCGTCGCCGGCCGCGAGGTCGACGAGCACCTCGCCCACCTCGCTCGCCGCGATCGGCTGGCTCTTCATCGCCGGGAACAGCACGACCGGGCCGCCCGGCAGGCGCTCGAGCAGCTGCCCGGCGAATTCGTGGAACTGGGTCGCGCGCAGCACGCTGACCGGCACGGACGACTCGCGCAGCACCTCCTCCTGGCGCAGCTTGCCGCCGTAGTAGCCGAGCGGCACCCGGTCGATGCCGACGATCGACAGCGCGACCACGTGCCGCACACCGGTCGTGGCCGCGGCAGCGATGAGGTTGCGGCTCGTGCGCTCGAAGAACTCGATCGCCTTCGCGCGGCTCTGGGTCGTCACGTTGGTCGTGTCGATGACGGCGTCCACACCGTCCAGCGCATCGGTGAGCCCGTCCCCCGTCGTCAGGTCGACGCCGGTCGACCGGGCGAGCACCACCGGCTCGTGTCCCGCCGCGCGGGCCGCAGCCACCGTCCAGCGCCCGACCACACCCGTGCCACCTGCCACTGCGATTCGCATCGCCGATCTCCGTCCTCGTTACGCGACATCCTGACGAACAAGGACGGGCCGGCGCACCGGGAATGTGACATCGCGGCGACCGGATGCCGAACACTTGGCCGCACCGGAAACGAGCGCGCCGCGCGCGACGCTGACCAGTCATGCACCTGCGCGGGCAAGGCCCACTCCTCGCCGTCCTCGCCGTCGTCGCCGTCCTCGCCGTGGCCGTGCTCGCACTGGTGGGTGCCGTCGGCCCGGCGGGCGCGACCGATCCGGGTTCCGCCGCGCACGACATCCGGTTCTCGGGCGTCGCGTGCCCGTCGGCGCACAGCTGTCTCGCGGTCGGCTGGTTCGACGACGAGCAGGGCCGTCGCGAGCCGCTGTCCGAGCGTTTCGACGGGACGACCTGGCAACGGGTGGCCCTGCCCGCCCTCGGCGGCACCAACACCGTCCTGACCGCCATCGGCTGCTCCGCGTCGTCGTTCTGCCTGGCCACCGGGACGAGCCGGGGACACACGGCCACGCCGCACCACAACATCGCGGTCGCGTGGAACGGCGCCCGGTGGCGCGCGGTGCCGATCGACGGCCCGGGCTACGGCATCCTGCACTCGATCTCCTGTGCCGGGCCGTCCGCGTGCTTCGCGACCGGGCGCGGGCAGTACGGCTTCGCCGCGTTGTGGCGGCGCGGTGCGACGTCCTGGACGCGGCTGCGGCTGCCCGCGTTGTCCGAGCTCGCGGTCGGGGGTGTGTCCTGCGGCGGCCCGCGCGATTGCGTCCTCGTCGGCACCTATGCCGGTGGCGCGGCGGAGCACCCGCTGGCGATGCACTGGAACGGGCGCCGCTGGGCCCGGATGTCGGTGGGCCTGCCGGCGAAGGGCGAGCTGCGGGCCGTCTCCTGCCCGGTGCCGGGACGCTGCACCGCTGTCGGCACCGTGTACGTCCCGGGCTCGCGGGTCGAGGTACCGGTCGCCCAGGTCCGCGTCGGGACGCGCTGGCACGAGCAGGCCGCGCCGGAGTACCCGGGCGGCGGGCAGGGTTCCGGCGTGCTGGACCACGTCGGCTGCGCGTCCCCGGCGGTCTGCGTCGCCACCGGCGGGGGGCCGGTGCTCGCCAACCGGTCGAGGCCCTACGTCGCGGCGCGCGGCGGCGACGGGGCGTGGGCGGCCGCGCCGCTGCCCAGTCCCGATCGCGTGACGGGCGTGGCCTGCGCGGCGACCTGCGTCGTCGTCGGCTGGGCCCGCACCCCGGTCTCGGTGACCTCGTCGGCGGTGGCGCTCGCCGGCACGACCCCGGCGCTGGCGACGACCAGTCCCGTCGAGCCCGCGATCAGATTCGGGGCTACCGGCCGACCGCGGCGTGTCGCGGCGGATAGCCCGAATCTGTCGGGGCGGCTATCGGCTCAGACGGGGTCGACGGCGGGACGGTCACGCAGGACGCGTCCCAGCACGCCGTTGACGAAGCGCGGCGACTCATCGGTCGACAGCGTCTTGACCAGCTCGACGGCCTCGTCGATCGCGACCGGGTCCGGGACGTCCGAGCGCCACAGCAGCTCGAAGACGCCGAGCCGCAGCACGGCGCGGTCGACGTCGGGCATCCGCTCGAGCGTCCAGCCCTCGGCGAAGTCGGTCAGGATCTGGTCGATGCGCGCGCGGTTGGCCACGACGCCCTCGACCAGCTCGATCGTGTAGTCGTTGATCGGCGGGTCACCGGCAGCCACCCGCTCGGCGAGCGTCGAGACCGGATCGACGCCGCGCAGCTCCGACTCGTAGAGGACGTCGACGGCGCGCTTGCGCGCCTTGCTGCGGGCAGCCATGTGGAGGTCCGGCGCGACTAGGAGTTGACGCGGCCGAGGTAGCGGCCGTCGCGGGTGTCGACCTTGAGCTTCTCGCCGGTGCTGACGAACAGCGGCACCTGGATCTCGGCACCGGTCTCGAGCGTCGCGGGCTTGGTGCCGCCGGTCGAGCGGTCGCCCTGCAGGCCGGGGTCGGTGTGGCTGATGACCAGCTCGACGCTGGTCGGCAGCTCGACGTAGAGCGGCGTGCCGTCGTGCACGGCGACCATCGCCTCGGTGTTGTCGAGCATGTAGTTCGCGGCGTCGCCCACGGTCTCGGCCGGCACGTGGATCTGGTCGTAGGTCTCGCTGTCCATGAACACGAACTCGGTGCCCTCCTTGTAGAGGAAGGTCATCGAGCGCTTGTCGACGTTGGCCGTCTCGACCTTCGTGCCGGCGTTGAACGTCCGGTCGACGACCTTGCCCGACAGCACGTTCTTCAGCGTCGTGCGCACGAACGCGCCACCCTTGCCGGGCTTGACGTGCTGGAACTCGGTCACGGTCCAGAGCTGGCCGTCCAGGTTGAGGACGAGGCCGTTCTTGAGGTCGTTGGTGGTAGCCACGAGGAGCCAGTCTACTGGCCGGAAAACGGGTGGTCCGACCACGTACCGTCGAGGCGTGGACAGCTGAGCACCGACCTGGCGCCCGACGAGCGAGCACGCCGTCCTGCGCCGCCGCCGTCGAGCCGCTGCCGGAGCCCGCATGTCCACCCCGTCCGTTCCGCCGTCCCTTCCGCCCTCCTGCACTGTCGTCTGCGCCGGGCTCTCGTTCGCCTGGCCGGACGGCACCCGTGTGCTGAACGGGCTGGACCTCACCGTCGACGCCGGCCGCACCGCGATCGTGGGGCGCAACGGGTCGGGCAAGTCGACCCTGCTGCACCTGATCGCCGGGCTGCTGACCCCGACCGCCGGCACGGTCCGCACCGGGGGCACGGTCGCGCTGCTGCCGCAGCAGCTGCCCCTCGCCGCCGATCGCACCGTCGCCGACCTGGTCGGCATCGCGGCGCAGGTCGCGGCCGTGCGCGCGATCACCGCGGGCGACACGTCCACCGCGAACTTCACGACGGTCGGCGACGACTGGAACGTCGAGCAGCGCGCACTGGCGACCCTCGAGCGCCTCGGTCTGCCGGCCGACCTGGACCGGACGGTGGCCACCCTGTCCGGTGGCGAGGCCGTGCTCACCGGCATCGCCGGCCTGCAGGTCGCGCACGCGGACGTCACCCTGCTGGACGAGCCGACCAACAACCTCGACCGGCCGGGCCGCGAGCGGCTGCAGCACGCCGTGCGGTCCTGGCCCGGCACGCTGCTGGTCGTCAGCCACGACCGCGAGTTGCTGGACTGCGTCGAGCGGGTGGTCGAGCTGCGGGACAACACCGCCCGGATCTTCGGCGGCACGTTCAGCGAGTTCCAGGCGGCGCTCGAGGTCGAGCAGCAGGCGGCCGCCCGGGCCGTCCGCGACGCCGAGTCCGGACTCCGCAAGCAGCGCCGGGACCAGGTCGCGGCGCAGACCGCACTCGACCACCGGGCCCGCACCGCCCGGCGCGCCGAGCACGAGAAGCGGGTGCCGAAGATCGTCTCCGGGCTGCGCAGGCAGGAGGCCCAGGTGTCGGCCGGCAAGTACCGGCAGCTGCACGCCGACCGGGTCGACGCGGCACGCGCGGCGCTCACCGCGGCCGAGGCCGGGCTGCGCAGCGACGCCGTGATCCGCGTCGACCTGCCCGCGACCGCGGTGCCCGCGGGGCGCACCGTCCTCGACCTGGACGGCCTGGACGGCTTGGACGGCATGGTCGTCCGCGGGCCGGAGCGCATCGCGCTGCGCGGGCGCAACGGCTCGGGCAAGACGACGCTGCTGCGCCGGATCGTCCCGGCCGCGGCCGTGCCGGTCGGGTACCTGCCGCAGCATTTGGACGTCCTCGACCCCACGCGCAGCGTGCTCGACAACGTCCGCGACGCCGCGCCGGCGGCGACGGCTCAGGACGTCCGTGCCCGGCTGGCCCGGTTCCTGCTGCGCGGCGCGCAGGTCGAGCGCGAGGCCGCGACGCTGTCGGGCGGCGAACGGTTCCGCGCCTCGCTCGCCCGCCTGCTGCTCGCCGACCCGGCGCCGCAACTGCTCGTCCTGGACGAGCCGACGAACAACCTCGACCTGGACAGCGTCGCCCAGCTCGTCGCGGCGCTGCAGGCCTACCGCGGCGCGCTGATCGTCACGTCCCACGACGAGGTGTTCCTCGCCGAGATCGGCATCGACAGGTGGTGGACGATGGACGGCGGCTTCGCCGAGCTACCGGGACGGGACGAGACCAGAGGACGGGAATGGCGCCGCGACCGCACGGCCAGACGTTGATCTTCGACGCTGACGACACCCTGTGGGAGAACAACGTCTTCTTCGAGCGCGCGATCGACGCGTTCACCGACTGGATGGCCCATCCGACGCTCTCGCCCGACGAGATCCGGCGGGTGTTGGCCGAGGTCGAGAACGCCAACATCGTCGCGCACGGCTACGGCAGCACGGTGTTCCTGCGTTCGCTCACCGACTGCTTCACCCGGCTGTCGAGCCGTCCCGCCTCCGACGCGGAGCTGGACGAGATCGCCCGGTTCGGCGCCGCGTTGTCGAGCGGGCACATCGAGTTGATCCCGGAGGTCGAGCGGACGCTCGCCGAGCTCGGCACGCGGCACCGGCTGCTGATGATGACCAAGGGCGCGGTCGAGGAGCAGCAGCGCAAGATCGACGCGTCCGGGCTGGCGCACCACTTCGAGGCGGTGCACATCGTGGCGCGCAAGGACCCCGAGACCTACCTGAAGCTCGTCGCCGAGAGCTCGCTCGACCCGTCCAGCACGTGGATGATCGGCAACTCCCCCAAGTCGGACATCATCGCCGCCCGCGAGGCGGGGCTGCGGGCGGTGTTCGTGCCGAACGCGGCAACCTGGGACCACGAGCACGCCGAGCTGGACCCGGGCGACGGCGGCATCCTGCACGTCGCGGCGTTCGGCCACCTGACCGCGCACTTCTAGCGCGCGTCGGGGCACCTGCTTCGCCCCGGCTGTTGTTGCAATTTCGCCCGATCAGCAACAACACCCGGGGCAAAGCGAGCCGATCGGCAACAACACGCGGGGCAAGGCCAGCCGGTCAGGCAGGTTGGGCCGCCCGGTCCTCGGTCTCGGCGGTGGCGCGTTCGGCCTCGGTCTCGTGCTTCGGCAGCGCCGGGAAGCCCTGCTGGTGGCGCACCAGCATCCAGATCGGGCCGGCCACGACGGCGAGCGCGGCGAGGATGACCCCGGTCGCGATCGACGGCGTGCCGAACTCCTTGAGCGCCGAGGCGAGCAGCACGAACGCGAGCGCGCGCCGGATCAGCGCGCCGGGCAGCCGGGTCGACAGCTGCGCGCCGATCCACGCGCCCGGGATCGAGCCGAGCAGCAGCGCACCGGTCACCGACATCTGGAAGTCACCGAAGATCAGGTGGCCCAGCGCGGCGGACGCGACGAGCGGGACGGCCTGCACCAGGTCGGTGCCGACGAGCTCGCTGGCCCGCAGGGTCGGGTAGAGCAGCATGAGCGTGATGATGATCAGCGAGCCGGAGCCCACCGAGGTCATCCCGACGATCAACCCGCCGACCACACCGATGGCGAGGGTCGGCAGCGGCTTGACCACGACGTTCGGCGGGCCGACCGGGTCCTTAGCGCGGCGGCCGTCGCGGACCTTGGCCCGCTCGGCCAGGCGCAGGTAGGCACGCAGGAACAGCCCGGCCGCGGCGACGACGAGCGCGCTGCCGAGCGCGTACTGGATGAACGTCTCGATGCCGGGCCCCATGGCGCGGGCGATCAGCACACCGCAGAACGCCGACGGCACCGAGCCGATGCACAGCCACTTGACCAGGTCGAGGCGGACGGTTCCGTTGCGGAAATGGACGATCGAGCCGACCGGCTTCATGATCGCGCTCGCGACCAGGTCGCTCGAGACCGCCGCGAGCGGCGTGACTCCGAAGAAAATGACGAGCATCGGCGTCATCAGCGCGCCGCCGCCCATGCCGGTGAGACCGACGACCACGCCGACGATCAGCGAGCCCAGGACCATCGTCCAGTCCACGCGTCTCCCCCTCGTCGTCCCGCTGCCGAACTCTCACTCGTCCAATATTGTCTATCGGACCAATAGAGAACATCGTAGCAGAGGAATTCGCGGAACTGCCACCATCCGGGGTCAGCCCCGGTCGGCCGTCCGCGACGAGAGCCAGGACAGCGCGAGGACGTAGCCCTCGACGCCGAGCCCGGCGATGACGCCGCTCGCGTGCGCCGAGACGTAGCTGTGGTGCCGGAACGGCTCGCGCTGGTGCACGTTGCTGATGTGCACCTCGACGAGCGGCGCGGAGAGCATCGCGCAGGCGTCGCCGAGCGCCACCGAGGTGTGCGTCAGTGCGCCGGCGTTGAGGACGACCGGCGTGGACGTGTCGGCGGCGCCGTGCAGCCACTGCAGTAGCTCGCCCTCGGAATCGGTCTGGCGCACCTCGACCGACAGGCCGAGCTCGGCACCGCCGCGCACGCACAGCGCCTCGAGCTCGGCGTAGGTCGTCGAGCCGTAGATGTCCGGCTCACGCACGCCCAGCCGGCCGAGGTTGGGACCGTTGAGCACGAGGACGTTGGTCATGAGCCGGAGACCTCCGAGTAGGCGGCGGCGAGGATGGCCGGATCCGGGTCGTCGACCGTGACGGGCCGGGCCAGGCCGTCCAGCAGGATCAGCCGGATCCGGTTGCCGCGGGCCTTCTTGTCGACCCGCATCGTCTCGAGCAGCGACGCGAACGCGTCCGGACGGTAGCCGGTCGGCAGGCCGAGCGAGCCGAGGATCGCCGCGTGCCGGTCGGCAGTCGCGTCGTCGAGCCGGCCGAGCAGCCGCGCGACCGCGGCGGCGTAGACCAGCCCGATCGAGACGGCGGCACCGTGGCGCCACCGGTACCGCTCGGCCCGCTCGATCGCGTGCCCGAGCGTGTGGCCGTAGTTGAGGATCTCGCGGCGGCCCTGCTCGGTGAGGTCCTCGCTGACGACCTCGGCCTTGACCCGCAGCGACCGCTCGACCAGCTCGCGCTCGTACGGGTTGCCGGGGACGACGACGGCGGACGGGTCCTTCTCGACCAGGTCGAGGATCGCGGGGTCGGCGATGAAGCCGCACTTGACGACCTCGGCCAGCCCGGCGATGTAGTCGTTGGGCGGCATCGTCTCGAGAGTGTTCAGGTCGCAGACGACGCCTGCTGGCGGATGGAACGCGCCGACCAGGTTCTTGCCGCGATCGGTGTTGATCGCGGTCTTGCCGCCGACCGCGGCGTCGACCATGCCGGCCAGCGTCGTCGGCACCTGGACCACCCGCACGCCGCGCAGCCACGCCGCCGCGACCCAGCCGGCCAGGTCGGTCGTCGCGCCGCCGCCGAGACCGATGATCGCGTCCGAGCGGGTGAAGCCCACCTGACCGAGGACGTCCCAGCAGAACCCGGCCACCGCGAGGGTCTTCGCGTCCTCGCCGTCGGGCACCTCGACCGCGTGCGCCTCGAAGCCCTGCTCGACGAGATCGTCACGCACCGCCTCGGCCGTCGCGCGCAGCGTCGGCGGATGGATGATCGCGACCCGCATGGCGCCGGCGAGCAGCGGCGGCAGCTCGCCGAGCAGCCCGGAGCCGACGAGCACGTCGTAGGGCTGGGGCCCGCCGACGGTGATCCGGGTGATGCCTTCGGTCATGCGCGTGCCTTCTCGTGCAGCTTCGCCGCAATGTGCGCGGCCACCTGGCCGGGCGTGCGGCCCGTCGTGTCGACCCGCATCGTGGCGACCGCTTCGTACACGGCCCGACGCTGGTCGGACAGGGTCTGCAGCCTGGCTGCAGGATCGCCGCCGTCGAGTAGCGGGCGGGTGGACGTGTCGCCGACGCGTTCGGCCAGCGTGCTGATCGTCGCCTCGAGCAGGACGACCGGTGCGCCGGCGTCGAGGACGACCGCCCGCGTCTCGTCGACGGTCAGCGCACCGCCGCCGAGCGAGAGCACGCCGTCGAACTCGCGCAGTGCCGCCGCGATGGCGGCGCGCTCGGCCGCGCGGAACGCGGGCTCACCGGACTCGGCGAAGATCGCCGCCACGGTGCGCCCGTCGGCCGCTTCGATCAACTCGTCCGAGTCGGCGAAGGGCACGCCGAGCATGCGCGCCAACCGGCGCCCGGTCGTCGTCTTGCCGGTGCCCGGCAGACCGACGAGCACGGCCCGGGGCGGCATCAGATCAGCTCGGCCGCGAGGGTGTCGGCCGGGGTCAGGCCGCGCTCGACCAGGCGGGCGAGGTAGGTGTCGCGGTTGCGGCGGGTCTCGTCGACGGAGTCGCCGCCGAACTTCTCCAACGCCGCCTCGGCGAGGACGAGCGCGACCATCGCCTCGGCGACCACGCCCGCGGCCGGCACGGCGCACACGTCCGAGCGCTGGTTGATCGCGACCGCCTTCTCCCCGGTGGCGGTGTCGATCGTCTGCAGCGCGCGCGGCACGGTCGAGATCGGCTTCATCGCGGCGCGGACGCGCAGCACCTCGCCGGTGCTCATGCCGCCCTCGGTGCCGCCGGAGCGTCCGGACACCCGCCGCACCTGACCGTCGTCGGCCCGCACGATCTCGTCGTGCGCCTGCGAGCCGCGGATGCGCGCGAGCTCGAAACCGTCACCGACCTCGACGCCCTTGATGGCCTGGATGCCCATGAGGGCGCCGGCCAGCCGGGCGTCCAGGCGCCGGTCCCCCTGCACGTGACTGCCGAGGCCGGGCGGCAGGCCGTAGGCGAGCACCTCGACGACGCCGCCCAGGGTGTCGCCGGCCTTCTTCGTCGCGTCGATCTCGGCGACCATGGCCGCGCTGGCGTCCGGGTCGAGGCACCGGACGTCGGACGCGTCGACGGCGTCCTCGTCGTCGGGGCCCGGCACGACGCCGACCGGTGCGCTGACCGACCCGATCGACACGACGTGGCTGACGACGGTGACGTCGAGCGCGCTCTTCAGGAAGGCCTTCGCCACCGCGCCGAGCGCGACGCGGGCGGCGGTCTCGCGAGCGCTGGCGCGCTCGAGGATGGGACGGGCGTCCTCGACGTCGTACTTCTGCATGCCGACCAGGTCGGCGTGACCGGGGCGCGGGCGGGTCAGCGGGGCGTTGCGGGCCTGCTCGGCGAGGACGTCGGCGTCCACCGGGTCCGCGGACATGACCGTGGTCCACTTCGGCCACTCGGTGTTGCCGACCCGCACGGCGACCGGGCCGCCCATGGTGCGGCCGTGCCGGACGCCGCCGGTCAGCTCGACCTCGTCCTGCTCGAAGCTCATCCGCGCGCCGCGGCCGTAGCCCAGCCGGCGCCGCGCGAGGTCGTGCCGGAGGTCGGTCGTGGTCACCGGGATGCCGGCCGGCAGGCCGTCGATCACGGCGACGAGGGCAGGGCCGTGCGACTCGCCCGCGGTCATCCATCGCAACACGCCGTCGAGTGTCCCAGACGGCGCGCCGGGGATTGCCGCGCTGTGGCCGACGGCGCGCTACTTGCGCGACGTGTCGTTCTTGTCGTTCTGCTGCGCGTCCGCCTGCTGGCGCTGCAGGAACCACCCGTCCGGGCCGGCCAGCTCGTCGGCCGCCTTCGGCCCCCAGGAGTCCGGCGGGTACGGCTGCACCTCGGGACGGGCGTCCAGCAGCGGTTGCGCGACGTCCCACACCGCGGCCAGGCCGTCCGGGCGGGTGAACAGCGAGCGGTCGCCGAGCACGACGTCGTGGATCAGCCGGACATAGGGCGGCAGCGGGTCGGCGCCGTCGAGCATCGCGAGCGGGATGCTCGCCTCGGCGACGTCCAGCTTCAGCTCGGCACCGGGCCGCTTCGCGACCATGCGCAGCGCGATCTCGCCGTCGCCCTTGAGCTCGAAGCTGATGACGTTGCCGTGGCTGGGCAGGTGCTTGAACGTCCCGGTCGGTTCGCGCAGCACGAGGCTGACGGTCTGCTTGCTGACGGCCATCCGCTTGCCGGTGCGCAGCAGGAACGGCACGCCGTCCCAGCGGTCGTTGTCGATCCACAGCCTGGCTGCGACGAAGGTGTCCGTCGTCGAGTCGTCGGCGATGCCCTCGATGTCGCGGTAGCCCTCGAACTGTCCGAGCACCACCTCGCTCGGGTCGAGGGGGCGGAAGCAGCCGATCACCTTCTCGCGTGCCGCCTGCAGGTGCTCGGGCGAGACGCTCTCGGGCGGCTCCATGGCGACCTCGGCCGCCACCTGGAACAGGTGCGTCACCAGCATGTCGAGCACCGCGCCGGTGTGGTCGTAGAAGTCCGCCCGGTCGGCGACGTCGAGGTCCTCGGGCACGTCGATCTGGACGGACTCGATGTGCTGCTTGCTCCACGCTGCGTGGAACAGGCCGTTGGCGAAGCGCAGGACGTGCAGGTCCTGCGTCGCCTCCTTGCCGAGGAAGTGGTCGATGCGGAACACCTGCTGCTCGTCGAGCACGGCGTGCACGGCCTCGTCCAGCTCCTGGAAGTTCTCGGGCGACGTGCCGAACGGCTTCTCGTAGACGACGCGGGCGTCCTTCGCGAGGTCGTGCTCGCCGAGGCCCTTGGTGATCTCGGTGAACGCGACCGGCGGGACGGCCAGGTAGTGGATCAGCTGCACGTCGTCGCCGACGTGCTCGCGGGTCTGCTCGATGACGTCCAGCAGGCTGCCGGGGTCGGAGCGGTCGAAGCCGCCGCCGGCGAAGAAGATGCGCTGCTCGAAGTCGGCCCACACCTTCTTGTCGAGCTTCTTGCCCGGCCCGAACTCGTCCAGCGACTTCTTCACGTGATCACGGAAGTCCATGTGCGAGACGTCGCCGCGTCCGTTGCCCACCAGTGCCCACTTCTCGGGCATCAAGCCTTCTGCAGCCAGGCTGTAGAACGCTGGGAGGACCATGCGCTTGGCCAGGTCGCCGGTAGCGCCGAACAGGACGAAGACGGTCGGCTTCGCAGTTGCCATGACTTCGACCTTAGGGGGTCGAATCCACCGCCGCCGCGCCTCCGCGCGACCCGTTCTCAGCTGTTCGGAACGAGGTGGAAAGCGAGGGCGATCAGGCTTCCCAGGATGAGCATCGGCCCAAACGCGAGCGCCGTCTTCAGGTTCGCGCGACGGGTGGCGAGCAGCGCGAGCGCGAGTACCGTGCCGAGCACGAAGCCCGCGAAGATGCCGAAGTAGACGTACAGCCAGCCGGCCCAGCCGAGGTAACCGCCGAGGACGCCGCCGAGCTTGACGTCGCCGTAGCCGAACGATCGCGGCGCGACGAACCACACCGCGAACAGCACGGCGAACACGGCGGCCGCGCCCTCGACCGCGCGCAGCAGGTCGGTGCCGTCGTTGCGGACCAGCCCGGCGAGGGCGAGCAGGACGGTCGCCGCGAGCGCCATCGGCACGACGAGGCGGTCCGGCAGCCGGTGGTGCTCGAAGTCGATGACAACGAGCGGCGCACCGGTCAGCGCGAGCGCCACGAGCGCGGGCAGCAGTGCCGACCAGCCGGCGTAGCCGCCGCCCAGCGCGCCGAGCGCGGCGGCGATCACGGCGGTGAGCGCGGTCCGTCCGGGCGTGGGGCGCCGGCCGCGGTACCAGGCCTGGTTCTCGCGCTCGGGGACGGTGAGCGTCAGCCGCGCGAGATACGGGCTCGCGGCCGCGCAGACGGCGGCCCCGACGAGCGCGCCTGCTGCGGTGGACGACACGGGAGCCGAGCCTAGGGCGTGCGCGGCACTCCGACCGTCCCCCCGCGCCGCGCGCTCAGCCGCGCCGCCTGTTCACCCGCGCAGATGCACGACGCCGCGCTCCCGGGCGACCGACACGGCGCGCAGGTCCGGCACCTGCGGCAGCCCGCCGGCGGACGACTCGTCCAGCCCGCCCACCACGACCGTGCGCGCACCGGCCGCCACCGCGGCCGCGACCCCGGCGGGCGCGTCCTCGAACACGACGCAGTCGCCCGCGGCCACACCGAGCAGGGCCGCGGCGCGCAGATAGCCGTCCGGGGCGGGCTTGCCACGCGCGACGTCGCCCGGCGTGACGAGCACGGGCGGCAGCGGGACGCCCGCCGCGCGCATCCGCACCCGCGCCAGCTCGGGTGACGCGCTGGTCACCAGCGCGACCGGCACCGCCTGGGCGAGCAGGGCGCGGACGAACGCCGCCGCGCCGCGCACCTCGACGATGCCGTCCAGCCGCCGGATCTCGTCCTCGGTGGCCGCGCGCTCGATCGCCTCGAGCTCGGCGCGATCACGGCCGGGCAGGAACGCGGCGATCGTGTCCATCGTCGGCCGCCCGTGCGCGAACGCGAGGACGGCAGCCGCGTCCACGCCGTAGGCGTGCGCGAACTCGCGCCACAGCGACTCGACGACCGCCGTCGAGTCGACCAGCGTCCCGTCCATGTCCAGCAGCACTCCGGCGGCGACGAGGTCGAACGGCACCGGACCACCCTAGGGTTGGCCGTATGTACGACGCGATCGTGCTCGCCGGCGGTGCGGCGCGGCGGCTGGACGGCGCCGACAAGCCGGGCCTGGACGTCCGCGGCGTGCCGCTGCTCGACCGGGTGCTGGCCGCGGTCGCCGATGCCGATCGCGTCGTCGTCGTGGGCCCGCGCCGCGACACCCGGACGCCGGTCGAGTGGTGCCGCGAGGAGCCGCCGGGTTCCGGCCCGGTAGCCGCGATCGCCGCCGCGCTCCCCCGCGTCGCGCAGCCGGTCGTCGTGCTGCTCGCGGCGGACCTGCCGTGGATCGGCCCCGCGGTCCCCGTGCTGCGGTCCGCCCTCGACGATCCGGACGTCGACGCCGCCGTGCTCACCGACGCCGACGGACGGCGGAACTTCCTCGCCGCGGCATGGCGTACAGCCGAGCTGCACATCGCACTCGACCGCATCGGCGACCCGGCCGGCGCGGCGGTGCGAGGGCTCTACGAGGGCACCCGCACCGCCGAGATCGGCGACCCGGCAGGGTGGGGTCAGGACTGCGACACCTGGGACGACGTCGAGACGGCCCGCAGCCGGGCCGGAGGGAGCACCGCATGAACCGCCTGGACGCCTGGATCGCCGAGCTGTGCGCCGCGCTGGACCTCGACCCGGACGCGGTCGAGCGCGACCTGCTGCTCGAGCTCGCCCGCGACGCGGCGCACGGCATCGCGCGTCCCGCCGCACCGCTCACGACGTTCCTGGTCGGCCTGGCCGCGGGCCGTCGCGGCGGCACCGCCGACGACGTGGCCAGCGCGGCGCAGACCGCGTCCCAGCTCGCCGCCGCGCACCAGCCGGCGGACGACGACGAGGACTAGCACGGACTAGCTCGCAGGAGAACGCGACTACAACAGCGCGCCCACCTCGGCGGCAGCGCGCTCGCCAGAACGCACCGCGCCGTCCATGTAGCCGGCCCAGTAGTCCGAGGTCTCGGTGCCGGCCCAGTGGATGCGCCCGACCGGCGCGCGCAGGGACGGGCCGTAGCCGACGAGGGTGCCGGGACCGAACAGCGCGGTCGGCCCACCGCGGCTCCACTGCTCGGTGGTCCAGTCCATGTCGAAGTAGGAGATCGGGTTCAGGAACCGGTCGTCCTTGAACATCGTGGCGTACTGCTGCAGCACCGCGGCCTGCCGCTCGGCCGGCGACTTGGGCCCCCAGGTCAGGTTCTGCGCGCCGCCGACGAAGCCGGCGAGCACGCCCAACGAACCGTCCTGCGGCGAGTTGTCGAAACCGTAGCCGACCGGTCCGCTCGTCGTCAGGAACTGGCCGGTCAGCTTGTTCGAGCGCCAGAACGGCGTCGGGTACACCGCCTCGACCTTCATCAGCGCGCCCATCGCGAGCCGCTGCGTCAGCTGATCGCGGGCGGCCGGCAGCAGCGGGTCGTAGTCGATGCGGGCGGCCAGCGCGGGCGGCACCGCGACCACCACGCGCTGCGCGTTCACCGTCACGAGATCGGACGTCACGACGACACCGGTGTCGCTCTGGCTGATCGAGCGCACCGGAGTGCTCAGCCGGACTGCGGATCCCAGCGCGTCCGCGACGTTGATCGAGATCTGCTGGGAGCCGCCGACGATCCGGGACTGCTGCGCGCCGTTGCGGACGTTGAACAGCCGCTCGAGCGTGCCCGGTGTGGTCGCGTTGCCGGCGCCGGCGACGTACGCGAGGACGAACAGGAAGGACAGGTCGCGCGGTTCCGCGCCGACCAGCGCCTCCATGAACGGCGACAGCAGGGCGAGGATGCCGTTGGCGTTCAGCGAGTTCGCGCGCACCCAGGTCTCGAGCGTCTCGGCGTCGTAGCGATCGGCGTTGGCGGCCGTCCACGGCGCGTCCAGCGGGATCTTCTTCGCCATCGAGTCGATCGTCTGGCTCAGGTGCGCGATGTCGACCAGCAGCCGGGGGTCCGGCGGCGCGGTGCCCAGCAGCGAGCCGAGCAGCCCGCTGTCGCTGTACTTCAGCCGCAGGCCGCCGTTGACGTAGACGTCGTTGCCGGTGTCGTACTCGTCGAACGTGCCGATGCCCACCTCACCGGCGAGCGCGACGATGCGGTCCTGGGTCGGCCCGACGAACTCCCCGCCGGCCTCGGCGACGTGCCCGTTGCCGATGTCGTGGTTGAGCGTGCGCCCGCCGACGCGGTCGCGTGCCTCGAGGACGACGACGTCGTGACCGGCGGCCGCCAGGCGGCGAGCAGTGGTGAGCCCGGCCAGACCAGCGCCTACGACAGCCACGTCGCTCGTGACGGTCTCGACCGGCACGGTGTCCGCGGCTGCGCCCCGGGCCGGGACGAGCCCCGCGACCGCCGCGCCGGCAGCCGCGAGGCCACCGCCCTTCAGGAAACTGCGCCGGGTGGACTGCACGGACATGCGTGGCTCCTGTCGTCTCGACCTTGACCGCAGTCTGCCGAGATCGATGCGAGCCCGCATGCCGAAAGCAGAACTCGTTCTACGCGAGCAGGTCGTCCCCGGCGTAGACGTTGAGCCGGCCGCCGCGCACCATGCCGGCGAGCAGCAGCCCGTGCTCCCGCGCGAGATCCACAGCGAGGCTGGACGGTGCCGACACCGCGGCGATCCCGGCGACGCCCGCGGCGACCGCCTTCTGCACGATCTCGAACGACACCCGGCCGCTCACGACCAGCACGCGGTCGGTGGCCGGCAGCAATCCGTCCAGCAGGGCCCGCCCGACGACCTTGTCGACGGCGTTGTGCCGGCCGACGTCCTCGCGCACCGGGCCGAGCACCCCGCGGGCGTCGGCGAACGCAGCGGCGTGCACCGCGCCGGTGCGGTCGAACGCCTTCTGCGCCGTGCGCATCGCGTCGGGCAGGCCGGCCAGGACGTCCCGCCGGATCCGCCAGCCGTCGGTGTGCGGGGCGGAGCGGGCAAGCGGCGCGAGGTCCAGGACGTCCGCGCTGCACACACCGCACGCCGCCGACGTGACGAACGCACGGGGCCGCGGCGGGGCGACGCCCTCGGCCAGCGTGATGTGCACGCGGTCGGTGTCGTCCTCGCGGCACGAGCGCAGCTGCCGGACGTCCTCGGCGCGCCGGACGCCGGATTCGACCACCAGCCAGCCGGCGGCCAGCTCGAGGTCGTGGCCCGGGGTGCGCATCAGGGTCGCGATCGCCTCGCCGTCCAGACCCAGGACGAGCGGTGACTCGACGGCGAGGTCGTCCGGACCGCGCGCCGGCTCCGCGCCGATCGGCATCCGCACGATCGAGCGCCGAGTCGTGGTCAGCGGCATGAACCCAGCGTAACCACGGCCCGGCAGCTTGCCCCGCAGTGTGCGACCGGTTAGATTTCGCCGTCTGTATTGCGTGGTTAGCAGGAGGCACCCGGTGCTCCGTAGTCCCACGTCGTGGGGAGCCGCCTGCCTCGGGCTGCTGGCCGCGACCGCGTTGTTCGTCGTCGCCGTCCCGAATGCCGACGCGGTGGCACCGTCCGCGGACGTGCGGGTGACCGGCATCGTCACCACCCCGGCCGCCGCGGGCGAACTCGAGGTCGACTACACCGTCACCGTCGCGGGATCGGCCGTCGACGGGGTCGTGCTCACCTCGGCCCAGCCCGACGCCGCCACCGCCGACCCGTCCAGCGTCGAGGTCAACGGCGTCCCGGCCGACCCGGCCACGGTCACCGCCGCGGCCGACACGCTGGTCGTCCGGCTCGGTTCGGGTGCCGACGCCACCGACGGCGGCACGCTCGCCGTCGGCGCCTATCTCGTGAGCATGGACGTCGCGGACCCGGCGACGCTGCCCGTCACCAGCACCGTCTCGGCCGAGGTCGACTACACCCGCGCCGGCGTGCCGGGCAGCGCGACCTCGGCACCGGTCGCCCTGGGCGAGCCCGACCTGGTCGCGAGCCTGCCCGCCTGGGCCGGCGAGACCGGCACGCTGCCGCTCGGCACCGGCAACATCGGCGACTTCGCCGTCGGCGTCACCAACCGCGGTGCCGACAGCACCGGCGGCACGCTGACGATCACGCTGCCGGCCGGGCTCACCGTCGATCTCGCGGCCGCCGTGCTGCGCGGCGAGGGGTCCACGCCGGACGCCCTGCTGTTCGGCGGCCAGCCGCTGACCTGCTCGTCCGCCGCCGCGACCGTCACCTGCGCCGTCGGAGCGCTGGCGCACAGCGAGCACATCGTGCTCGACATCCCGCTCAAGGCGGTCGCCGGCCCGGCGCCGGAGAGCACCGGGACGTTCCGGGCGGCGGTCGTGCCGGACGACCTGCCCGACTCGAACCCGGCCGACAACGGCATCTCGGCGCGGTTCCGGTTCACCGGCATCGCGCAGCTGCACGTGCGCGCCGTCCCGGCCGAGCACCGGGTGCGCGTCGGCCGCTCGGTGACCGTCCGGCTCTCCGTCACGAACAACGGGCCGCAACCGGCGCGGCAGACGATCGGCGTCGTGCTCAGCGGCAGCGCCAAGCACTTCGCGATCACCTCGTTCAGCGGGCGCAAGCTCGGCGCCGAGGGCGGGCTGCTGCCGGACGACCCGAAGCGCTCGGCGGTCTGGAACATCGGCACGCTGGCGTCGGGACACACGATCACCGCCCGGCTGGTACTCAAGGCCCGCAGCAAGGGCAAGGTGCGGATCCTGTTCTCCGGAGCCTCAGTCGCGGGCGACCCGAAGTGCGCGACGGTCGCCAGCCGGGGATGTCAGGAGAACTCGGTCGTCGCCCTGACGGCGGTGCCGGCGCCCAAGCACGCGTCGAAGCACTCGAAGCACTCCGCGAAGCATTCGACGCATTCCGCGACGACGAGCGCGCGCAGGGTCCGCACCGCACGCTGAGCGCGCGCGACCGACCGTCCGGGTCGATCCGGGCACCCAGGGTCGGCAAAGTCCAGGGCCGTCGGGCGTCAGAGCCCGGCGTCGGGGCTCGCGGACCGCAGCGCGGCGCGCATCGCCGCGACGGGCGCGCCCCGCCCGGTCATCAGCTCGACCTGCGCCGCGGCCTGGTGCAGCAGCATGAGCGCGCCGCTGCGCACCCGGACCCCGGCCGAGCCCGCGGCGGACGCCAGCAGCGTCGGCCACGGTGTGTAGACGACGTCCAGCAGCGTCTGGCCGGCCCGCCAGGGCGCGTCGGCGAGCGGATCGGCCGCACCCGGCGGCAGGGTCGACACGACCACGTCCGCGCGCAGCGCAGCCGCGTCGGCGGTGAACAGCTCGACCTCGACCGACACCCCGACGGCCGCGGCGGTCGCGCGCACCTCGCCGGTACGGGCCGGGTCACGCACGACGAGCGTGCAGGCGGTGATCCCGAGCTCGGCGAACGCGGCCACCGCGGCCTGGGCCGTGCCGCCCGCGCCCACGATCGTCGCGGTGTGCGCGTCGGCGCCCTCGAGCGCCGCGACGATGCCCAGCACGTCGGTGTTGTCGGCGACCCAACCGTCGGCGCCCGGTAACAGCGTGTTCGCGGCGCCGACGGCAGCCGCCCGCGGCCGGGTTTCGGCCGCGACGTCCAGCAGCGCGCGCTTGAGCGGCATCGTGCACGAGAACCCTGCCCAGTCGGCACGCTGGGCCAGCACGCCGGGCAACTCGGCCACGCCGCAGTCGATCGCCTCGTAGCTCCAGTCCAGCCCCAGCGCGGCGTACGCGGCCCGGTGCAGAACGGGCGAGAGCGAGTGCGAGATCGGGCGGCCGAGCACCGCCGCCCTACCGGTCGGCACGCTCAGCCACAGCCCCAATTGTTGCGCCTACAGGTGGCCGCGGCCTTGGCGAACTGGCTGGCGCTGTTCGTGAAGTACAGGTGGCCGTCCTTGTCGCCGTTGACGTAGTACGTCCAGTTCCCGGCGGCGGGGTGCACCGCGGCGTTCATCGCGGCCGCACCCGGGTTGTCGATCGGCGTCGGTGGCAGCCCGGCGTGGGTGTAGGTGTTGTACGGGCCGGTGACGTCGCGGAACACGACCTTCGCGGGGTCGAGACCCTGCAGCTTCGCGCCGTACGCGCTGATCGCGTCGATCTGCAGGTCGGTGCCGTTGTGCAGCCGGTTGAGGATCACCCGCGCGACCTTGGGCATGTCGGCCGGGAACTTCGCCTCGGCCTGCGCGATGGACGCGATGATCAGCGCCTCGTACGGCGTCTCACCGGCCTTCTTCGCGGCGATGGCGAAGCTGGTGCTGCGGTCCTGCTCGATGAACCGCGACACCATCTGCTGCAGCGCGCTCTGCGGCGTGGTGCCCGGGTCGAAGGAATACGTCGCCGGGTAGAGGAAGCCCTCGAGCGACGTCGGGAACTTGCCGTCGGTCTCGTAGCTCGTCGGCACGCCGAGGTTCGCGGCGCCCTTGAGGTCGGCGTCGAACTTCGCCTTGCTCGCCGCGCCGAAGTGCTGGACGAGCCGGGCCTCGACGTCCATCACCGTGTAGCCCTCGGGGATCGCGACGTCGGCGCCGGCGACCCGCGAGGACGGCCGCAGCAGCGCGGCCAGCGCGGACGCGCCGGACATGTGCTGCTTGAGCCGGTAGGTGCCGGACTGGATGGACGTCGCGTCCGAGTCGTTGGACGCCGCGTCGGTGAAGGCCTTGCTGCTCTTCACCACGCCGTCCTTGACCAGGATGTTGCCGATGTCGTCGGCGCTCGCACCGCTCGGGATGACGACCTGGGCGGTGCCGAAGCCGGAGCCGCTGTAGTCGGCGGTCTTGAAGTGATCGATCACCTTCGGCACGAAGACGACGGCGAGGACGACCACGACGACCGCGGCGACGGCGAGGCCGATGCGCCCGCGGCGGGCCTGGCCGCGTTCGCGGGCGCGCTCCTGCTGGCGCCGCGCGCTGCGGCTCACCGGGGACGGGCGAAGCGGCGCGCCGAACGGGTCGGCGTCGCTGTCGAGCTCGTCGTCGAGCCCGAAGAGCAGGGTCTCGGGATCGACGTCGGTGATCGACTCCCGCTCGCCCTGACTCACTCGCTCAGTCCCATCCGTTGCCCGTCGACGTCGTGCTCGTCCATCCCATCGGCCGACCGTTGCCGAACCGAAACATTGTGGAAGGTACCCGCGCAGGCGCGAACGAGCACGTGTTGGCGCGTTCAGCGCGCCCGCGTGTCCAGCCAGTGCTGCAGGAGCTCCACGGCGGCGGCCTGGTCGATCACCGCCCGGGTGGCCCGCGATCCGCGGACCCCGCCCTGCTGGAGCTTACGCTGCGCGCTCACCGTGGTGAGCCGCTCGTCGACGAATTCGACGGGCACAGGGGCGATCCGGGCGGCCAGCGCGGCCCCGTAATCGCGGGCCAGCACGGCGGACGGCCCCTCCCGGCCGCGCAGCGTGCGCGGCAGCCCCACGACCACGCCGGTCGCCTCGTGCTCGGCCACGAGAGCGGCGAGGTCCGTGACGTCCTGATCGCCGGAAACGTCCCGGTGCAGGGTGACCAGCGGGGTGGCGAGGATGCCGGCCGGGTCGCTGCGGGCGACGCCGACCCGTACCGTCCCGACGTCGACGCCCAGCCAGACGCCCATCAGCGGCCGCCCCGGCTCAGCGCGGCGCGACCGCGCGGCGCACGGCGGCGAGCGCGTCGGCGAGCTTGGCGGCGTCGCCGCCGGCGCCCTGCGCGACATCGGCCTTGCCACCGCCGCGCGCACCGAGCACCGGCGCGAACGTGTCCTTGACCAGGGCGCCGGCCGAGAGCCCGGCCGACTGCCCGGTCTCGTTGACCGTCACCACGAACGCGGCGCCGCCGCTGTCGTTCGGCGAGCCCAGGACGACCACCGCCGGCTCGCCGGCGCCCAGCCGGCCGCGGACGTCGTTCGCGAGCGAGCGCAGGTCGTTCGGGTTGACGCCCGCGGGCGCCTCGGCGAGGACGAGCTGCACGCCGCCGACGTTCTCGGCGCCGGCCGCGATCGTCGCGGCGCTGGAGAGCACGTCCGCGACCCGCAGCCGGTCCAGCTCGCGCTCGGCGGCCTTGAGCCGCTCGAGAACGCCGTTGACGCGCTCGGGCAGCTCCTCCGGGCGGGCCTTGAACTCGGTGGCCAGCTCGTTGACCAGGACGTGCTCGCGGGCGAGGTAGGAGAACGCGTCCAGCCCGACGAGCGCCTCGACGCGGCGCACGCCGGAGCCGATGGACGACTCCCCCAACAGTTTGACCATGCCGATGACCGAGCTGCGCGGCACGTGGGTGCCACCGCACAGCTCGCGGCTGTAGTCGCCGATCTCGACGATGCGCACCCGGTCGCCGTACTTCTCACCGAACATCGCGATGGCGCCGAGGCGGCGCGCTTCGTCCTGGTCGGTGACGAACCAGCGCACCTCGAGGTCGCGCAGCAGCACCTCGTTGATCTCCTGCTCGACGTCGGTCAGCACGCTGGCCGGCACAGCCGAGGGCGTCGTGAAGTCGAAGCGCAGCCGGCCGGGCGCGTTGAGCGAGCCCGCCTGCGCGGCCGAGTCGCCGAGCGAGCGCCGCAGCGCCGAGTGCAGCAGGTGGGTCGCCGAGTGGCTGCGGGAGACCGACGCGCGGCGCTCGACGTTCACCGTGGCCAGCACGGCGTCGCCGGGGCGCACCTCGCCGGTGAGCACGGTCGCCCGGTGCGCGATCAGGCCGGGCAGCGGCTGCTGCACGTCGACGACGGTCAGCTCGGCCTCGCGGTCCCCGCTGTTGACCCGCAGCCGTCCCCAGTCGGCCTCTTGGCCGCCGCCCTCGGCGTAGAAGGGGGTGATGTCCAGGACGACCTCGACCTCGTCGCCCTCGTGCGCCGCGGGCAGCAGGCCGGACGGCCCGATCAGCGCGGTGATCGTCGCCTCGCGGACGACCTCGGTGTAGCCGGTGAACTGCACCGTGCCGTTCTCGAGCGCGCTGCGGTACACCGACAGGTCGAGGTGCGCGGTCTTCTTCTCCCGGGCGTCGGCCTTGGCCCGCGCGCGCTGCTCGGCCATCAGCCGGCGGAAGCCCTGCTCGTCCACCGTGATGCCCTGCTCGGCCGCCATCTCGAGGGTGAGGTCGATCGGGAAGCCGTAGGTGTCGTGCAGCTGGAACGCCTTCTCGCCGGACAGCTGCGTGCCGCCGCTCTTGCGGGTGTCGTTGACCGCGAGGTCGAGGATGTTGGTGCCCGCGCGCAGCGTCTTGCGGAACGCGTCCTCCTCGGCGTACGCGTACGTCGAGATGCGGTCCCAGTCCGCGGCGAGCTCGGGATAGGACGGCGCCATGCAGTCGCGCGCGACCGGGAACAGCTCGGGCAGCGCGGGGTCCTCGTAGCCGAGCAGGCGCATCGCGCGGATCGCGCGGCGGACGATGCGGCGCAGCACGTAGCCACGGCCCTCGTTGGACGGCGTCACGCCGTCGCCGATCAGCATCAGCGCCGAGCGGACGTGGTCGGCGATCACGCGCAGCCGGACGTCGTCGGGGTGCGACTGCGACGCGGCGTGGCCGGAGTGCGCGCCGTAGACCTTGCCGGCGAGGTCGGCGGCCCGCTGCAGGATCGGCCGGGTCTGGTCGATCTCGTAGAGGTTGTCGACGCCCTGCAGCAGCGCGGCCATGCGCTCCATGCCCATGCCGGTGTCGATGTTCTTCTTCGGCAGCTCGCCGAGGATCGGGTAGTCGGACTTCGCCGGGCCGGTGTTCGCGCCCCGCTCGTTCTGCATGAAGACGAGGTTCCAGAACTCCATGTACCGGTCCTCGTCGACCTCCGGGCCGCCTTCGAGGCCGTAGTCGGGGCCGCGGTCGTAGTAGAGCTCGGAGCACGGCCCGCACGGGCCGGGGATGCCCATCGACCAGAAGTTGTCGTCCATGCCGCGGCGCACGATGCGCTCGAGCGGCAGGCCGATCGACTTGTGCCAGATGTCGATCGCCTCGTCGTCGTCGAGGTAGACCGTGACCCAGATCCGCTCGGGGTCCAGCCCGAACCCGCCCTGGTCGAGGGGGTTGGTCGACAAGGCCCAGGCCAGCTCGATGGCGCCCTGCTTGAAGTAGTCGCCGAAGCTGAAGTTGCCGTTCATCTGGAAGAACGTGCCGTGCCGGGTGGTCTTGCCGACCTCGTCGATGTCGAGCGTCCGGATGCACTTCTGGATGCTCGTGGCGCGTTCGAACGGCGCCTCCTGCTGTCCGA
>Ga0164242_10001627_pt1 | contig 26610 bp, 36 predicted proteins | sample OricomgcompostMG_FD_108783 | JGI IMG/M metagenome (GOLD analysis project Ga0164242, IMG submission 108783) | Miracle-Growth compost microbial communities from Emeryville, California, USA - Original compost - Miracle growth compost (MG) ...
CAGGCGCGCCTTGCCGCCGCCGGCGTCACCTTCGACGCGGGCGTCGAATCCGATCCCGCGGTCAAGGTGCTCGAGGTCGCCGCCTATCGCGAGCTGCTGCTCCGTCAATCCTTCAATGACGCCGCCCGCCAGCTGCTCACCGCCTACGCCACTGGCGCCAATCTCGACCAGCTCGCCGCGCTCGTCGGCGTCACCCGCCTGCTCGTCACCGCCGCCGATCCCGAGCAAGGCACCGACGACCTCTACGAAGCCGACACCCAGCTGCGCCAGCGCATCGTCCTCGCGCCCGAAAGCTTCTCTGTCGCCGGGCCGGAGCTCGCCTACGTCTTCCACGCCAAATCGGCATCGGGCAACGTCGCCGACGCCTCGGCCACCTCGCCCGAGCCCGGCGCCGTGCTCGTTTCGCTGCTCGCGGTCGACGGTGACGGCACCGCCGACCAGGCGACGATCGACGCCGTCTCGGCGCGGCTCGCCACCGTCGCCGGCAACACCGTTCGCCCGCTGGGCGACGCCGTCACCATCGCTTCGGCCGCGATCGTCGACTTCGCCATCGAGCTCACGCTCTACACCTTCTCCGGCCCCGATCGCGACCTCGTGCTGCAGACCGCGCGCGACAGCCTCGCTGCGTATCTCGCCGACAATCGCCGCCTCGGCCGCGACATCACCACCTCGGGGATCATCGGCGCCGTCATGGTCGCCGGCGTCCAGCGTGCGGTGCTCGCGTCGCCCGCGGCCGACGTCGCCTGCGACGCCACCCAGGCAGGCCACTGCACCGCGATCACGATCACGCACGGTGGCTATGCCGACTGATCCCGCCTCGCTCCTGCCCCCCGGCGCATCGCACCTCGAGGTCGCGCTCGAGAGGGCCACCGCGCGCGTCGGCGCCGTCGAGACGCCGCTCGCGCCGCTGTGGAACCCCGCGACCTGCCCGATCGCGTTGCTCCCCTGGCTGGCCTGGGCGTTGTCGGTCGATACCTGGGACGCCGCCTGGTCGGAGGAGACCAAGCGCCAGGCCGTCGCCGATTCGATCGAGCTCCACCGGCTCAAGGGTACCCGCTGGGCGGTCGAGACCGTCGCCCAGCGCCACGATGCGCTGTGTCGCGTCGTCGAATGGTTCGAGGCAGAAGGCAGCGGAACCCCGCACACCTTCCAGGTTATGCTCCCGATGGTCACCGCTCCGGGCGTCGCCGCCGGCGGCGACCGTGCTACCGCCGCCTTCGCCGAAAAGGTCATGGCCGACATCGTCCGCGTCAAGCCGCTGCGCGAGCACCTCGAGTTCGTCCAGTCGATCGACCTGTTCGGGCTGGTCGGTATCGAGGGCGCCGCCCGCTTCGCCGGCACTTTCCGCAACGACGCCGACCTCACCGTCGATCTTTCCCCGCAATGGGATGCCTGGCTGCAGACCGAGCAGGGCGAGCCGATCGAAACCGAGGACGGCGAGCTGATGGATGACACGCTATGACCGCGCCCGCGCTCGCCATCGTCATGACCCAGGCCGGTCATGATGCCTTCACCGCCGCCCAGGGCGGCGGCGATATCGATTTGACCATCAGCCAGGTCGGCATCACCGATCAGCAGTTCGTCGTCGCCCCGACCCTCACCGAGCTGCCCGGCGAGTTCAAGCGCCTCGACACCGTTTCCGGCGAGGCGGTCGGCGACAACATCCTGCACCTCGTCATCCGCGACCAGGACGATTCGACCTATCAGGTCACCGGCTTCGGTCTCTTCCTGGCCGACGGCACTCTGTTCGCGGTCTACGGCCAGGCCGACGCGATCTTCGAAAAATCGACGATGGCGTCGATGTACGTCGCGATCGACATGGCTTTCCCGACCGGCGACGTCAGCTCGCTGAGCTTCGGCGACACCAATTTCCTCAATCCGCCCGCAACCACCGAAACCAAAGGCGTCATCGAGCTCGCCACCGAAGCCGAGGCGCGGGCAGGCGTCGATACCCAGCGAGGAATCGTTCCCGCCACGCTCAAGGCCGTCACCGACGCGCTGTTGGCCACCGTCACCGCCTCGATCGCCGCGGTCACCGCCACGCTCAATGCGCTTCTCGCTCGCACCATCACGGGCAGCGGGCTCATCACCGGCGGCGGCGATCTCTCGCAGAGCCGTACTCTCACGGTGACCACCGCCACCGCGGCCGAGGCCGCCGCCGGCGTGCTCAACACCAAGGCGGTGACGCCGGCGGCGCTTGCCACGATCATCACCAACATCGCCGCCAAGGTGCCATTGACCCGCCACGTCGATACCACCGGGCTTCTGACCGGCGGCGGTGACCTCTCGGCGGATCGCACGCTGTCGGTCGTCAAGGCGACCGCGGCGATGGTGCTCGCGGGCACCGACGACGCCAGCGCGGTGACGCCGGCGGCGCTGGGCGGCCTGGCCCACCTGCATTCGTCAACCGGCTACCAGGGATTGCCTGGCGGATTGATGCTGCAGTGGGGTCACGGCACAGCCGTGGTCAACGGCATCAGCTCGCACACCTTCCCGCTCGCGTTTTCCTCGATCTGCTTCACCGTCGTCGCCTCGGGCGGCGTCGATGGCGGCAATGAGCAGCAGGATAACGGTCCCGACGTCATCCAGAGCTCGATCACCAACACCGGCTTCCAATGCTTCAGCGCGCTCGATTCGGCCGCGCCGTTCGGCTGGATCGCGGTCGGCAAATGAGGATGACGCGATGATCCGCTACAGCGCCGCGACCGGCGGCTTCTACCACACCGACCTCCACGCCGAGATCCCCGCCGACGCCGTCACTGTCTCGGCCAGGCGTCACGCCGCGTTGATCGACGCCCAGGCTGCCGGCGGCCGCATCGTCGCTGATTCGCGCGGCCGTCCGATTGTCGCGACCGACCGCGTCACGATCGATCAGGCGCGATCCGCCGCGGCCGCCGCGATCCGCCGCGAGACGCGCCGCCGCATCCTCGCGATCGCCAGCCTCGAGCGGCAATCGAACGACACCGCCGCGATCGCGCTCGCCGCGCTCGGCGGCGGTGGCGACACGGCCGAGGCGATCGCGCGCCGCGAAGCGATCGAAGCGGTGCGCGCGCGCGGCCGCGCCAGTCGCGCCGAACTCGACACCATGACCGCCGCCAAACTCGCCGCCTTCGACCCAGCGGCCGAGGCGCACTGGACGGAGAACTGAACCGTGGCAAAGATCAGCCGTCTCCCCCAGCTTAACGACCCCGACGGCAGCGAGGAAGTCGTTGCGGTGCGCGGCGGCCAGACCGGCCGCTCGCCCCTCGCACCGATGGTGCAGCCGTTCGTCGACCAGGCCAGCGCCTATGCCGCCGCGGCTGCGGCGCTGCTTAATCCGCAGCCCTCCTTCGCCGAAGGTGTTGGCGCCACGGCCGAAGGCGAATATTTTGCCGTCCTCGATCCTGCCAGCGGCTGGATTTCGTGCTACCGAAATGGAACGAGCCCCGACGCCGAGACCCCGATCATCCGCCTCCCGGGCGATCGCGCCTACGCGGGCCTCGGCGGACTCGCGATGATCGGCGCGGCTGACGGCAAGACGGCGCAGCAAAAGATCGACGAGGTCAATCATGGCGCTGGTGACGAACTCGGCTATTCATCCGGCGCGCTCGATGCGGCGGTCTTCAACGTCGCCGCAAAGCTTCGCGAAGCGCCAGTAAGCCTCGAAGAGTTCGGCGCGGTTGGCGATGGCGTCTCCGACGACGCGCCTGCGTTGCGCCGCGCGCTGGCCTGGCTCAAATTGCGTGGTGGCGGCACGCTCCGGCTCCGCGCCGGGACGTTCTACAAGCTGGCGAGCGGCGATCCGCGCGGGCTCGACCTGTTCTCGACCACCGGGGTCCACGGATTCTATGCTATCGCCGAGGCGGTCTCGGGCGTGACAATCGAGGGCTCGGGCGATGATTGCGGGTTCATCTACGACCCCAACCGGCTCGGCCATCGCAGTTCGAGCGGGGTTCTCGACGCCGGCGCGATCTTCGCCAATCACCGCGTCGCCGCCCCGACGGACGCGCCGGCGGAGGTGAGTTTTATTCGCCTGCGCAACTTCGCGGTCAATTACCTGCCCATCGCGGCGCCTTCCAATGCCGGCGATGGTTGCGTGCTGCGGCTCTATTCCAACGCCGGCGCGGTGGCAAACGGCGTCGTCATCGTCGATGGCGTCGTCACGCGCAACCACGTCGGGTCACAGGTGTTCAGCGTCGAGAAGGCCGACGGATTCTACGCCACCGGCTGTCGCTTCTACAACAGCGCCCGCGACGCCAATGCCGGGATCAACGATGTCAGCCTGTTCTATGTGACGGGCACTGTCGGCAAGTTCGTCGATAATTACGGCTACAACACCAAGGTGTTTGGAACCTTCATCGAAGCGCATTGCAAGTTCACCACGATCCAGAGCAACGAGGCTGAAGGGTTCGGCACCTTCTGCAATGCGGTCAGTCAGATCGTCCACCCCTCGCCGTTTTACGACAACGCGCTGTTCGTCATCCTCGGCAATATCGCGGTCCGCGTCGTCCGCTTCGTCACTGATTATTGCTACGCCGCCGGATGCCGCAAGGACCTGCTCGCGCTGCTCGGCAACACGGTCAACCTCGCCGTCACGCTGGATGGCCTAAGCGCGGCAGACACCGCCGAATATATCGTGGCGGCCACAAATGATCGCGGCGACGCCGAGGTAGACATCCTGCCGACGACCAATCTGATCGTCAAAAACAACCTGGCCTCGAGCGCGCTGACGCCGGACGTCATCACCGAGAGCACTTCGGCGTTGGCGCTTATCGCCGATGTCGAGGCGGTCAACCTCACCGTTGCCGACAATACATTCGGCGACGTGCGGCGCGGCATCGTCGGCCTGCTTTCGGCCAAGCTGCGCAAGGCCGTGATCGCGCGCAATTCGGGCCGCTTTGGCGCGCGGGCGACCGATGGCGCCAATTCCACCGCGCTCGGCGCGCGAACCGGCGTCAAGGTGCTGCTGTCACCTGGCTCGGCGGGGTGCGATATTTCGGTCACCGACAACAGGCTGGCGGCCGCCTATGCGGGTGCGCAGCCGTGCACCGGCGTCGCGATCAACAACCAGGCGGCAGCGACGTTCACCAATCCGATTGCGATCAGGCGCAACGACATCACCGTCCCGCAAGGCTCGGACCTCAGTATTGTTCAGGGCGTAGGGTCGCATTTTGACACCGGCTCGATCACCATCGACCATGACCATTCGGTGTTTCCGGCCGGCTACACCGACCACAGCGCATTGCTTCTGGTCGGCTCGGCCGATGCGGCCGCACTCGCCGAAGGATCGCGCGCTTCGTTCAAGGCCGTCAGCGTGCAGGCGGTCTACGACGGCCCGAATCTGATCGTGCCATCACAATTCTGGGGCTCTGCGGCGCCCGAGACAGGCTTTTGGGCGCGTGGCAGTCGGGTCTGGTTTCCTTCGCCCCTCGGCAGCTTCATGGGGGCGGTCTGCACCGCCTCTGGGTCGCCCGGCACGTGGAAGCGGTTCGGCGGGGTTGAGGAGTAAACGCGCCGTCTGTCCTAACCGCCCGCGTTACGACAGCCCCGCCTCGCGCCGCCGCGCCGCCCGCGCCAGCGTGGCCGCGATGCGCGAAGACGATATCCCCGGCCGCATGGGCGAGCTGATCCGGCACGGCCGGATTGCGTCGGTCGACCTCGCCCAGGGCACCGTCACCATCGCGATTGGCGAGATCGAGACCCAGCCGATCCGCTGGTATTCGGGCGCGCCCGGCGCGACCAAGCTCTGGCTGCGACCCAAGGTCGGCGCCCAGGTCACCGTCTTCGCCCCCGACGGCGACATCGTCGGCGCCGTCGCGCTGCCCGGCTTCGCCTCCGACGATTTTCCCGTCGCCGCCGATCCCGATCGCGAGCTCGTCCAGTTCGAGGACGGCGCCATCGTCGCCTACAATCCCGACAGCCACGCGCTCGAGGTGGTGCTGCCCGCCGGCGCCACCGCCGCGATCACCGCCCCGGGGGGCGTCACCATCACCGCCGACGTCACAATCTCGGGCGACGTGACGATCGACGGCAAGCTGTCGGCCACCGGCGAGATCCACAGCGACGACGACGTCACCGCCGGCGCGATCAGCCTCAAGGATCACAAGCATTCGGACGTGCAGTCGGGCGGCTCGCTGACGGGCAAGCCGCAATGATCGACGCGCTAGCCTTGGTCCTGTGCTTCATCGTGGCGATCGTCGTGCTCGGAATCATCGCATCGGATCTCGACGGATGATCGGCATGGACGCCTCGACCGGCAAGCCGCTCTCCGGCGACGCGCACCTCGCGCAGTCGATCGGCGACATCCTCTCGACCCCGATCGGAACCCGCGTCATGCGCCGCGATTACGGCTCGGCGCTGTTCGAGCTGCTCGACGCGCCGATGAACGCGCTCACCCGACTGCGCCTATTCGCCGCCACAGCGGTCGCGCTCGCCCGCTGGGAGCCGCGGCTCAAGCTCACCCGCGTTTCGGTCGCCGACCCGGCGGTCCCCGGCCGCTTCGCGCTGACCATCGAAGGCCAGCGCACCGACGATCCGTCGCCCAACAGCCTCACCCGCCTCACCATTCCGCTTCGCCCCGTCACCGCCTGAGGAACCGCACATCATGCCCGACACCTTCTTTCACGGCATCCAGGTCAACGAGCCGGTCGACGGCGTCCGCCCGATCCTCGAGAAGTCGACCGCGGTCATCGGCCTGGTCGCCACCGCCACCGCCGAGGTCGGCGAAGCCGCCGACGCCCTCGACGCCGCGTTCCCGCTCGATCGCCCCGTCCTGGTCACCGACGTCCGCCTCGCGATCGCCGCGGCCGGCACTGGCGGCACGCTCGCCAAGGCGCTGGGCAGCATCGCCGACCAGGGCAGCCCGCTGGTGATCGTCGTTCGCGTCGCCGAGGGTGTCGAGGACGAGGAGAACAACATCACCGCCCTGCAGGCGACCGAGACCAATCTGATCGGCGGTTCGGCCGCCGGCCAGTACACCGGCATGCAGGCGCTGCTCGCCGCCGAGAGCATCACCGGCGTCCGCCCGCGGATCCTCGGCGTGCCCGGGCTCGACACCCAGACGGTGGTCGAGGCGCTGGTCATCGTCGCCAAGTCGCTGCGCGGCTTCGTCTACGCCGCCGCCCGCGGCGATGACGGCACGCTCTGCGCCACCCGAGACCTCGCCGTCACCTACCGCGCCGAGTTCGAGGATCGTGAAGTCGAATTGTTCTGGCCCGACGCCACCGGCTGGGACGGGCAGGCGATCGCCACCGCGCTCGGCCTGCGCGCGATGCTCGATGAAACTCAGGGCTGGCACGTCTCGCTCTCGAACAAGGCGATCGCCGGTTTCACCGGCATCAGCAAGGACGTCCATTTCGACATTCGCGACATGTCGACCGACGCCGGCGTCCTCAACGCTGCCCAGGTCTCGACCATCGTCCGCACCACCGGCTATCGCTTCTGGGGCAACCGCACCTGCAGCGCCGAGGCGTTCTTCGCCTTCGAAACCGCGACCCGCACCGCCCAGGCGATCGAGGACGCGATCTCCGACGCGCTCGCCGGCTTCGTCGACAAGCCGATGACCGTCGGCCTGGTCCGCGATGTCGTCGAGACCGTCAACGCCAGGCTGCGCGCCTGGACCTCGGGCGGCCAGCTGATCGGCGGCTCGGTGTGGTTCGATCCCGCCCTCAACCCCGCCGAGAGCCTCGCCGCCGGCAAGCTGGTGATCGACTACGATTACACGCCCGTCGCGCCGCTCGAGGGGCTCACCCTCAACCAGCGCATCACCGCCAAATATTACGCCGGCTTCGGCGACGCGCTGACCAGCACCGTCACCAACTGAGCCACCGCGTAATCCGCTTGCCCCTTAACGCCACCGAAGGAACGCCGCCATGGGCCTCCCCGCTAAGCTCAAGAACTTCAACCTCTTCGTCGATGGCTCGAGCTGGGCCGGCCTGGTCGCCGAGATCCAGCTGCCCAAGCTCTCCAAGAAGATCGAGCAATGGCGCGGCGGCGGCATGCTCGGCGAGATCGACGTCGAGCTCGGCCTCGAGAAGCTCGAGATGGAGACCAAGCTCGGCGGCCTGATCGTCGGCGCGTTGCGTGCGTTCGGCGCCGTCGGCGTCTCGGGCTCGCTGCTCCGCTTCGTCGGCGCCTACCAGGAAGAGGCCGCCGGCGGCGTCAAGCCCGCCGAGCTCGTCGTGATGGGCATGCACTCCGAGATCGATCCCGGCTCGGCCAAGGTCGGCGACAACACCGAATGGTCGCTCAAGTCGACGCTCACCTACCTGAAGTGGACGATCAGCGGCCGCGTCGAGGTCGAGATCGACATGATCAACAACGTCATGCTGATCGACGGCTTCGATCGCATGGCGGCGATTCGCGCCGCGCTCGGCGGCTGATCAGTTGCGGTGCCGGCCCGCTCCCCCACCCGGCCACCCACGACAGTAATCTGATTGGGTGGCCGGGTGGGGGGCGGGCCGGTGCGGAAAGGAACACAGAATGCCCGAACAAACCAAGAAGCTGATCTCAGATCCGATCGTCCTCGAGACGCCGATCGCCCGCGATGGCGGCGACGTCACCGAGCTGCGCCTGCGCCGCCCCAAGGCCGGCGAGCTGCGCGGCATCAGCCACGCGCGGCTGTCGATCTCCGACGTCGACGAGGTGCTGCGTCTGCTCCCGCGCATCACCGTCCCGCCGTTGACCGACGCCGAGGTCGCCGAGATCGACCCGGCCGACTTCACCGAGATCTGCGGCGAGATCGCCGATTTTTTGTTCACGGCGCGCCGGAGGGCGGAACTCCAGATCGGGTAGAGGACTGGATGGCGAATATCCTGCTCGTCATCCCCGGCCTCTCGCTGTCCGATCTCGGCGCGATGACCTTCGTCGAGCTCGCCGAATGGCACCAGCGCGCGGTCGATCGCGCCCCCAAGAGCGAGTGACATGGACCGCCAGCTATCCCTCCTCGTCAAGTTCGCCGCGCTCGATCGGCTGACCACGCCGCTGCGCACCATGACCGGCGGCTCGAAGAAGGCGAGCGCCGCGCTCGCCGCGACCCGCAAGGAAGTGCTCGGCCTCGAGCGCGCCTCGGCTGACGTTTCCGCGTTCAAGAAGCAGCAGGCCTCGCTCACCACCACCTACGAGAAGCTCGACGCCGCGCGCCGCCGCGTCGACGCGCTCAAGGCCGCGATCCGCCAGGCCGACGGCCCGACCGGACGCCTCACCCAGCAGATGAAGGGCGCCCAACGCGAGGTCGATCGCTTGAGCGAGCAGACCGGCATCCAGTCCGACAGGCTCGGCGTGCTTCGCGGCAAGCTTTCCGGCGCCGGCGTCGACGTCCGCAAGCTCGGGGCGGCCGAGGGCGAGCTCGCGCGCAAGCTCGGCCTCGCCAACACCCGCTTGACCGAGCAGCAGGACAAGGCCCGCCGCGCCGCCGATCAGGCCGCTCGGCTCGATCGCGCCCGAAACAAGGGCGAGGCGCTTCGCTCCGCCGGCTATCGCGGCCTCGCCGTTGGCGGCGCCATCGGTCTCCCGCTGGTCAAGGCGGCCGGGATGGCGCGCGAGTTCGATTCGGCGATGGTCGATATCGGCATCACCGCCGGCATCGGCGCGCGCCAGACGCGCCTGATCGGCGACAACATCCTTCGCCTGGCGCCGGCGGTCGGGCAGCTGCCCGCGGATCTGCAGGCGGCGTTCGGCTCGCTCACCGCCCAGGGCCTCGACGCGATCACCACCCAGAAGATGCTGGTCTCGATCGGCCGCACCTCGACCGCCGAAAACGCCAATGCGCTCGACATCGCCAATGCCGCCTTCTCCGCCTACAACAACCTCAAGGTGCCGATCGCGCAGATTGCCAAGGCCCAGGACATCATGGCCAAGGGCAGCCAGGACGGTGCCGTCGAGCTCAAGGACATGGCGCGCCTGTTCCCGACGCTCACGGCCGCCGCCCAGGGCTTGGGTCAGCATGGCGTCGCCGCCGTCGCGGATCTCACCGCCGCGCTCGAGATCGCCAAGAACGGTGCCGCCGATGCCGACGAGGCGGGCAACAATGTCGCCAACCTGCTGAACAAGATCAACACCGCCAACGCGATCACCAATTTCAAGAAGTTCGGCATCGATCTGCCCAAGGCGATGAAGAAGGCTTACGCCGAGGGCAAGACGCCGATCGAGGCGATCATCGAACTCACCAAGAAGGCCACCAAGGGTGATCTCTCCAAGCTGTCGTTCCTGTTCAACGACGCCCAGGTCCAGGCGGCGCTCCGCCCGCTGATCCAGGGCTTCGACGAATACAAGCGCGTCCGCGCCGACGCGATGAACGCGACCGGCAAGATCGACGCCGACTTCGCGCGCAAGATGCGCGAGGATCCCGCCACCCAGCAACGTGCGGCGATGGCGCAGATGATCGTCGCCGCGCAGCGCGTCGGTGGCATCGTGCTACCTGTCTGGAATGCGCTCGTCGTCAAGGCCGGCGCCGCCGCGGCGGCCTTCTCCCGCTGGGCCGATGCGCACCCGACACTATCGAAATGGCTGGTGCTGATCGCCGCCGGCGTCGCCGGCATCACCACCACCCTCGGCGCCTTCGCGATCGGGCTCGGCTTTGTCTGGCCGAGCCTGGTCCGCGGAATCACGATCATGGGCAAGCTCGGTCCGGTCCTGAGCTTCGCCTCGCGCGGTTTTCTCATGCTCGGCCAGGCCGCGCTGCGTGCCGGGCTGATGATGCTCGCCAACCCGATCGTCGCGATCATCGCCGCGATCGTGGTCGCCCTCGCCGTCGCCGGCTATCTGATCTGGAAGCATTGGGACAAGATCAAGGCCGCCTTCTCGGCCGCGATCGGCTGGTTCAAGGGGCTTTGGCCGGTGTTCAAGCACATCGGCTCGATGATGCTGCAGGGCCTGGTCGACGCGATGAACCCGCTGCTCCTCGCCCAGCACATTCTCAAGCTCGGCAAGATGGCGATCGGCGTGCTCAAGCGCGTCCTCGGTATCCACAGCCCGAGCCGCGTCTTCGCCGAAATCGGCGGCCACATGATGGGCGGGCTCGCGGTCGGCCTCGATCGCGGCGTTGATCGCCCGCTCAACCGGCTCCGCGCCGCCGGCGCCGCGTTGACCGGTGCGATGGCTGTCACGGCTGTCGCCGCCGCGCCGGTCACGGCGGCGTCGCCACGCTCGGCCGCGCGCGGCGGCGATCATTACGAGATCCACGTCCACGGCACCGGCAAGGAGGCCAAGACGATCGCCGATGAGGTGATGCGCCACATCGCGGCGCACAAGCGCAAGTCGAACGCCTCCAGCTTCGAGGACAGGGACTGATGCAGCTCGGCGCCCTCGGCCTGTTCGTCTTCCAGCTCGCGACGCTGCCCTTCTCGGAATTGCGGCGGCGCCAGGAATGGCGCCACGGCCGCGTCCAGCGCGTCGGCGCGCGTGACGCCTCGCAATTTCTCGGGCCTGGCGACGACACGATCACCATCGGCGGCGTGCTGATGCCCGAGGCCGCGGGCAGCTACGCCGCGATCGAGACGCTCCGCGCCATGGCCGGCGAGGGCGATCGCTATCCGTTCGTTGACGGCACCGGCAAGGTCTGGGGCAGCTTCGTCATCACCGGCCTCGACGAGGGGCGCGGCTATCTGCTCGACAACGGCGTGCCTCGAAAGGTCGATTTCGCGCTCGATCTCGTCCTGGTCGACGATCAGTGACCGGATCGGTTCAGCCCGTTGCCGACTTTCGCCTGTCGGTCGCCGGCGCCGGTGCCGGCGGCTCCACGCTCGAGCTCGCTGCCAGCCTGGCCGATATCACCAGCAAGGTCCGCCCGCGCCTGGTCGGCCTCACGCTCACCGAGAAGCGCGGCGGCGAGGCCGACCAGCTCTCGATCGGCCTCGACGATTCGGACGGCAAGCTCCAGCTTCCCAGGAAAGGCGCGCTGATCCGCCTGCAGCTTGGCTGGCTGCGCGGCTCGGGTGTCACCGTCGGCCTGGTCGACAAGGGCAGCTTCACCGTTGACGAGGTGAGTTGGGAAGGCGCCCCCGACGTCGCCACCATCACCGCGCGCTCGGCCGACCTCACCGATTCGTTCCGCGTCCGCCGCGAGCAGGGCTGGAAGGATACCACCCTCGGCGCGATCGCCCGCGAGGTGGCGTCGCGCAATGGCTACCAGGTCAAGATCGCCCCCGAGCTCGCCGGCATCGCCGTGCCGGTCCGAGCCCAGCACCACACCAGCGACATGGCGCTGCTGATGCGCCTCGGCCGCGAGCACGACGCCGTCGCCACCGTCAAGCACCGCACCTTGATCCTGTCGCCGATCGGCAAGGGCGCATCGCCCTCGGGCAAGGCGCTGCCCGGGCTGACGCTGACCAAGGTCGAGGTTGCCGATCGCTATAGCTACCGCGAGATCGACCGTTCGGCCGACGCCGGCGTCGAGGCGCGCTGGCACGACCCGGCAAGCGGCACTCGCAAGACCGTCAAGGTCGGCGGCGGAAAGGGCACACCACACCGCGTGCGCCGCGTCTACCACAGCGAGGCAGACGCGCGCGCCGCCGCCAACGCCGCCAACGCCCGCGCCCAGCGCGCCCAGGCCACCTTCGACGGCGCGCTCGCCTACGGCCGCCCGGATCTCACCCCCGAACGCCCCGTCACCCTCAAAGGCTTCAAGCCCGCGGTCGACGCCCATTCCTGGCTAATCGCGCAGCTCGACCACAGCCTCGACGCCCAGGGCGGGCTAGGAACGCGCGTGCAGCTGGAGGCGCATGATTGACAAGATAGGAGTCCCTAAAATGAGTGTGATTATGGCAGTATCGACCGTCGCTCTCGGCATCGCACTAAATTTGGCGATATTTTTCGCGCTGCGCTGGGTCGGCAGAACGCGCGGGATCAGTACAGCTCCTGGTTCGCGCTGGTTAGGAATTCGAATGGATTAGCTGCGTTGCGCTTCCGCCGAAGACCCATTGCCGTCTTGATTGCTATCGTCCCTACACCTGTCGCGAGCGCAATTGCGCCGTGACCGGCGAGCAGCTCGACCATCGGGGAAACGCCTGCATCCGGCGAAAAGCTCGCTCGAAGGCTGGCCCAAGCCTTAGCCCTGTTGGATTGGTTCATCACCTTGACATGGTCGGCGAGCGCAGAATTGAACTTAGTCAGGGCAACAGAGCTCGCGAGATCACTGAGGCCTCCCGTCTCAACTTCCAGCCGGAGTTCATCCATGTAATGGCGCAGGGCCAGTAACTCGCTGAATCTGCGCTGCTTGAATTCCAACGTTTCCTCAAGGGGGACGTCTCGATCAAAGATCGGCAACGCCTCCTGAAGCTCGATCGCAAAACCACCCGCAGGGTCAAGCTCGTTGCGAGGCAGCCCGACGGCCTTGTTCGAGCGTGCGAACGTCCAGCGCCCGGGTTCGCGATTGTTACGGGCGACGAGCGCTTCGAATGGGGACCTCGTTATGGCAACGACGTCCCTCCCCGACCCAACCACTGTCGATGAACTCAATACCCCAAGCGACTCGAGATATTCCCGAACACGCGAACGGTAGATAAGCACCGGCGAAATCGGGATATCAATGCGGTCGAAAAACAAGAGCGTCGTTGTAATCGAGGAGGAGAAGCGGGGCATGTGGTCAACCACCAAGCCGCCATCCCGTAGCCAAGCTTCAGCGATATCGCTGAAGATGGTGCCACGCTCGTCCTTTCCAAGCAATTCGGCGGGCAAGTCGACTCGCTGCAGTTCGTATGGGCGGTCCGGCCCTGAACTGGCCGGCGGGACATCCTCGCGACGCGACTGCGGGCGCCAAGCGGCGGCCGAGCCGGAAAGGCGCGCCCGCATGCGCTTGCCGAAAGACTTCTTGGTCACGGTTCCCCCTTTCGCGTCATGCCTACGGCGGTGCACACCCGTCCGCCGCCATAGTGCGCCCACCGAAGAGCCACGCCCGCTCGCACCATCGCGCAGGATAGGTCGCCGATCGCCGGCGCCCGGCACCACGCCACCGTCCGTCCGTAGAGGTCGGGCTCTTCCGATTGGCATGCCAGCTTCGGCCCGCGCACCCGAACGTGCCCGTCCCCCGTGCGCCCGCGATCGCCACCGAGCAGCACCACCAGTCTGTCCCGCGCGGCGGTCCCGCTCGCCTTGGGGCAAGGCTGGTGAGGTCGGCACGATCCGTCGATCTCCCGCGCCGCGATGCCGGCGAGCCGGATGCGCTCGCCCTCGGCGCACCAGATCGGCCCGTCGCCGTCCCACACACGCGTCGGCGTGCAGCCGAACGAAGCGCCGGCGGCGACGACATGGGCGAATGTCAGCAAGAACGCCATCATCGTTGCTGCAGCCGGATCAGCTCGGCTACCTTTCGAGCGCGAGCGCGATCAACGGTGTTCAGCCTTCCACACGCGAGGTTGAGATCGTCGAGGTCGGTCTGATCGACCTTCGCGTCGCCCGACTTCATGATAACGATGCGCCACGCGCACGACTGCACCGGTCCGTCATCGCTGTAGAACGGTGAATCGGGACGCGGCGCGAAAGAAAAGGCGACGTTGCGTTCGGCCTGATAATCGCCCTTCAGCGCCTGCGGCCACTCCCGCCGCAGCTGGGCCTGGTCGCTTTTGCAAACGCCTCCGTCCTCGGCCGGGCAATCGTGATAGCCGAGCGATTCGATGCGTGCCGGGCGGTCCTCGACCGCCGACGACCCAGGCTGTTCGGAGGTGCCGCTGCCCAGCCAGCCGATCAAGCCAGCTAGGATCGCCACGAAGATCAGGCACCCGGCCGCCGCATAGCGCTTGTTGCTCTTCGCCTCTGATACCGCGGCCGCGACCTCGTCCTCGGAAAAGGCATGGCCGCAATACTTGCATACCTGCGCCTCGGCCTTGATCGCCTCGGCGCAAGCCGGACACTTTTTCTCGCCGTTTCCCAGCAACTCATCCCCCAAAATCTTGGTTTAGTCCTCCCCACGATATCCTTGTTTGGGAGAATGCAAAGTCGCCGCGAACCCTTTGAAGTTTTTCGGATCGACTACGCCGGCCATTGACCGCGCGATATGCAGCAATGCCTTTTGGTCGGCGGGCGTCAACAGGGCTACACAATCGAGAAGCTCGCGCTGGAAGTAATTCAATGGCACTTCAACCGGCGCCCCCGCGTCCGGATCATCAATTTCCCCCGTTAGATATTCGGAGGTGGTCTGGAGCTCGCGCGCGAGCTTGTGCAGGAAAGACGAACCGTTCGGATTATTGTTCGCTACCTTTGCGACGGCTCCCTGTGTCACCCCCATGCGGCGCGCCAGTTCAGCCTGCGACACCCCGCAGACCTTCATTCGCTCCTGGACACGGTCGCTTTGGATCATTGCGACATTATCATTCCAAACGGAATAAGCGGCCACCGCACTTTCGGATTGACTTTACCTATTCCGACTGGAATACATCGCGAATGGATTCGACTCGGCTCGCCACGATCAACGCTGCCGCCCACGCTGCCTTCGAGGCGGCGGTTGCAGTGCTTGGCTCGCAGGAGGCCATGGCGAGGCTCTTGGGAAAAACTCAGGGTGCAATCTCGAAGCGGCTGGCGAGCAGGAAGGGCGTGTGGTCCGAAGACGCCCTCGTCGTCGAGGCCGCCACCGGCATCTCGCGCCATGCGCTGCGCCCCGATCTCTATCCCGATGAGGCGAACGCCGGCACCGCCGCGCTCGATCACGCCGCGCGCACGAGCGCCGCTCCTTTCCGCGAGATTGCACCATGATCGATGCGACCGCGCCCTCAATCTTGTCACCCATCCACCCCTCTGGCCGCTCACAGACCGGCCTGAGACTGCGGGTTGCCCTCCTGTCCCGGCGATCGCCCGTAGCCCCCTGTCTGCGGCGTGCGCGTACCCTCTCCGGCGCCGGCCGTCTCTTGCGATCGGCGCCGGCTTTTCCAATTCCCTTCGGGCGCTCGCTGGCCGCCCGGACCCGCGCCTGGTCTTGGTCGACTGCGCGGGTCGAATGCCGGCGGGCTCCCAAAGCCGAGGGGCGGGCAGGGCGATGACGAAAGTCCGCCCGCCCCTCACCGTTGAACGTGCGATGGTCCGCGTTGCCGACGTCATCGGCTATGACGGCATGGCCGCCGCGATCAGCTCGGACGACAAGGCCGTCAGCGAAAGCACCGTTCGCAACTGGTCGAACCCCGATACGCCCGAACGCTGCCCGCTCGAATGCGCCGCCGCCTTCGACCTCGCTTTCCAGAATGCCGGCGGCGAAGGGTCGCCGATGCTCGAATGGCTCGAGCGCGCGATCGACCAGGGCCGTCGCACCAGTTTCGCGGATCGCTTCCATCTCGGCCGTTTGCTGCGCACCGTGATAAAGGAAGGCTCCGAGGCCGAGATCGCGCTGCTCACCTCGAGCCTGCCCGGCGCCACCGAGAAAGACGACGCGCGCGCCGCCGCCGAGATCGAGGAAGCGATCGCCGCGCTCCAGCAATCCCTCGCCGCGGTGACCAAGCGCACCCGGCACACCGGCACCAGCGACGCGGGATCTGACCCATCGGGGGGATCATGAGTAGGAGACCACACGGGCAGCCTTGTCCGCACTGCGGCGGGGCAACGCGCATAATCGATAGCCGGCTCGTCTTGCCGACCTATCGGACAATGCGCCTGCAATGCCTCAACGTCGAATGCGGTGCCACCTACGGCGCCGCGCTCGACATCACCCACATCATCTCGCCTTCGGCGGTACCAAACGCGTCGGTGCAATTGCGCCAGGCGCCGCCCCGCCGGCGCGGTGACAACGATGATGCGCCGGTCGCGGCCAATGACTGCGGCCCGGAGGTGCCGCGTGCCGCCAACGACGATGACCACCGCGGCGCCGCCAATGGCTGACGCCGCTTCCTGATCCGCTGACGGCCTCGGCCGTCCCGTTGCCCGAAAGCTTCGCCGCTCGCGCCCCCGATTCGCGAGGCGGGAAACTGTTGCCCGAAGGAATTGCCGATGGCCGACGACCGCTACACTAGGCTCCGCTCGCTCAGCGGCCGTCTGCGCGACCTCCGCGATGAGCTCGAGGATCTCAACGATCCCTACGAGACCGCGATCGGGCAGGCGATCGTCCACGTCGCTTACGCCGTCGATAAGGTGAACCGCGCCAGTCGGTCGGTGATCGAAAAATTCGGGAGGGACGCATGATGTCCCCCGGAACCTACCTGCGCTGCTGCCGCCTCGCAGCGGGTCTGTCGCTCGAGGACGTCGCATTCGGACTCAGCACCACCCCGCCGACCTCGGCGCGCAACCGCGCCGAGATCCTCGCGCTCTACGAAGGCGACGTGCTGCCCCCGCCCGCCGGCGTCATCGACGCGCTGGCCGACCTCGCCGATCAGCGCCGCAGCTTCGCCTTCGACCGCGTTCTGCTCGAGCAGCTGATCGCCCGCCGCGAAGACGCCTCGGCCGGCGTCATCGATCGCCGACTCGCCGACGGCCAGCTGTTTAACGCCTATGCCTGCAACGACGGCGGTTTCCTTGTCGGCATCGGCCCCGTCTCCGCCTTCTATCCGATCTGGCAGGTCGAACGGGCCGACCTCGCCGACCTCGTCGTCGATGCGCTGCGCGCCGCCTTCGAACAACCCGACCTCACTTGCCGCCTCGTCCAGGGAGAAGCCGCATGACGCCTGTCCGACATCACCAATCCGCGCCTTACCATCTGCTCAGTTGCACCTGCACGCGCTGCACGCCGCCATCGCCGGCCGACGAGCTGCATCACCTTGATCGCTTCGTTTACGGCGTGCTCGGCCTCGGCATCACCCTCGTCCTTGTCGAGCTGCTGCGCCTGATCGTGCCCGCCGTGCTCCACGCGCTGGGAGGGCGGTGATGCCCGAAGATCGCCAGGACGGCATGGGCGGTGGCCACGTCGCCGCCGACGAGCTCCGCCTCCTCATCGAGCGCGCCGAGCGCCTCGAAGAGGAAAAGAAGGGCGTCAACGACGACATCAAGGACGTCTTCGCCGAGGGTAAATCGCGCGGCTACGACCCCAAGACCATGCGCAAGATCATGGCGATCCGGAAGAAGAAAAAGGAGGAATATCAGGAAGAGGAAGCGATCCTCGAAACCTATCTTCACGCCCTGGGGATGCTGTGATGGCGTGCGAGTGCCTCAGCAAGATCGATGCCAAGCTCGCCCCCGAGCATAAGCTGGAGATCGCGCTCCGCTACGCTGGCGGCACGCTTACCGCCGCGCCCTATTCGCGGATCCTGCGGAAGGACAACGGTCGCCCCGAGACGCGCCGCGGCAAGCCGTCGATATTCGGCTTTACCTACTGCCCGTTCTGCGGCGAGCGCTACGAACCCGCGCCTGCCGTACCGGCCGCGACGGGCGCCGGCGCATGATGGCCGACCGCTCCCGCCTCAGCGATGAGCAGCTGGTTAGCAACGCTCGCGGCCTCGCGCTGGCGTCGTTCGCCGACCCTGCGACGATCGAGCGCCTTCTCGGCTGCGACCGGGCCGAGGCAAGCGCGTTCCAGGAACAGGCGGCCCACGACTTCGCGGACCTCAAGATTCGCGTTGCCCAGGCCAAGCGGGGAGGGCAGCCGTGACGGTCGCCCGCGCCCGCTACAGCGCCGAGCTGCGCGCCGCGATCGGCCGCTTGCTGGTCGGGCGTGCCACCGTATCGCTCGTCGCGATCGAGCGTGATCTGCCCGCCGAGTTCGCCGGCGAGGTTCCCAGCCGCGTCACGCTCGGCAAGCACGTCGTGGCGCTTGGGTGGACGAAGGTTCAGCGTCCCGGATCCGGCGCGACCTATCGAGCGCCCAGGCCATGACTCCGAACCGGGATCGCCTCCGCGCACGCGAGAGAGCCGAACGGTGCTTCGCGCTGGCGCGCTCGACAGGCTTTCCGGCCGAGCGCGCTACCGCCGTAGCGCGGGGCATTGAGATTGCTGATCGTGCCGGCCTCGATCTCGATACCTTTGAAGTTCCGGGCCGCAAACGCACGATCGCGGCGCCCACCTTTGGGCGTTACGCCGCCCCGCCGCGCTATTCTCGCGCCGAGCTCAACGAAACGATGGCGGCCTTCAACGCGCACATGCGAGGCTCAAGCGATGCCATGCGGTCGTTCGAGGAAACGCTGCGCCGCCGCGAAGCCGAGGTCGGCGCGCGCGACGGCGAGACAGTCTATGATGCGCTGCTTCGCAACTTCGAAGCCGAAGCCGCCGCCGCTCGGGCGCGAGACGAGGCCCGGGCATGACCTGCGAGCACGTCACGCTGCCCGGCGGTGCTACCGCGATCGTGTGCTCTTCACATCGCCAGCAGCGATGCCGCTGCGGACGATCGGCGACGTTGCTCTGCGATTGGAAGACGCCGAGCAAGTCGGGCACCTGTGACGCCGCTATTTGCACGGCCTGCGCCGTCTCGCCGACTCCCGACAAGGATTTGTGCCCCAAGCACGCGGCCGCATATCGCGAATGGAAGGCCGCCCGCAGGCGGGGCGCGCTGTCGTCATGACCGCGAGGCTGCTCAAGCCCGCTGAGGCAAACGAAGGCGGCCGTGCCGGCCAGGTTCTCGCCGCACGCGACGTGCTTTCCGCCGCGCGCTGCGCCTGCGGCGAATGCCGCGATCTCGATCGGACGCACCCTTCTGAAGGTTTCCAGCTGCGCCTTCTCTCCTCCGCCCAGCTGGACGGCGAGCCGGGGTGCGACCCGGCTCGCCAATTCCATCCCGACGCGTCGGCGGTTGTCCCCGCCGGCGTGAGCGAAACCCCAAGGCCGCCCAAGTCGAGATCTGCGCTCGCGGCCAGCACCGACCGGAGCACTCCCGACATGACCGACAAGACCAGCAAAGAAAAGCCGCACGCGGCGAAAAAATCCGCCAAGGCCGCCGCCGAAACGCCCACACAGGGTATCGTTCCGACCGCGATCGAAACCGTGCGCCTGGGCGATCTCCGGCGCGCCCCCGAAAACGTGCGACACACCCACGCCGACGATGGCATCGAAGAGCTCGCCGATGACATCGCCGCGCACGGCCTGCTGCAATCGCTGATCGGCTACCGCGACGGCAAGACCGTGCAGATCGTTGGCGGCGGCCGCCGCTATCAATCCTTGCGCGAGCTCGCCAATCGTTTCCTCATCACGCTCGATTTTCCCGTCCCGGTGCTGATCCGTGATCGCGAAGAGGCGGTCGAGCTGTCGCTGTCCGAGAACCTCGCTCGCCGCGACATGAACCCCGCCGACGAATTCCTCGCCTTCGCCACCTTGATGGCGCCGGGCACCCGCTCGCCGGCCGACCTCGCCAAGCGGTTCGGCTTCACCGAGCGCTACGTCAAGCAACGCCTCAAGCTCGCCGGCCTCATCCCCGACATCCTCGACGCGCTGCGCGCCGGCGACATGACGCTCGAGGCTGCGCTCGCGTACGGCCGCGCCGCCGATCAGGACGTCCAGCAAAAGGTGTTCAAGGCCCAGAGCAAGCGCGGCTACGACAAGCACGGCGCCGATCGCATCCGCTACGCGATCGACAGCGAGAACAAGACCACTGACTGGCCCCTCTATCGTTTCGTCGGCGCCGAAGCCTATGAGCGCGAGGGTGGCGCCTATGAGGACGCCGGGCTGTTCGGCGATACCGACCCCGACAAGGCTGCACCATGCCGCATCGTCGACGGCTTCAAGGTCATTGACCTCGCGCACCAGCATGTCGATTTTCAGATGCTCCGCCGGCTCGAGGAAATGGCGGCTGAGATCGATCTCGACCCTGCCCAGGTCACCGGCTTCGTCAAGATCGAGAACCTCGAATTCGGCCAATATTACATGGCCTATCATGGCATCCACAAACAGGCGCCCGACGGCTTTGCCTGGGTTGGCAACGACTACAATCCTGACCGCGTCGAACGCATGCTCAAGACCATCCGCAACAACCGGACGCTCGTCCAGATCCCCGTCGGCATCGATCTCAAGGGCGAGCTCGTCCGCTTCTCCAAGGGATTCTTCGTCCCCAAGGATCAGAAGAACGCCATCGATCCGCCGGCGGCGGAATATCAGCACGCGCCCGCGCGATCGGATGAGGAGATTGCGGCCGAGCGCCGGCGCGATCGGATTGAGGAGATCGCCTATCGCCGCGGCATCGGAAAATTCGCCGGTACGCCTTTGGAGGGACGCGTCTATTTCCCTTCTGGTTCCCGGTGGATCGATGCCTTCGTCAAGCCCCGCAGCGCCGACCAGTTCCCGGAGAAGGGCCAGCTCGTCGCCGTTCAGATATGGGTGACCGAGGTTCAGGCCACCGCCGAACTCGACGCCGCCGAGCAGGATTACGAAGACCAGCTCCGCGAGGAGGCCGAAGCCGCCGCCCGGCGCGAGCGTGAGCGCGCCGAAGAGGCGGCTGCGCGCGAAAAGCGCGAAGCCGAGTTCGGCGCGATGGACCCGCCCGCTGTTGTCGTCATCGATGGCGAGGCATGGGCCCGAATCGACGGCGGCGATGAGGATGGCGCTTATGCGACCATCGACGAGGTCGAAGACGGCTACATCTGCAGCTGGCCGGACCTGCTCGACTCGTTCGATGTCGATAACATCGGTGATACCTTCGCCACCCGCGAGGCATTCGACGCGGCGATCGCCGGCGCGGCCGAAGATGGCGGTACCCCCGCGGCCGATGACGGCGACGCCGATGCCGAAGCGCCCGTCGAGGAGTTGGTCGCGTGAGCGCGCCGGCTTTCAACCCGCCCGTCGGCGAGCCGCCCTCGATCGAGCTGATCCCGGTCGGCCGCCTGCGCATCGACGAAACCTACCAGCGGTCGATCGAGACCGCAGCCTCCCAGCGCCTGATCGCGCGCATCGCGCGCGATTGGGATTGGCGGCTATGCGTCCCGCTGCTTGCCTCGCGACGCGAGGACGGCCTCTACGTCATCGATGGCCAGCATCGCCTGCAGGGCGCCCGATCGCGCGGCGACATCGCGTATCTGCCCTGCTGCGTCAGCGATTACGGGTCGCCGGCCGACGAAGCCCAGGTATTCGTCGAGGCCAACCGAAAACGCCGCTCGGTCAGTCGCGTCGACACCTTCCGCGCGGCGCAGCTCGCCGGAGATCCGACCGCGACGACGCTGTCGCAGCTGCTCGACCAGGCTGGCCTGCGCCTCGCCCGTTTCGGGAGCCCGACGCTGCTGGATGCCGGCGAGATCGTCTGCATCAGCGCGCTCGAACGCTCGCTCAGTCGCTACGGCCAGCGGACACTCGCCGCGGTTCTCGCCGCGATCGCCACCGCGTTCGACGGCCAGGTCATGCGTCACAGCGCGCCGTTCATCCACGCCGGGTGCATGATCCTCACCGATCGGCCGAACCTGCCCGATGGTTACTTCGCAGCTGTGCTGGCGCGTCACACCCCGGCCGAGTGGTTTGATATCGCCAACGCGCAGCCTGGCGGCGTCCAGGGCGGCCAGAGCGCGATATGGGCGATGAAACGCGCCATCGTCGCCGAACTCGACGGAGCGCGGCCCGAGACGGGGGGGGGCGTTGCCAAGCCCAAGCCGCCCGAGCGGCGACCGCTATCGTTCGAGGAACAGATGGCTGCGGTCGCCAACGGCGCGCGCCTGGTCGATCGCCCCGTGTTCCGCAAGCCCGATCCCGAGGGAACCCTCGGCGGCGTCGGCTCGAGCATGTTGTGAGGTGCGGCCATGTTTCTTGATGTCCAAATCGCGGTCGACGAGGCCGTCGACGCCATCGAGGCCGCAGGCGGCGTGGTGAAATGGGAAGGCGCGCCGCCCCCGCGAAGCAAGTTGCTCCGCATTCCGGGGGCCGAGATCGACGATAACGATGCCGCGAATGCGCTCCCGTCCCATTGGTTCGAACCCGACGAGGATCTCGCCGACGGCGATCCCCGCGACATCCGCGACTTCGTAGCCGCCTGCCTCGCCGGCGATCGCGTCACCGCCGAAGCGCTGATCCCGCGCTTGTTCGGAAGCGCGGTCGGCGAGGCCGCAGCCGCGCAGGCGCTTCGTCCGATCAGGAGGGCCGCATGATCCTCCAATGCTACATCGACGATCAGACGATGGCCCGTCTGTCTGCTGCCTCGGCACGAATCGGGCTAGGCGTCGAAGAGCTTGCCGAGGCGGCGATATCCGAAACCGCCCTCCGCGATGCCCTGGAAAATGGAGATCCGCTGATCGACGCGCCCAAGACGCGCCGGCTCGGAGAACATTGATGTCCGATTTCGCCTATCTCGACGGCCATCACTCGATCATCGGCGCCAGCGACAGCGGCAAGACCTGGACCGCCAAATACGGCGTCGAGGAGCTGCTCCGCCAACGCCGCCACACCCTGATCATCGATCCCCTCGGCGTGTATTATGGCATGCGCTCAAGCGCCGACGGCAAGGGGCCGGGCTTTGACATTCCGATCTTCGGCGGCCTGCACGGCGACGTGCCGATCGTCGTCGGCGATGGCGAGGCGATCGGCGGGATCATCGACGACCAGCGCGTCTCGGCGATCGTTGATCTTTCGCTCATCACCGATGGTCTCGGCCAGCGTACCTTTGTGCGAGCCTTGGTCGCACGCCTTCGCCGCCGCCGCCACGGCAATTTCCATTTCGTCGTCGACGAGGCCGATGAGTTCGTTCCCGAAAAGCCCCGAGACGACGTGGCCTTCGCGCTCCAGGAAGACATGCTGTGGATCGCCAAGAAGGGCAGGTCGCCCGCCGGCTGGGTGCTCACGCTCATCACCCAGCGGACCGCCGATATCGCCAAATCCGCGCTCAGCCAGAGCCAGACGATCATCGCTCACCAGCTGATCGCCCCGCAGGATCAGAAGCCGTTCCTCGATTACATCCGCACCAAGGGCACAAAGGCCGAGCTCGCCGAGATCGAGAGCAACCTCGCCTCGCTTCCACAGGGCGATCGCTACATCTATTCGCCGCGGCGCAGGATCCTCGAGCTCGGCCGCACGCCGGCGCTAACCACCTTCGACAGCTCGCGCACCCCCGAGGCCGGTCAAAGCCGCCGCGAACCGCGCACGCTGGCGCAGCTCGACGTGTCCAAGATTCGCAAGGCGCTGGCGCCGAAACGCGCGGAGCCGCCGACGGGTGGCGGTGGTGCAAGCCGCGAGAGCGATGCCGAGTCGAAGGCGGCCGCGATGTCGGTGCGACATTCCGATCAGCGCATCGAACGGCTTGAGCTGCAAATTGCCGACCTGCGAGCCGAGGTGGAGAGCGTGCGCCGCCAGCGCGATTGGTTCGAAAACCGAATTGCGGAGATACGCGCGCTCACAAGCGTCCGCGTCGATCGCCGCGGCGAAGATCAGGAACAAGGTGGTGTCGCAGCTGACAGCGAGAGCGCGGGTCCGTCCCCCTCTACCACGAGTCGGCCGAAGCAAGCGGACGTCGAAGCCGCGCCAAACGCCTCGGCCGACGCCCCCGACCGCGAATACCGCGCCCTGGCCGGCCTCGCGGCGGTCTTCCCCGCCGGCCTCACCGAGGCGGCCTGGGCGGCGCGCACCGGTTACAGCCGCAAGGGCGGCGCCTGGAACCGCCGGCGCAAGCGCTACCTCGATGCCGGCCTGATCGAGCAGCAGGGCGATCGCTGGCGCGCGACGCAGGTGGGCGTCGATCAGGTCGGCGCCGACATTCCCGACATGCCCAAGCCCGGGCTGGGCCTCGTCAAATGGTGGTCGGCCCGTCTCGGCGCGCCGGGTCGGGCGCTCGAATTGCTCGCCGCAGTCCACCCCAAGGCCCTCACCCGCGACGCGATCGCCGCCGAGCTGCGCATGTCCGCCCGGGGCGGTGCCTTCAACCGTCACATCTCGGCGCTCAAGGCCGCCGAGCTCGTCACCGAAACCCGCAAGCGCCTCGCCATCGAACCGGCGCTCATTGGAGAAGACGCATGAACGCGATGACCTTCGACCATCGCGAGCCGACCGGCCTCGCGCGCGCCAAGCATCTCGGCCGTCCGAGCGAAACCGGCCGCTTCCTGCGCATCAATGACGTCATCGCCACCGTCGGCCTCAGCCGCACGACAATCTACCGCATGATCGCCGCCGGCACCTTCCCGAAGCAACGCCGGCTCAGCCTCGGCTCCGTGGGCTGGTGGGAAGCCGATATCGACCGCTGGAACCGCGACCGGCTTACGCCCGCCAACGCCTGATCTCGCGCGTGCCGGGGGCACGCACGGGGGCACCGATCAATTCATCCTGTCCAAAAATGACCCGATTTCAAGGGGGAACCATGCCAAATCAAACAGCAGCCCTGTCCACCACCGCCGAAGCGACTTTCACCCAGTCTTGGCGTCCCGGCCATAGACGTCGGGCCGGAAATCGACCCCGGTCTTCGTGTCCTTCGCCGTGATGTAGGTGAGATAGACCGGCACCGGCACGGGGAGCGGCTCGGCCGCCTCGGGCTTGCCGCCGGCATCGCCGACCGGGCGTTCGAGCAGCCACTTGCCCAGCACCAGCGCCTTGTCGAGCCGGATGCAGCCGTTGCTGAAATGGCGGTCGTCCTTGGCGAGCAGGTCACGTTCCGGCGTGTCGTGGAGATAGATGCCGTCGTCATTGGGGAAGACGAACTTGACCTTGCCCATCGAGTTGAATGGCCCCGGTAGCTGGCGGACACGCAAATTCTGCTGCCCCGCTGCCACCGCCTGCCAGTTGATCGCAGCGTTGGGGACGACGCTCGGCGATGCGCTCCAGTCGGACAGCGCCTCCATGTGCATCGTCTTGAGCGAACGGCCGCCGAGCACCTTGTGCGCGATGCTGTCGCGGGTCAGGTAATCGGGCACGTTCCAATAGGGATTGACGATCGCCCAGCGGATCGCGCCGACCAGCATCGGCGTCTGCGTCTTTTCGGCGCCCACGACGACGCGCATCTCGCCGACGCGCTTGCCCGCCTCGTACCACGACAGCTCGCCCGACGAGGCGTTGACGACGATGTGCCGCACGAACGCGCTCGGCAGGATGCGCGCGCGATCCATGTTGAGCGCCAGCCGGTCGCGCTCGGCGTCGGTCATCGGGCGCGCCATCAGGCCGCGCAGGCGGCCATATTCGGGGCTCATCCAGCCCATGTCGGCAACGTAATCGGCGAACGAGCCGGGGAAGGAGGCTGCGCGCAGCACCTCTTCGGGCTTGAGCTTCTTGGGCTTGAGCCGCTTGTCGGCATAAGTGATGTCGACGTCGCCCGCGGGTTTGCGCTGGTCGCGGACATAATCGGCGAACGCCTTCGACAGCGCGAGCTCGGCGCGCGCGACGGCCTTGGGATCGCCGGTGCGGGCTTTCTCGACGGCCTCGGCGAGATCGTCGGGATCGTAGCGCGAAGGCTTCAGGCCATCGAGCTTCGCCGTCCGGAGATAGCCGATCAGCGTCGCCGCCTGTGGCCCGATCGTGCCGTTCGAAACCCAGAGCGGCTGAAAATTGCGCGTGCGATAGAAGCGCTTGAGCGCCCCGCCGGCCTTGTCGGCGATAGCCTCGGCGATCGGCGCATCGGCTTCGGCCTGCGCTGCGGTGATCCGTGGCGGCGCCGCGGCCCAGGCAGGCGCCGCCGCCAGGACAGCGGCGGCGGCAAGCAAGGCGTGGGGAATGCGCGCACCCCGCATTCCCCGGCTGTGAGTCGTCAGCCCCGCTCTCCCATGCTCGACGGCGGCGGGGGCGGGGGCGCTGCTGGCATCGGCACGGCGTTGGCGTGATAGACGCCGTCCGCGGTGTAATAGCCGTCGACGATGCCGTCGCCGTCACGATCGGCGGCGATGCTGCCGGCGACCGCGCCCGGCGGAG
>Ga0164242_10001628_pt1 | contig 26590 bp, 25 predicted proteins | sample OricomgcompostMG_FD_108783 | JGI IMG/M metagenome (GOLD analysis project Ga0164242, IMG submission 108783) | Miracle-Growth compost microbial communities from Emeryville, California, USA - Original compost - Miracle growth compost (MG) ...
GAGCCGGGGGCATTGAGCGACGTCTTGCGGAGCGAGCCGGGGGCATTGAGCGACGTCTTGCGGAGCGAGCCGGGGGCATTGAGCGACGTCTTGCGGAGCGAGCCGGGGGCATTGAGCGACGTCGTGCGCAGCGAAGAGCGACAATGCGTAAGAATCGGTCCATGATCGAGGTACGGGTCGGGCAGGCCGCCGAGGCGGAACGGGTCGCGCGCGCCAAGCCGGCCGAGCTGCGAACAGCGGCGGCGAAGGCGGCCCGCGCAGTCGCCGGCGGTGGTCCGCGCAGCTTCGACGTCAGTGGGCTGGACGGGCCGCGGCTGCAGGCGTACGTCGAGGGCCTGATCCTCGGCGGCTACGCATACCGCTTCGCCGGCGACCGGAGCCGTGAAACGATCACGCTCACCGGCGTCAGTGACGACGCGGCCCTCGCCACCGGCATCGAGTCCGCCGAGGCGGTGGAGTGGGCGCGCGATCTCGCCAACACCCCCGCCTCGACCAAGACCCCGCAGTGGCTGGCCGAGCAGGCCGAGGACCTCACGGCGTGGGGCATCGACGTCACCACCTACGACGAGGTCTGGCTGCAGGCCAACGGCTTCGGCGGGATCACCGCGGTCGGCGGCGGGTCGGTCGCCCCACCCCGGTTGGTCGAGGCGGCGTGGAACCCGGCCGGTGCCGCCCGCGGGGTGCATGTCGTGCTCGTCGGCAAGGGCATCGTCTTCGACACCGGCGGGCTGAACATCAAGCCCGGCGACAGCATGAGGACGATGCACACCGATATGAGCGGTGCGGCTGCGGTGCTCGGCGCGCTGCGGTTGATCGCCGCGCGGCAGGTGCCGATCCGCGTCACCGCACTCGTGCCCGCCGCCGAGAACAGCGTCAGCGGCAGCGCGTACCGGCCCTCCGACGTCATCCGCCACTACGGCGGGCGCACCAGCGAGATCGGCAACACCGACGCCGAGGGACGCCTCGTGCTGGCCGACGCGATGGCGTACGCCGTGACCACTCTCAAGCCCACCGTGCTCGTCGACATTGCCACGCTTACCGGCGCCATGAAGCTCGCGCTCGGCCTCGGGACCGGTGGCTACTTCGCGACCGACGACAAACTAGCCAAGGGCCTGGAGGCGGCTGCTGCCGCGACCGGCGAGAAAGTGTGGCGGATGCCGCTCGTGCCGGACTACGCGAGCTCGATCGAGTCCGACGTGGCCGATGCGAACAACTCGCCCGGCAACCCGGGCGGCATCACCGCGGCATGGTTCCTGCGTCCGTTCGCAGGTGACGTCCGCTGGGCGCACCTCGACGTCGCCGGCCCGGCCCGCGCCGCGAAGGACGACGGCTGGGTGAACAAGGGCGCGACCGGGTACGGCACGCGTCTGCTCGCCGAGTGGGTCAGCGGCCTGGCGTGAGCGAGCCCGAACACGTCCTGCCGCTGGTGGTACGTCTCGAGCGGGCGACCCCACCCACCCGCACCGCTGCGCTCGAGGCCGCCTGTCTCGCGACGTTGCGGATGCTCACGACAGACAACCCCGAGTGGGTGAGCGCGGTGGCGCGCTGGGAGCACGGCCGCATTCGCAAGGTCGTACGCAGGGCGCGCGGGGTGGCGTGGGACCGGGCGCAGGCGCTTGAGGGCCTGACCGTGGAACACGGCTCGGCGCAGGTGCGGGTCTTCCCGCCGATCCCGATCGACTCGTGGCCACCGGAGCTGGCCAGGCTGCAGGTCGAGGGCACCGACCTGTCCGATCCGGCCGCGCCGGTGCCGCCGGAAGGCGGCGTGCCGTTGATCCTGCTGTCGCCGCGGCATGAGATGACGGCGGGCAAGGCGATGGCGCAGGCCGCGCACGCTGCTCAGCTGGGCTGGTGGTCGTTGGGGTCCGAGGGGCGGCGGGTCTGGCAGGGGGCGGGTTTCCCCCTCGCGGTGCGCGCGGCCACCGCCTCGCAGTGGGACGCCGCGGTGGCGGCGGGGGCGGCGGTGGTCACCGACGGCGGGCTGACCGAGGTAGAACCGGGCGCCCGGACGGCGCTGTTCGTGATCGACTCCCTGACGGCGCTCAGGCCGGGGGCGTGATCACGCGCTGGGGGTGCGCTGCTGGCAGTGGGCGATGATCCGCTGCCAGTACAGGAAGGTGTCCCAGTCCTCAGCCCGGCGCCCCAGCCACGTCGCGGCCGCCGTGGCGCGCTCCGGGCCGAGGTTGTCGAAGACCGCCTCGACGTCGTCGGCGTTGCCGAACAGGGCCGAGGAGTGCCAGGTGCGGAAGAAGCCGACCAGCTCGTCGACCGCAGCACCCACCTCGGCGTGCGGCTCGTCGGCCAGCAGCTCGGCCAGCGACGCGGACAGCGCCAAGGCCTGACGCAGGTTCGTCACGGATCCGTCGAGCAGAGTCGACATTGTGGGCCCCCTTGCACTCCGCCCGGCGGACCCCCCGCCGGTGCGAACGCACTAATGATCGCCCACCGAAGGACCTAGATGAGGCCTTTTCGCGGATGGAGTCGCGGGGCGAATTGACGACCTCGCCGACGACGGCGCGCCCGCCCGGGACGAATCGGGGTTGGTTCAGGGGTGGAATCGGACAAATCGACCGAGGCTAGCCGATCAGCGCGGCGTACAGCTCGTACGTCTGGCGCGCGATCGTCGCCCAGCCGAACTCCTCGACGGCGCGCTGGCGCCCGGCCGCTCCCATGGCCTCGGCCCGCGCGGGGTCGGCGAGCAAGTCGTTGACCGCCCCGGCCAATCCCGCCTCGAACTGCGCCTCGGAGACATCGTGGTAGGCAACCAGCAGGCCGGTCACCCCGTCCTCGACCACCTCGGGGATGCCGCCGACCGCACTGGCCACCACCGGCGTACGGCAGGCCATCGCCTCGAGGTTCACGATGCCCAGCGGCTCGTACACCGAGGGGCAGACGAACGCCGCCGCGTGGGTCATCAGCTGCGGCAGTTCCGAGCGGGACACCGCCTCCCGGATCCAGATCACGCCGTCACGCTTGGCGGCGAGCGCGGCCACGCCCGCCTCGGTCTCCTCGGCGATCTCCGGAGTGTCCGGCGCGCCGGCGCAGAGCACCACCTGCACCTCGGGCGCGAAGTCGGCGGCGGCGCGGATCAGGTGCCTGAGGCCCTTCTGTCGGGTCACCCGGCCGACGAAGATCACATATGGCCGGGAGGTGTCGATGCCGTAGGTGCTCAGCACGGAGGTGCCTGGATCCGGTGCGAACAGGTCGGTGTCGATCCCGTTGTAGATCACGTGTACCCGTGCCGGGTCGACGAACGGGTAGGCCTCGAGCACGTCCCGCTTCATCCCGTGGCTGACCGCGACGATCGCATCAGCGCTTTCGTACGCCTGCCGCTCCGCCCACGAGCTGATCTTGTACCCGCCGCCGAGCTGTTCGGCCTTCCACGGCCGCAACGGCTCGAGGGAGTGAGCGGTGAGCACGTGCGGCACGCCGTACAGCTGGGCGCCCAGCACGCCGGCCAGGTTGGCGTACCAGGTGTGCGAGTGCAGCACATCCAGTCCGTCCAGCGCGTCGGCGATCTGGACGTCGACCGCGAGGGTCTGCAGAGCCGGGTTGGCGTCCTTGACCTCGACCGGTGGCTCGTAGACATGCACGTCGTTCTCGTGGCGTTCGCCGCCGAAGGCATGCACGTGCACGGCGTCCACTTGCGCGAGTTTGCGCAGCTCGCGGACGAGGAACTCCACGTGGACCCCGGCGCCGCCGTAGATCTCGGGCGGATATTCCTTCGTCAGGACCCCGATACGCACACTGCCAACCCTAACGGAGTGAGGATGCGGCCACGGTGATCACGACTAAGGTCTCCCACGGGACGAAAGGGGACTAAACCGTGGCCCGAGATCCGCGCGTGCTCGGCATCGTCCTGGCGGGCGGTGAGGGCAAGCGGCTGTGGCCGTTGACCGCTGACCGTGCCAAGCCGGCGGTGCCGTTCGGCGGCAACTACCGGCTCATCGACTTCGTGCTCTCGAACCTCGTCAACGCGAACGTGCTGCGGGTGTGCGTGCTGACCCAGTACAAGTCGCACTCGCTGGACCGGCACATCAGCCAGGCCTGGCGCATGTCCAACGTGCTGAACAACTACGTGACGCCGGTGCCGGCCCAGCAGCGCCTCGGCCCGCGTTGGTACACCGGCAGTGCCGACGCCATCCTGCAGTCGTCCAACCTGATCTACGACGACAAACCCGACTACGTCGCGATCTTCGGCGCCGACCACGTCTACCGCATGGACCCGCGGCAGATGGTCGAGGCGCACATCGACTCCGGCGCCAGCGCGACGGTCGCCGGTATCCGGGTGCCACGCGCCGAGGCGTCCGCCTTCGGCGTGATCGATGCCGCGGTGGACGGCCGCGTGCGGCAGTTCCTCGAGAAGCCGGCCGACCCGCCCGGCCTGCCGGACGATCCGGACAGCGCCTTCGCCTCGATGGGCAACTACCTCTTCACCACCAGCGCGCTGCTCGAGGCGCTGCGGGCCGACGCCGAGGACGAGGACTCCGTCCACGACATGGGCGGCAGCATCATGCCGATGATGGTCGGCCGCGGTGAGGCGTACGTCTACGACTTCGCCGACAACGACGTGCCCGGCGCCGAGGAGCGCGACCGCGGCTACTGGCGCGACGTTGGGACCATCGACGCGTACTACGACGCGCACATGGATCTGGTCGCGGTGCACCCGATCTTCAACCTCTACAACCAGCGCTGGCCGATCTACACCCACCACCCGCACCTGCCGCCGGCGAAGTTCGTCGAGGGCGGTTCGGCCAAGGAGTCGATCGTCGGGGCCGGGACGATCGTGGCCGGGGGAGTCGTCAGCCATAGCGTGCTGGGCGCGGGCGTACGAGTCGGGGCCGGAGCGGTGCTCGAGGGCTCGGTCGTGATGGACGGCGCGCAGATCGGACGGGGCGCGATCGTGCGGCGAGCCATCCTGGACAAGGACGCCGTGGTTCCCGAGGGGGTGCGCATCGGTGTCGATCTCGACGCGGATCGGGAGAAGTATCACGTTACGGACAGCGGGATCGTAGTGCTCGGCAAGAGCCAGATCGCCGTCCCGTAACAATCACCGCGCATCGGGTCTGGGGCGCTCCGCGGCCAACTAGGCTACCGCTCAGTATTCGGCTCAAGGAGGCTTTTCGTGCTCACCCGTTCCCGCGCTGCCCTCGGCGTCACGGCCCTGATCGCGGTTGGTGCGTTGTCACTGTCCGCCTGCTCCAGCTCCGGCAACTCCGGCGACACCTCCGGCAACAGCGGTGACAAGCTCGCGTCCACGACGGCCGCGTCCGGCGCACCGGCACTGCACGATCAGCTGCCCGGCGCGATCAAGTCGTCCGGCAAAGTCATCGTCGGCGTCAACGTTCCCTATGCCCCGAACGAGTACGTCGATGACTCCGGCAAGGTGGTCGGCTTCGACGTCGATCTGCTGGACGCCACCCTCAAGGTGCTCGGCGTGAGCGCGGACTACCGCCAGGAGGCGAACTTCGACTCGATCGTGCCGAAGGTCTCCAGCGGCACGTACGACCTGGGCATGTCGTCGTTCACCGACACCAAGGAGCGCGAGGCGACCGACGACTTCGTCGATTACCTCACCTTCGGTGAGCAGTGGGCCGCACCCATCGGCAAGACGGTCGAGCCGACCAACGCCTGTGGCCTGACCGTCTCGGTACAGAGCGGGACGACCGAACTGGACACGCTGAACTCACTGAGCAAGAAATGCACCGAGGCGGGCAAGGCGAAGATCAAGATCAAGAGCTTCGACAGCCAGGACGACGCCACCAATGCGCTTGTCCTCGGCACCGTCGACGCGATGACCGCTGACTCACCGATCACCGCGTACGCCGTCTCCCTGAACAAGGACAAGATCCAGCTGGCCGGCGGTCTGGCCAACACGGCGCAGTACGGCTGGGCCGTCGCGAAGGGCTCGGCGCTGACCGACGTGCTCAAGCAGGCGCTGCAGCAGATCATCGATGACGGCACGTACGCCTCCGTCCTGCAGAAGTGGGGTCTCACGTCGGGCGCGATCAAGACGGCCACGATCAATGGAGCGCAGAGCTGACCAGCGGCCCCAGCACCACCGGTGCCGGCGGAACCTCCACGGGTTCTGCCGGCACCGTCCCGTCCCAAAGGCCTGAGCTGATCAAGGCCGTTCCGCTGCGCAGACCCGGACGCTGGATCGCGGCGGTCGTCGTCCTCGCGGTGGTCGCGCTCGTGATCTACGGCGCGGCGACGAACGACCGGTTCCAGTGGGAGACCTACCGGAAGTACCTGTTCGACCACCGCATCCTGTCGGGTGCCTGGGTCACCCTGCAGCTGACCTTCTGGGCGATGCTCATCGGCGTGGTCGTCGGCATCGTGCTGGCGGTGATGCGCCTGACCCCGAACCCCGTGCTCAAGTGGGTTGCGTGGGCCTACCTGTGGTTCTTCCGCGGCACGCCGATCTACGTGCAACTCGTCTTCTGGGGCCTGTTCGGATCGCTCTACCCGAACCTGCAGTTCGGCATCCCGTGGGGACCGAGCTTCATCCACTTCACCAACATCCAGCGCCTCGACCTGTCGTTCTACTTCGCCTGCCTGGGTCTGGGCCTGAACGAGGCCGCGTACATGGCCGAGATCGTCCGGGCCGGCATCGCCTCGGTCGGCGAGGGGCAACTCGAGGCCGCGACCGCGCTGGGCATGTCCTGGTCGCGGACGATGCGTCGTGTCGTCCTGCCGCAGGCGATGCGGGTGATCATCCCGCCCACCGGCAACGAGTTGATCAGCATGCTCAAGACCACCTCGCTCGTCACAGCGGTGCCGCTGTCGACCGATCTGTACCGGCAGGCCGAGACGATCGCCGGTCACATCTTCCGGCCGGTGCCGTTGCTCATGGTCGCCGCCACCTGGTACCTGGTGATCACCAGCGTGCTGATGGTCGGGCAGTTCTACCTCGAGCGCTACTACTCGCGCGGCACCACCCGCAAGCTCACCGCCCGGCAGCAGGCACTCGTGCAGGAGAACCTCGGCATGCACCACATGGCAGGAGGCGGCACGTGAGCGCGCCCATGGTCCAGGCCGTCGGCGTCCACAAGCACTTCGGCTCGAACGCCGTGCTGCGGGGCATCGACCTCACCGTCGCTCCCGGCACCGTCACCTGCCTGATCGGACCGTCGGGCTCGGGCAAGACGACGTTCCTGCGCTGCATCAACCACCTCGAGCAGATCAATGCCGGCCGCCTGTACGTCGACGGCGTGCTGGTCGGCTACTCCGAGCGCAACGGCCGGCTCTACGAACTGCATCCGCGCGAGGCGGCCAGGCAGCGCCGCGACATCGGGATGGTCTTCCAACACTTCAACCTGTTCCCGCACATGACGGCGCTGCAGAACGTCATCGAGGCCCCGACCGGCGTCAAACGGGTCAGCAAGGATCGGGCGGTCGCGACGGCCCGTGCGCTGCTCGCGCGGGTCGGACTGTCCGAGAAGGAGCGGGCGTACCCGGTGCAGCTCTCCGGTGGTCAACAGCAGCGCGTTGCCATCGCGCGGGCGCTGGCGATGCAGCCGAAGTTGATGCTCTTCGATGAGCCGACCTCGGCGCTCGACCCGGAGCTGGTCGGCGAGGTGCTCGAGGTGATGAAGACGCTCGCCACCGACGGCATGACGATGGTCGTGGTCACCCACGAGATGGGCTTCGCCCGCGAGGTCGCCGACCAGCTGATCTTCATGGACGGCGGAGTCGTCGTCGAACGGGGCAACCCACGCGAGGTGCTCGCGAACCCGCGCGAGGAGCGGACCAAGGCATTCCTCTCCAAGGTCCTCTGAGGCTCCGGCCCGCGCGCTGACCCCGCAAGCGTGCTCGGGCGATGCGGACGCCGCCGTCGATCCGCAGGATCTCGCCGATGACGATCACGGTGCGGCCGTGCAGTCCGGCGTCCGCTCGCGAGCGAACCGCATCCGGCGCAACCGGCTTCGCGCGGTGCGGGAGAATGGGGCGGTGACTGCCGCTGCTCGTGATCTCACCGCCGCTCTCCGGGCCGCCGGTCTCGGGGAGGTCGACGACTCCAAGCGCCGGCGGGCCGAATACAGCTCGGACGCGTCCAACTACCGGGTCGTGCCACAGGCGGTCGCGTTCCCGCGACACGCCGACGAGGTGATCGCCGCACTGTCGGTCGCTCGCGAACTGGCGGTGCCACTCACCACGCGCGGCGGTGGTACCTCCACGGCCGGCAACTCGGTAGGGGCGGGGATCGTGCTCGACTTCTCCCGGCACCTGAACCGCGTCGTCTCGATCGATCCCGACGCGCGCACCGCCGTCGTCGAGCCGGGCGCGGTGCTCGATGACATCAGCGCCGCGGCCGCCGCGTACGGGCTGCGCTTCGGCCCCGACCCGTCGACCCACGCCCGGGCGAGTATCGGGGGCAGCATCGGCAACAACGCCTGCGGCAGCCGGGCGCTGAAGTACGGGCGTACGGCCGACAACGTCCACGCCCTCGACCTGCTGGCGGGAACCGGCGAGCGCCTCGATACCCGTACCCCCGGCCGGATCGGCGCGGAACTCGACACGCTGGTCGCCGCGAACCTCGGACTGATCCGCACCGAGTTCGGCCGCTTCACCCGCCAGGTGAGCGGCTACTCGCTCGAGCACCTGCTGCCCGAGAATCGCGCCGATCTCGCCAAGTTCCTCGTCGGCACCGAGGGCACGCTCGGCGTGGTGCTGGGAGCAACGGTCAAGCTCGTCACCGCGCCGAAGGCCGTCGCGCTGGCGGTGCTCGGATACGCCGACATGCCCGCCGCGGCCGACGCCGTGCTCGCTGTCCTGCCGCACGCACCGGTCGCCGTCGAGGGCATGAACGGGCGGCTGGTCGACGTCTTCCGGCGGCTGCGCCCGTCCGCGGTCGTCCCACCGCTGCCGCGCGGTGACGGCTGGCTGTTCGTCGAGACCGCCGGCGACACCGTCGAGGAGGCGGTGGCCGCCGCCGAGAAGCTGATTGCGGACGCCGGCGCGATCGAGGGGATCGTTGTTACGGGTGCCGCGGCCAGGGATCTGTGGCGCATCCGCGAGGACGGCGCCGGACTCGGCGGGCGTACCCCGGCCGGTGCGCCGGCGTGGCCCGGTTGGGAGGACGCCGCGGTCCCGCCGGCCAACCTCGGGGCGTACCTGCGCGAGTTCGACGCGCTGATGAAGCAGCACGGGGTGGACGGCCTGGCCTACGGCCACTTCGGCGACGGCTGCGTGCACGTGCGTATCGACCTGCCGCTGTACGACCGCGGCAGGTTCCGTGCCTTCGTCACCGACGCCGCGGCGCTGGCCGGACGCTACGGCGGCTCGATGAGCGGCGAGCACGGTGACGGGCGCGCGCGCGGCGAACTGCTGCCGCACATGTACTCGCCCGAGGCCATTGCACTCTTCGGTGCGGTCAAGTCGATCTTCGACCCGGCGAACCTGCTCAACCCCGGGGTGCTGGTCGCCCCGGCGCCGGTGGACGCCGACCTGCGCCTGACCCGTGCGCGCCCGCTCACGAGGGATCTCGCCTTTGCCTACCCGCACGATCGCGGTGACCTGTCTGTCGCGGTGCACCGCTGCGTCGGACTCGGCAAGTGCCGCGTCACCCGCGCCGACCAGCGCGGCGGTGCGGTGATGTGCCCGAGCTTCTTGGCGACGGGCGACGAGAAGGACTCCACCCGCGGCCGCGCCCGAGTGCTGCAGGAACTGGCCAACGGCGAGCTCGTCGGGGGCTACGACGCGCCTGAGGTCGCTGAGGCATTGGACCTTTGCCTTTCCTGCAAAGGGTGCTCTTCCGACTGCCCGGCGGGCGTCGACATGGCCACGTACAAGGCCGAGGTGCTGCATCAGAAGTACCGGCGCCGGCTGCGTCCGGCGAACCACTACGTCCTGGGCTGGCTGCCGCGCTGGGCCCGCGCCGCGAGCAGGACGCCCATGATCGCCAACGCCTCGATGGCCAGCCCGGCACTGAGCAAGATCGCGAAGAAGCTCGGCGGCGTCGACCAGCGCCGCGCCCTGCCGCAGTTCGCGGCGCAGACCTTCCGCGCGTGGTTCGCCGAGCAACGCGTGCGGGGCGAGCGGACCGCACAGCAGCTGCCAAGCGGTGCAGGTGCCCCCGTGTTGCTCTGGGCGGACACCTTCACCAACCACTTCAGCCCGGAGGTCGGCCGGGCGGCGGTACGGGTGCTGCAGGACGCCGGCTACGAGGTGCGCCTGACCGACAAGCCGGTCTGCTGTGGGCTGACCTGGATCTCCACCGGCCAACTGGACGGCGCGAAGAAGAAGCTGCGCAAGAGCCTGGACGCCCTCACCCCCGCGCTCGAGGCTGGTATCCCGATCGTGGGGCTGGAGCCCAGCTGCACCGCGGTGCTGCGTTCGGACGCCGCCGAGTTGCTGCCGGACGACCCGCGTACCGCCCGGCTCAAGGCGCAGACCAAGACCCTCGCCGAACTGCTCGCCGCCACCCCCGGCTGGGCGGCCCCCTCGCTGGAAGGGGTGAGCGCCGTCGCCCAGCCGCACTGCCACCAGCATGCGGTCATGGGGTGGGACGCCGACCAGGCGCTGCTCGCGGGCGCGGGCGCGAGCGTCGAGGCGGTCGGCGGCTGCTGCGGCCTGGCCGGTAACTTCGGCGTCGAGAAGGGTCACTACGAGGTGTCGGTCGCGGTGGCCGAGAACGCACTGCTGCCCGCCGTCCGCGCGGCCGGTGAGCAGACGGTCGTACTCGCTGACGGCTTCAGCTGCCGAACGCAGCTCGACCAGCTTGCGCAGCGACAGGGCGTCCACCTGGCCCAACTGCTCGCCGACCACCTGGACCACCCGTGAGTGGGCACTTTGCGCGCGAGTGGGCAGCTGCACCCGCCCACTCAGCGCGTAACTGCCCACTCGACGCAGAGGGAGAGAGATGACCGCACGCCAGGGTTTCGTCCCTCCGCCGTACCCGCACGACCGGCTCGACGCGATCAAGAAGATCGCGGACGCCCACGAGGGCGGGGCCGTCGACCTGTCGATCGGCGACCCGTGCGACCCGCCGCCGCGTGCGGTGATGGCCGCCCTCAACTCGCCGGACGCCGCGCGCAGCTACCCGCCGTCGATCGGTACGCCCGCCTTCCGCCGGGCCGCGGCCCGTTGGATCGAACGCCGCCTCGGTGCCACGGTCGACCCGGACAAGCACGTCGCGGCCGTCGTCGGCAGCAAGGAGTTCGTCGCCTCGCTGCCGCAGTATCTCAAGCTGCGCGACCCGAGCAGGGACACCGTGCTCTACCCGGCGATCAGCTACCCGACCTACGCGATGGGCGCGACCCTCGCCGGCGTGCGGGCTGTGCCGTTCACCAGCCTGGACGCGATCGGGGCGGCCGATGCCGAGCGCGCGCTGTGCTTGTGGGTCAACTCGCCGGCCAACCCGACCGGCCAACTCGATGACCTGCCCAAGGCCGCGACGTGGGGGCGCGCGCACGGCGTCCCGGTCTTCTCGGACGAGTGCTACGCCGAGTTCACCTGGACCGGCGACCCGACCACGATCCTGCGCGAAGGCACCCAGGGCGTCGTGGCCGTCCACTCGCTGAGCAAGCGCGACAACTTCGCCGGCGCCCGCATCGGCTTCTACGCCGGCGACCCGGACCTGGTGCACTACCTGCGCGAGGTGCGCAAGCACGCCGGCTTCATGGCGCCAGGTCCGGTGCAGGCCGCGGCCGTCGTGGCCCTGGACGACGACGAACACGTCCAGACGCAGCGCGCCCGTTACCTGGCGCGCATGACGTGGCTGCGCGACATCCTGCGCCACCTCGGCTACTCGTGCGAATTGCCCGACGGTGCGTTCTACCTCTGGGTGGCCGCGCCGCGCGGGGAGGCCTGGCGGGCCGCCGCCGACCTTGCCGAACGCGTGGGCATCGTGGTCAGCCCCGGCGAGTTCTACGGGCCGGCCGGCGCCGGCCACTTCCGCGTGGCCGCGGTTCGCCCCGAGGAGATGATCGACCTTGTCGCCCGGCGCGCAGGCATGTAGCCGAGTTGCCGGTCGTACTGATAGACCACAGCGGTGACCGAATTCAAGCAGCAGCGGCGTGGCCGCAAGATCGCGATGTCGGACGCCGAGCGCGATGAGTTCCTGCGCGCGTCGAGGGTCTGCCGTGTCGCCTCCGTCGGGCCGTTCGGCCCCCACGCGACCCCGCTCTGGTACGTCTGGGACGGGGCGTGCCTCTGGCTCTACTCGCTGACGCGTTCGCAGCGCTGGGCTGACATCGTGAGCGACCCGCGCGTCGGTGTGGTCGTGGACGGCGGTGAGGCGTACTCCGAACTGCACGGCGTGGAGATCACCGGCACCGCGACGCCGGTCGGGGAGCAGCCGCGTACCGGCGAGACGGCGCCCGAGCTGGACGAGCCGGAGCGCCTGTTCGCGGCCAAGTACAGCGACGGGACGATGCGCCACGACGGTGCCCACGCCTGGCTGCGGATCACGCCCTCCAAGATCGTCAGCTGGGATTTCCGCAGGCTGTCCGCCCAATAGCCCTGACGTGTGCTCCGCACGTCGTGTGGAGAACGCATTTCACGGACGCCGAATCACGGTGGCCGGCATCGTCGCGCACCGGACGGCTCCCCCGACCCGGTAGAGACGTGCCGGCAAGCACATACCCGGGTTGACTTCCTGGAACGACACGCGTGTAATTTCCTACGTGTCGTTCGGCCGGGGGCGGTCGGGCCGACACGAAGTCAGGCCCAGGAGTTCACGTAAGACGGACTGCGGGAGGGGACTGGCAGTGCCATGGCAGCGGGGGATTCCAAGGAGGACACCATGAGTGACCTGGCGAGCAACCTGGCTGGGACCGACCTGACCGACCTGTTCGGTTTGCCGGATGAGGCCAGTTGGCAGGAGCGCGCCCTGTGCGCGCAGACCGATCCCGAGGCCTTCTTCCCCGAGAAGGGCGGCTCGACCCGCGAAGCCAAGAAAATCTGCACCGGCTGCGAGGTCCGGGACGATTGCCTCGACTACGCGCTGATGCATGACGAGCGTTTCGGCATCTGGGGCGGGCTTTCGGAGCGGGAGCGGCGTCGCCTGAAGCGGGCGGCCGGCTAGCCTGCTCTTCCCGGCATACGGGGAGAGCGGCCCACCACGGCCGCTCAGTCGAGATCGCGCCCGAGGTATTCGGCGGCCAATTCGGCCACCACTGCGAAGACCACCTCGCCACGGTCCAGGTGGTCACGCGCCCGCGCCTCCACCGGGCGGCGGTAGAGCACGATCAACGGTTCGGGCGAGCCGGGAGTCCCCTCGCGGAACAGCCGACCCAGCGGGACGCCGCGATCCATGACCACCTCGGGGTCGAACTCGAGGTCGGCATCGCGGGGCGGTACCTGTTCGACCGCGAACTCCAGTGCGCCCAGGTCCGCGCCGTACCGGGTCTCGAGGTCCTCGACGGCGTCCAGGATCAGATCGTCGAAGACCTCCGCGCGGGTGCGGGCCAGCGGGACGCCCGGCAGCGCCAGCATGCCGCGCACGCCGCGTCCGCGCCGATCCCGGGTGGGACGGCGCGGGACCGGACTGCGGGTACCGCCTCGCGACATCTCTCCAGGCTATGCCCCTGCCGGCGCGCGACACGATCCCTCCAGTCACACCGGTAACGGCGGGCGGACGGCATCGCGCGATAGCCTCCATCGGGCGACAACAGGTGAGAGAGAGGCGAACGTGGCGGCTGCACGCAACTGCACCCGGACGGGCTGCACCCGCCAGGCGGTGGCCACCCTGACGTATGCCTACGCCGATCTGACCGCCGTGGTCGGGCCGCTGGCCGGGTACGCCGAACCGCACTCGTACGACCTGTGCGACGAGCACGCCAAGAAGCTGACCGTGCCGCGGGGCTGGGAGGTGATGCGCCACGGCCTCGACCTGGCGGTCGGAGACTGGTCGCCCACCGTCCTGCACGAGCCGGAGGTCGTCGAGGTCGACGATCTTGCCGCGCTGGTCGACGCGCTCAACGAGTCGTCCGGGCCGGTCGAGCACGTCGCCGCGGCCCAGGCTCCGTTCGCCGCGGCGGCCGAGGCGGCGCAGGCGGGCCGGCATCGCGCCGCCGATGCGCACACCCGGCGCGCGCACCTGCGCGTCGTTCCCGACGCCAACTGAGCCGACCACCCCCGCGCCCGCTGGGTAGGGTGAGTTCGTGAGCAGCGACCTGTCGACGATCATCAAGGCGTACGACGTCCGCGGCACCGTTCCGGACCAACTCAACGAGGACGTCGCGCGCGCGATCGGCGCGGCCTTCGTCGATGTCGTGGGTGCGGACAAAATCCTCACCGCGCACGACATGCGCGAGTCGGGCCCGGGGCTGGCGCGCGCCTTCGCCGAGGGCGCGATGCACCGCGGCGCCTCGGTCGTCGAGGTGGGGCTGGCCTCCACCGACGAGATGTACTTCGCCTCAGGCCACCTCGGCATCCCCGGCGCCCAGTTCACGGCGAGCCACAACCCCGCGCGGTACAACGGCATCAAGATGTGCCGCGCCAACGCGGTGGCCATCGGCCAGGACAGCGGCCTGGCCGAGATCCGCGCCCGGGCCGAGGCGTACCTCGACGCCGGGCTGCCGCCCGCGGCCGGCACTGCGGGCACCGTCGAGCAGGTCGACCTGCTCGAGGCGTACGCCGAGTATCTGCGCTCGCTTGTCGACCTCTCCGGCATCCGGCAGCTGAAGGTGGTCGTCGACGCCGGCAACGGCATGGGCGGCTACACCGTCCCGGTCGTGCTCGGTCACTCGGCCGGTACTCACCCGGCCAGCTCCGAACGCCTCGGCGCGCTACCGCTGCAGATCGTTCCGCTGTACTTCGAACTGGACGGCACGTTCCCCAACCATGAGGCCAACCCGCTCGAGGCCAAGAACATCGTCGACCTGCAAGCGAGGGTCCTCGCCGAGGGTGCCGACATCGGACTGGCTTTCGACGGCGACGCCGACCGCTGCTTCATCGTCGACGAGTTGGGCGCCGCGGTCACGCCGTCGGCGATCGCCGCGCTGGTCGCCGAGCAAGAGCTGCGCAAGCACCCGGGCGCGACCGTGATCCACAACCTGATCACGTCCAAGGCCGTGCCCGAGATCATCACCGAGAACGGTGGTACTCCGCTGCGTACCCGGGTCGGCCACTCGTTCATCAAGGCCGAGATGAAGCGTACGAACGCGGTCTTCGGTGGCGAGCACTCGGCGCACTACTACTTTCGCGACTTCTGGTTCGCCGACACCGGCCTGCTCGCCGCGATGCACGTCCTCAAGGTCCTCGGTGACCAGGCGGGGCCGCTGTCGGAACTGACGGCGAAGTACGCCCGCTACGTCGACTCCGGTGAGATCAATTCGACGGTATCCGATCAGGCCGGCCGGGTCGCCGCGATCAAGCAGACCTTCGGCCCGCAGGCCGCGAGCATCGACGAACTGGACGGCGTTACGGTCGAGTTGCCCGGCGGCGCGTGGTTCAACGTGCGCGCGTCCAACACCGAACCGTTGCTGCGCCTGAACGTCGAGGCGCCGACCCGCGAGGAGATGGAACAGGTGCGTGACGCGGCACTGGCGGTGATCCGCGGATGAGCGCGATCTCTGCCGAACTGCTCGAGGTGCTCGCCTGCCCGAGCGATGACCATGCCCCGTTGCGCCAGGACGGCGAGCAACTGGTCTGCACGCACTGTGCCTCTCGCTTCCCGGTGCAGGACGGTATTCCGGTGCTGCTGCTGGACGACGCCACGCCGGGTCCGCGCGGGCTCGGCATCGCCGCGGGCTGATGTCCTTCGACGAGCGGGTGCTCGACGAGGCGGCGCTGCTCGCCCGCCGGGACCGGTATCGGCTGCTCTGGCACCTGGCGACCGCGGGCGCGCAGGTACGCCGCGCGACCGGGCTGCGAGCCGACTACGGCGTGGATCGCCTTGGCGGCGATCCGCCGCGCGCGCTGCTGGTCGTCTCGGACGCTCCGCCCTCCGCGGCGCTGCGGTTGGTCACCCGCCTGTCGTGTGAGTCCGCGCCCGCGCTGGCGTGGCACGGCGTCGAGCTGCCGAGGTGGGCCGGTGCCCCGGACGCCATGCTGATCGGTTCGATCGACGGGCGTCACCCCCGGCTGGCCGCGCTCGCCGAGCAGGGTGCGCGCCGCGGCATGGCGATGGCCGTGGTCGCGCCCGCCGGCTCGCAGGTCGCCGCGGCCGCGGGGCGGGCCCCCGTGCACGAACTGCCGCCCGATCTCAACCCCCGCGCCGCCCGGTGGGCGGTACTCACCCCGATGCTGCAGGCGCTCGACGCGCTCGGACTTGCCTCCATCCCGTCCGGTCTGCTCGACCGTGTGGCCGATGCGTTGGACGAGACTGCCGAGGCATGCCGTCCCGACAGCGACAGCTTCACGAACGCGGCCAAGGCCTTGGCGATCGAGTTCGCCGAGGCGCGGCCGTTGATCGTCGGGGCGGGGCCGCTGGCGAGCGTCGCGGCGCGGGCGACAGCCGACGCACTCCAGCTGTCGGCCGGCACGCCGGCAGTGGCCGTGAGCCTGCCCGACGGTGTCGGCCGCGCCGGTGCGCTGCTGCGCGGCACCGGAACCGGCGACTCTGATGACTTCTTCCGCGACCGGGCCGAGGACGTCGGCGCCGACCGGCCGCGCATGGTGGTGATCGGTGACGACGGTGACCCGGAGGACCCGGCGCTCGGGCTGCGCTCCGGCGCGCAGGTCCAGCTGGACGAGGTGGCGGCGCGGCGCGCGGCCGCAGCGCTGCACCGCCTGGCGGCCGAGCTCGGCCTGCGATCGTCCACCGTCGAGGTCCCGCAGGGACCCGCGCTCGTGCGCTTCGCCGCCGCCGCCGCATTCGGCGAGTTCACGGCGGCGTACCTCGCCTTCGGGTTGGGACTGGACCCCGGCGCACCACGCCCGGCCGAGCTCGCGCACTGAGTCCCCTACAGTTTCGGCATGAGTCACGGCGGGGGCAACAAAGCGATCTTCGCCGCGCTGAGTGCCAACCTCGGCATCGCGGTGATCAAGTTCGTCGCATTCGCCGTCACCGGCGCGAGCTCGATGCTCGCCGAGGCCGTGCACTCCGTCGTCGACACCGGCAACCAAGTGTTGCTGCTCGTCGGTGGCCGCTCGGCGCGGCGGCGAGCCACGGCCGAGCACCCGTTCGGCTACGGCCGTGACAGATATGTCTACGGCTTCCTCGTCGCGCTGATGCTCTTCTCGGCCGGTGGCCTGTTCGCCCTGTACGAGGGCGTCCACAAGATCCGCAACCCGCACCACCTCGACGACCCGATCGTGGCGATCATCGTCCTCGTGCTGGCGGCCGGGCTGGAGAGCTTCTCGTTACGCACCGCGATCAGCGAGGCCCGCACCCTGAAAGGCGCCGACAACTGGGTCGGGTTCATCCGCCATGCGAAGAATCCGGAGTTGCCGGTCGTCCTGCTCGAGGACGTCGCCGCGCTCACCGGTCTGCTGTTCGCCCTGCTCGGCGTAGGCCTGACCTGGGCGACCGGCGAGCCGGTTTGGGACGGCATCGGCACCTGCGCCATCGGTGTGCTGCTGATCGTCGTGGCGATCGTTCTTGTGGTCGAGACCAAGAGCCTGCTGGTGGGCGAGGGTGCCTCTCCGGCGGCCGTCGCGGCGATCGCTGACGCGCTCGTCGGTGAGGGCGTCGACCGGGTGATCCACCTGCGGACGATGCACCTGGGGCCGGAGGAACTGCTGGTGGGCACGAAGCTCGCGATGACGCCGAAGCTCACCCTGCCCGAGATCGCCCGCGCGATCGACGCCGCCGAGGTGCGGGTCCGTGCTGCTGTCCCCGCTGCGCGGGTGATCTACATCGAGCCCGACCTGGACCGTGGGCTCGCCGGCTGAGCGATCCTCATGGTGACCGGCGTCGGCAACTCGACGGTGCGGCTCACCGTGCACAGCCGGTCATGCGACTTCGCGAGGGCATCGGGCAGCACCGCACGGGCAGCATCGCCCTGCCTGCCGTCCGGGAAGACGACCTCGAAGCCGGCCTCGATGTCCGTCAGGTGGTTGCCGTGCTCGTCGCGCAGTTTCTGCGCGCAGACAGTGATCGACATCGACAGGGCTTCGGCCCGCTTGCCGGTGATGTAGTCGACGTCGATTCCGGTGCAGCCCGCGATCGCGGCGAGCAGCAGTTCGACCGGCGTGAACGCAGCGTCCTCACCCTCGCCCAGGTCGATGGTTCCGCCTCGGGGGTTCGTCGCCCGGAAACGTGCCTTCGCGAGCCGTTCCAGGCTGACGCTGCGCTGCTGGTCCACGGTCCCACGGTAGCGTCGCTGCCATGTCTCTGCCCGCCGTCTTCGCGATCGAGGGCGTGCCTCGCGACTACGACTGGGGCTCGACCTCCGCGATCGAGGACATGCTCGGCATCCCCCGCGACGGCAAGCCGCTGGCCGAGTTGTGGTTCGGTGCGCACCCGGATGACCCCGCCCGCGTGCCCATGCTCGGCACCACTCTGGACGCCGTGATCGCGACCGATCCGATCGCGTACCTGGGGGAGCCGACCGCGTCGCGCTTCGGCGGACGGCTGCCGTTCCTGCTGAAGGTGCTCGCCGCCGAGCGACCCCTGTCGATCCAGGTGCATCCGACCCTTGAGCAGGCCCGTGCCGGGTTCGCCGCCGAGGACGAGTCCGGCATCCCACGTGAGGCCCCGAACCGCAGCTATCGCGACGCGAACCACAAGCCCGAGCTGATCTGCGCCCTGACCGACTTCGAGGCGTTGTGCGGCTTCCGCCGCGTCGACGACATTCGCGCGGTGCTGCAGCGGTTCGCCCTGCCGGAACTCGCCGGGTTGGAGGCCGTGCTGGGCGACGGCACTGCCGGCCAGCCGCTGCGCGCCCCGTTCGAGTACCTGCTGACGCTCCCGCAGCCGCAGTCGCTCACCGCAGCGGTCACCGTGCGGGCCCGAGAGCTGACCGCTGCCGACCCCGGGTTCGGCGCGGCGCGTGCGGTGCTGCTTGCCGCCGACCACTTCCCGGCCGACATCGGCGTCGTGCTGTCGCTGCTGCTGAACTACGTGGTGCTGCGGCCCGGCCAGGCGATCTACCTCGCCGCGGGCAACGTGCACGCGTACCTGCACGGCGTCGGCATCGAGATCATGGCCACGAGCGACAACGTGCTGCGCTGCGGGCTGACCTCGAAGCACATCGACGTGCCCGAGTTGCTGAAGATCACCAACTTCACACCGCTCGCGGATCCGCGCTGGCCCGCCGAGGGCGAATGGTTCCAGGTGCCGGTGCCCGACTTCGAGCTGGTCCGGATCGATCTCGGGTCGGCCCGCAAGCCAGGTCGACAGACCTACTCCTGCGCCACCGGTAACGCCTGGCAGCCGTACATCGTTCTGTGCGCTTCGGGAACCGCCACCGTGACGGTCGGCCCGGACCACGTGGAGCTCACCGCGGGCCGCGCGGCATTCGTCCCCGCGCGAGAGAGCGCCTTCACGATCACCGGAAACGGGCTCGTGTTCACCGCCACCGTCGGGAGCGTGCCATAAACCTGACACAAGCGTGGTAGCTTTCAGCGCGATGGAGGCGCTGACGATCCAGCAGGCAGCCGAGGCGACCGGGTGGTCGCAGCGGATGCTCCGCTACCTGGAGCAGGCCGGGCTCGTCGCCGCCCTGCGTACCCCGGGAGGCCACCGCCAGTACGGCCCGCGACAGATCGAGCGGCTCACCGAGCTGCGCGCGCTGATCGACGAGCACGATCTCGGCATCACCGACATCGCCTTCGAGCTGCGAATGCGCACCGACCCGCAGCTCGCCCGAGCCGTCGACGACTGGTTCGGGCCGCTGCACCGCTCCGCCGCTCCACCGGGCGCCTCGCTCTACCGGCGCCTCGCGACACCGGACACCGCACTCACCACCCCGGCGGCGACCCCGCCGTTCCCGAACCTCGACGCACCACCGCCATCCGAAGGAGAGCACCACGTGAGCATCACCCTGACCCCCGATTCCGCAGGATCGGTCACCGACTTCAAGGTTGCCGACCTGTCGCTGGCCGCCTTCGGCCGCAAGGAGATCCAGCTGGCCGAGCACGAGATGCCCGGCCTCATGGCGCTGCGCAAGGAGTTCGGTCCGTCCCAGCCGCTCGCGGGCAAGAAGGTCGCCGGGTCCCTGCACATGACCGTGCAGACCGCCGTGCTGATCGAGACCCTGACCGCGCTCGGCGCCGACGTGCGCTGGGTCTCGTGCAACATCTTCTCCACGCAGGACCACGCCGCTGCCGCGATCGTCGTCGGCCCGAACGGCACCGTCGAGAACCCCTCCGGCGTGCCCGTCTTCGCCTGGAAGGGCGAGACCCTGGAGGAGTACTGGTGGTGCACCGAGCAGATGCTCACCTGGCCGGACGGCACCGGTCCCGACTCCATCGTCGATGACGGGGGTGACGCCACGCTGCTGATCCACCTCGGCACCGACTTCGAGACCGCCGGCGCCGTCCCGTCCACCGACGAGAACGACTCCTACGAGTACGGCGTCATCCTGGACCTGCTGCGCAACTCGATCACCGCCTACCCCGGCCGCTACACCCGGATGGGGCAGAAGATCATCGGTGTCACCGAGGAGACCACCACCGGCGTCCACCGGTTGTACGAGTTCGAGCGCGAGGGCAAGCTGCTCTTCCCCGCGATCAATGTCAACGACTCGGTGACCAAGAGCAAGTTCGACAACAAGTACGGCTGCCGCCACTCGCTCATCGACGGCATCAACCGCGGCACCGATGTCATGATCGCCGGCAAGCTCGCCGTCGTCTGCGGCTACGGCGACGTCGGCAAGGGCTGCGTCGAGTCGCTGCGCGGCCAGGGCGCCCGTGTCGTCGTCACCGAGGTCGACCCGATCTGCGCGCTGCAGGCGGCGATGGACGGGCTGGAGGTCGTGACGCTCGAGGACGTCGTGGACAAGGGCGACATCTTCGTGACCACGACCGGCAACAAGGACATCATCATGGCCGAGCACATGGGCCAGATGAAGCACCAGGCCATCGTCGGCAACATCGGCCACTTCGACAACGAGATCGACATGGCCGGACTGGCCAAGGTGCCCGGCGTCGTCAAGACCGAGGTCAAGCCGCAGGTGCACGAGTGGCGCTTCCCGGACGGCCACACGATCATCGTGCTCTCCGAGGGCCGCCTGCTGAACCTCGGCAATGCCACCGGCCATCCGAGCTTCGTGATGAGCGCGTCGTTCTCCAACCAGACGATCGCGCAGATCGAGATCCACAAGAACCCGGAGAAGTACGTGGTCGACGGCATCCCGACCGTCACCACGCTGCCCAAGCACCTGGACGAGAAGGTCGCCCGCCTGCACCTCGAGGCGGTCGGCGCCAAGCTGACCACCCTTACCAAGGAGCAGGCCGAATACATCGGTGTGGACGTGGCCGGACCCTACAAGCCGGAGCACTACCGCTACTGATCGCGCTTGATCGATACCCCCGCGAACCGGCCGTGGCCGGCTCGCGGGGGTATCCACGTTTTCGGGGCGTGAGGTGACACGATGAGAGTCGTGAAACCTCGCGTGCTCGTGGTCGACGACGACTCCGCCCTGTCCGAGATGCTCGGCATCGTGTTGCGTAACGACGGCTTCGAGCCGGCGTTCGTCGCGGACGGGTCGCGGGCTTTGGGCGCGTTCAAGGAGATCAAGCCCGACATCGTGCTGCTCGACCTGATGCTGCCGGGCCTGAGCGGCATAGACGTCTGCCGCGCGATCCGGGCCGAGAGCGGCACGCCGATCATCATGCTGACGGCCAAGGGTGACACGACCGACGTCGTCCTCGGCCTCGAGTCCGGCGCCGACGACTACGTGGTCAAGCCGTTCAAGCCGCGCGAACTCGTCGCCCGGATGCGCGCGCGGTTACGCCAGCATGATGACTTCGTCGGCGAGACGCTGACCATCGGCCCGCCGCAGTCGCCGGTCCGCATCGATGTCGCCGGCCACCAGGTCACCCGCGACGGGCACGCGGTCAGCCTCACCCCGCTGGAGTTCGACCTGCTCGTCGCGCTGGCCCGCAAGCCACGGCAGGTGTTCACCCGCGAAGTGCTGCTCGAGCAGGTCTGGGGCTACCGGCACGCGGCCGACACCCGACTGGTCAACGTCCATGTGCAGCGACTGCGGTCGAAGGTCGAGCGCGACCCCGAGAAGCCCGAGGTCGTGCTCACCGTCCGCGGCGTCGGATACAAGGCCGGCCCGACATGACTCGCTGGGGGCTCGGCTCGTGACCTCACCCCTTCCGGGGGAGCCGCAGGACTGGTGGAGCCGTCACCCCGCCGTCGTTCGCGGCAAGCGCTGGCTCGACTCGTTCACCTCGTTGTGGCGGCGTTCGCTGCAGGTGCGTGTGGCGACCACGGCCACCGTGATCAGTGCCGTGATCGTCCTGATCATCGGCGTCTTCCTGGTCGAACAGGTCGCCGGCGGCATCCTGCGCGCCAAGCGTGAGGCCGCGATCAGCCAGGCTCGGGTCGGCCTCGAGTCCGCGCGTTCGGTGCTCGGCGGCGTCGACGCCGGCGTGGTCGCCGACGTCGCGGACGCCCAGCAGCAGATCATCAGCAACCTCACCGCGAGCGGCACCAGCGCGGGCCTGTTCAGCATCGCGATCGAGTCCTCCACCGTGTCGAGCACGCCGTCGGCGGTGGCCATCCCCAAGGCGCTGCGGCGGAAGGTGCAACAGAACACCCTGGCCTGGCAGTACGCCCCGGTGCCCGCGCCCGCCACCGCCTCGGCCGAGGAGCGGACCGTCCGCGGCCTGATCGTGGGTGAGCCGGTCAGTGCCCGCACCGGCCTGTTCGAGCTCTACTACCTGTTCCCGCTCACCGCCGAGCAGCAGACCATCGCGCTGCTGCAGCGCACCGTCTGGCTCTCCGGTGCCGGGCTCGTGCTGTTGATCGTCGGCACCTCGCTGTTGATCACGCGGCAGGTGGTGCGTCCGGTGCGGGTCGCGGCGCGTACCGCCAGCAAGCTCGCCGCCGGCGACCTGAGCCAACGCATCCGCGTGCGGGGCAGCGACGACCTGGCCCGGCTCGGCCGCTCCTTCAACGACATGGCGGGCAGCCTTCAGCGCCAGATCAAGCGTCTGGAGGACCTGTCGCGTTTGCAGCAGCGGTTCACCAGCGACGTGTCGCACGAGCTGCGTACGCCGTTGACGACGATCCGTATGGCCTCGGAGTTGCTGCTGGCGTACCGCGAGGAGTTCCCCGGCGAACTCGCCCGCTCCGTCGAGTTGCTGCACACCGAACTGGACCGCTTCGAGGCGCTGCTCGCCGATCTGCTGGAGATCAGCCGGTACGACGCCGGTGCTGCCAAGCTCGACTCGGAGACGGCCGACCTGCGCGGCGTCGTGGCGCTGGCCGTGCAGGCGAACGAGGTTCTCGCCATGCGGCACGGCAGCGAACTGATCGTCAACCAGCCGGAGGAGCCGGTGCTCGTCGACATGGACAGCCGCCGCGTCGAACGGGTGCTACGCAACCTGCTCGGCAACGCGCTCGACCACGGCGAGGGCAAGCCGGTCGAGATCACGATCGGGTGGGACGAGAACGCGGCGGCGGTCACCGTGCGTGACCATGGCGTCGGATTGCGTCCGGGCGAGGCCGGCCTGGTGTTCAACCGGTTCTGGCGCGGCGACACCTCCCGCTCGCGCCTGACCGGCGGCACCGGCCTCGGGCTGGCGATCAGTCTGGAGGACGCCCGGCTGCACGACGGGTGGCTGCAGGCCTGGGGTCAGCGCAGGCACGGCGCGCAGTTCCGGCTCACCCTGCCGCGCCGGGCCGGACATACCCTGCTGTCGTCCCCGCTGCCGCTCACGCCACTGGACGAGGAGGACTAGTTGAGACGCCTCGCCCTTGCGTTGCTCGCCGCCACGGTGGCGCTGGCCGGTTGCACCGGCGTACCCCTCTCCTCCCGTCCCCAGGTCATCGAGACGATCGGCGGCGGCCAGGGTTCGCCGGCCTCCCCGCCCGGACCGGCGCCCGGGGCCGAGCCGCGCGCGATCGTCTCCGGCTTCCTGGTGAACAACGCCGCCTCCGACGCCCACCACAACGCCGCGCGGACCTACCTCACCACCGAGGCGAACAACCGGTGGTCGGATGCGACGGTCACCATCGTGGAGGATCCGCGGGTCAGCAACCCCGACGCGCAGAACCGCGTCACCGTCACCGGCGAGCTGATCGGGACGGTGGACGCCTCGGGGATCTACAGCGGCTCGCAGGTCATCGGCAGCGGCGGCGTGATCAAGACGGCCACGTTCGCACTACGCAAGGTCGACGGTCAGTGGCGCATCGACAGTCTGCAGAACGGATTGATCATCAGCTACGCCCAGTTCCAGGCGTACTACACCCAGCGCACGGTGTACTTCTACGACCAGGACGAGCAGCGCCTCGTGCCGGATCCCCGGTTCACCGCGCTGCAGGATTTCGGCCAGCTCGCTACCTGGCTGATGGCCCAGTTGGTCGGCGGGGCACGGCCCGAGCTACAGGACGCGACCAAGACCGAACTGCCGGCCCAGGCCGACCCGCGCCGGGTGACAGCCACGACCGGGGCCGTACTCAAGATCGACATTCCCGGGGCGAGTCAGCTCGCGGCCGCCACACGCAGCCGGCTCGCGGCCCAGGTCGCGCTCACCCTCGAGCCGGTGCTGTTCGCCGGTGAGGCCTCGATCATCGACGGGGGGCGTCCCGTGGAGATCCCTGTCGTCGGGAGCGCACAGTTCGGGGTCGCGAACTTCGCGGATCTGCTGGCGCCGACCGTGACCGACCCGGGTCTGTACTACCTCAACACCAACGGCGCCATCGTGGACGCAGACGGTGATCCGTTGCCCGGCCCGCTCGGCTCGGGGGCGTACCACTTCGCCTCCTTCGCCCTCGCGGCGGCCGGCGGGGCGCGCGGGGGCAGCGGCATGTATGCCGCCGGCACGGTCGGCGCCTCCGGCAACCAGCACCTGTACGTCGGGCGCTCCGACGCGTTGCTGCACCAGGTTCCGGGAGTGAGCGGGCAGCTGTCCCGGCCGGCGTGGGCGCCGTTCCGCAGCGAGGTCTGGGTCGCGTCGGGGCCGAGCCTCTACCGCGTCGGCCTGACCGGCGCCGCGCGCCCGATCCCCGTCACCGCCGGAGGGGACAAGGTCGCCGGCACCATCCGGGCGGTGCGGCTCAGTCCCGAGGGCGCGCGGGTCGCGCTGGTCACGCAGAACTCCGAGGGTGTCGGCCAGATCTGGCTCGGGTCGGTCATCCGCAGTGGTGATGCCGTGCAGGTCGGCGACCTGCGGCTGATCAGCCCGGCGGGTGCGTCCATCACGGACGTCGCCTGGAATGACGCGCTCAAGCTCTTCGCGGTCGGGCGCAACATCAACGGTGCGGCAAACGTGTACGAACTGCAGTCGGACGGCTCGCTGTGGACCGCGCGCGGTACGCCCAACCTGCCGGCCGCCCCGGACAACATCACCGTCGCCCAGCACGTCGTGGCCGCGGTCCAGGCGGCGAACTCGGTCTGGGTGCAGAGCGGCGGTTCGTGGGGGAGCCCCTCCTCCGGGACCGCACACGGTACGAGTCCGGCGTACGTCGAGTAGCCACGTCCACAGCGGTGGGTTTGTCCACAGGTCGGCTCCACCGCGTGCCGCCCCGTCAGAACGGACGGGCAGGGTCGCGCCATGCCGTTCTTCTGGGACGTCCTGGGGGACCCCGTCGCCGACCTGCTCCTGCCGCGGTACTGCCTGGCCTGCGCGGCGCCCGGCCAGCCGCTGTGCGCGGCCTGTCGCCCGACCGAGGTGCTGCGCCCACCGCAGGCCGGAATTCCGACGGTGGCCGCCGGCGCGTACGAGGGCGCGCTGCGCACGGCCCTGCTCGCGTATAAGGAACGCGGCCGACGCGACCTGGCTGCGGCGCTCGCCGATCTGCTGGCCGGCTGCGTGACCGCACTCGGTCCCCCGCCCGGGGCGGTGCTCGTGCCGGTGCCGTCCAGCGCGCGTGCGGCCCGGGCCCGCGGCGGTGATCACGTGCTGCGGCTGGCCCGGCGGGTCGCGGCTCGCACCGGGCTGCGTCCGGCAGGCGGCGTGCTCGAACTCGGCCGGGCGGTGCGCGACTCGGCCGGTCTGTCCACCGGCGAGCGCGCGGCCAACCTCGCCGGCGCGATGCGCGCGCGCCGACCCACCGGGCCAATCCCTGCCGTGCTGGTCGACGACATCGTGACCACCGGCGCCACCTTGGCCGAGGCGGCGCGCGCGCTGCGCGCGGTTGGCTGGAACGTGCTGGGTGGGGTCGTCGTGGGCGCCACCCGACTGCATCGCAGGGCGGGCCCGGATCGAGTCGGACAGCCCACGCGGAACGGGACCTAAGTCTGGTAGCGAGTCGCGGTTTCGCGGGCTACCGTCGGCGGAACCTGAAAGAGAAAGGCGTGGTTCGACCCCGAGCCGGAGTCCGATCACCAACCTCCTGCTCCCGGCCCCTCCGCGCCGCAGATGGATGGTGGAGGTTCGCATGGGTACTGCTCTGGCCGCGCGTATGGAAATCGTCGTGCGCGGACGCAACGTCGTGGTTCCGGACCATTACCGGCAGCTCGTGGCGGAGAAGCTCGCCAAGATCGAACGGTACGACCAGAAGATCAGCCGGACGGACGTCGAGCTCACCCACGAGAAGAACCCGCGCCAGGCGGGCATCTGCCAGCACGTCGAGATC
>Ga0164242_10001629_pt1 | contig 26589 bp, 22 predicted proteins | sample OricomgcompostMG_FD_108783 | JGI IMG/M metagenome (GOLD analysis project Ga0164242, IMG submission 108783) | Miracle-Growth compost microbial communities from Emeryville, California, USA - Original compost - Miracle growth compost (MG) ...
ATTAGATGTTTACGGAACGTTGAACCCATCAATTTACGAACCGCCGTATACGAGACCCGTACGTACGGTGGTGTGAGAGGCGCACTCCGTCAGTTTATCTGGCGGAGCCGTCTACTCGATTATCGGTTCGGTGTTCTTCTTCGTCCGTTGGTTTGTCGGTCGTTTTGGTGGTGCGGTTGGACAGACACACTCTTTGCCAAGCTTGGGTTTGAGCGTTGGCTTGAGCGGCTTGGCAATGTGTGTGGATGTGAAGGGTTGGCTGGTTATGCTTCATTTTCGTAATATATTTTATAATATTTCCGTCCGTCTTTGTCCGTTCCTTGCTCTATGAGTTCTTTATTTCCGTGAATGTAGATATGGAAATTCTTGTCAAGTTTAAGGACACTTTTAAAAACCCTTGCTTGTTTTTTTACAGCTTGTTCTGATATAACAAAATTGTCAGAAAGTTCTACTTCGTTTTCTTGTCTGTAAGTCTGGTCAAACTTTCGGAAAGAATCAATAACTGTGCTATCTCCAAATACTTCTCCTTCAAATTCGTTTTTGTCAAATGTTTCGTGTTTTTTAAAATAGTCAACAGAGCGGTTAAGAAAGTCTATTTTGTCCGCTTTGCTGAGTTCAAATTCTTCGTCTAATTGTTTGGTGACAAAATGTTTGGTTATTCCCAAAAATTGATTGGTTTGGTGGTATTCATTTTTGACAACACTTACATTTAGAAAATCGTCTTTCCAATATTGGGCTTCATTTGATTTACTTGAATTATCAATAATAAGAATTCTAAAACCACTTTCATTATCTGTGTTGAAAATCAAACATCCCTTATCCATACTTTTTAAATCAAATCCAATTTCATGTACAATGTTGTAATTTGATTTTTGTTTCTTCATTTGAATAAATGGAGAGATTGTTTCAGATTTAAAAATACCAAGAACGTTTACAATTTCACCTTCGATTACAACATTTTTGAATAGAGAAATATTTAGTTGTCCTTCCTTTATTTTCGGGTGCATTGACTGTTCATAAAGCAATTTTGTAATGTCTTGAGAATTTTGAATAAACGAGTTAGGTTTAGAAAATATATCCTTAGTTAGTTTAAATACTTCATTCATCTCAATATTTACTGCATGAGTAAATCTATAGAGTTCTTCTGTTTTCAAAAGAGAAAAAAAGTATTTTAAAAGATAGTTTTTGGTGCCAGATTTTAAAATAGATTCTTCATGAGAAAGACTATATCTTTCATCTCTTAATTTATTCCCTACTTTATGTGTGATAATTTTATCAATTTCTACTTGGGTAAAATCTATTTTATTCATTTTATGGAGTGTATTGATTAGAAAGTGATTGATATTTCAGCCAATTATATTTTTCCATTTTGAATTTTTCGAATTCTTGCAGTAAAAATAATCTCACTTTGTCTTTGTTAACGCTCTTGTATTCATCTTTAAGGTTTACAGTGGATACATCAATTGAAAATTCAATATTGCTAAGTCGCTTTTTGAAATATCCATTAAAACCAAATTGAATCACGCAGTTTCCTTCAGCAGCGTGATAAGAGAAGTTATAAAGTGCTTCAACCGAAGCTAATTCTATAAATTTATGATTTCCATTTTCTTTAATCAGGTAATGCTCGTGTAACGTTTCGCCATTTATTTTCAGAGTGTTTACCTTGCCTGTCATTAATTTGGCAATTTCAACAGGCATTTCTATTGTTCTGTCTGGCGCAATGTCCAAATCAGTTGCTCGTTGAAATTCAAAAATTTCAGAACTATCTGTTAAACTTAGGAAAAATTTAATCCTCTCTTCATTAGTGAAATTACTGTAAAGAATTTTTTCAACTTCCGTATTTGGTTTGGTATAGTTTTTATTTTTGAATTCATTAACTAAATGCTTTACTCCTAAATCAGCAATTGTTTGAGTTTCTGGAGATGTATATATCATTCTTAGGTACACCTTATCATTCTCCTGTACTTTCTCTATCACAATTTCGCCATCATATTCGTTTTTCATCCTATACCAACCTGAATTATAGTTATTTGTCTGACACCTAAATTGCATTTTTACTTTGTTTGGATTTCCGTCTACCATTGCAAAATTGGTTTGTGAAATTACAGTTTGCCATGAATCTGCTGTTTTGATAATTTCTTTTAAGTCGATTTTATCAGGAACAACTTTAATAAGATCCTCTGTGTTATGCCAAGCTAAAGGTCTTGTGAGAATTTTTTGATTTAATTCTTTTCCTCGAATGTTTTCTTTGATGTATTCAAATTCAGTGGGAGAAAGAATTGTTGATAATAGAATTGGATATGTGTCATTATTCTTTGAATCTTCTAAATAAATTCCTCTTAGTCGAAGTAAGTATTTTAGCTTTGTGTCAGATAATGATGGATGATTTAAAACATCTTGAAGAGTTGCTCCAAAAGGAATATGCTTATTTACTTCTAATTTTTCCATAGCATTAACGTAAAATAGGATTATTGTAATTGACAACTTCTAATTGCGAAGTAAAAGAAGCATCATTGAATATTTGCTTTATATTGTTTACAGTCGGCAAATGTTCTGTTTCTGAGTAATCAGGGAAACAAATCAATGTTGCTCCTTGTGCGTTGCAACCAATATTTTTTGCAATTCCCATATATTTCATTAAATCATCTCTATCAAAATTATCGATCGCATTTATAATGATAGTTGTTTCATTATCTTTTGAGGCTCTTAGCGGTAGAATACTTGAATTGATATATTGAACAGGCATAATTTTACCATTACGTGGATTTCTGTCGTCATTGTTCAATCCGTTATTGAAATAAACAAAGTCAACTTCATAATAGCGATATTTTAATTGAGCAAAACATATTGAATCGTATATAAACTCTATGCGCTTATTATCAACCAATAAAATACCATCATGATTAACTCCTGTATTCAATTCAATTCTCGATAATCGGCTAATTAAGTCATTTTCACGTAATGTCGAATTGTTTAGCCAAAACAAAATACCTCGGTCAAAGTGCGTGTCAATGTTCTGGTGAAGATTTATTGTGCGCTGTTTTAGTTCAGATTTTTTAAACGATTCAATCGCTTTAGCTAATTCGAGATAACGCTCTTTAAATTGCGTAACCAACTGAGAAATAGGATATGGGTCGGTGCTATATTTTGAAGAGTAGATAATGTTTTCAATTGTGCCACTAACCATAGGGTTGATGTAATGAAAATATCCATCAATTCCATTCGTTCTTTTTCTGAAATTGGTATCAAGACTTTCAATATCATCATTTCTTAAAGGATTTTCCCAACCGATAAGTTTTAAAAAGTCAGCTACAACATTTTCACCAACTTCACCGACACGTTTTGAATATTCTCCCATAATTGTTTTTTTTTGTATTAGGCTAAATAATTTTTCAAGATTTTCTCCTTCTGTTTTGGAATATCTCCTATTTGTTTTTCCAATACAGCTATTTTGGTTTCAATCTTTTCAATTTCTGCAACTATCTTTTTCTGTTCTTCGATTGTTGGTAAAGGAATTTTAAAATCCATAATATGTTGCTTGTCTCCACGTGGCATTTTCACGCCTTTAGGGTTTTGCATCACATAATCAAAATACTCATCTTGTCTTAAAATGTAAAAAATGAATTTTGAAATAATATTTTCTGAAGTTGTTTGTAAAACCAAAACATCATTTGAACTACCACCATTTATATCTGCAAACCATATTTTTTTTAGATATGGTCTGATATTCGATAGTAAAATATCTCCAATATAATATTCTGTGGATGTTCCTGAGTCAGGAACAAAATTTGAATTAGTTTTTCCTGCCTTATTTTGTAACATATTATCAACTCCAACATAGTTTTTTGAAGTTAATAGGCTTGAAGCAATTCTTGTGTCGGAATATTTGCACAATTCACGTAGTTTTTTACTCTCACCTTGTGCTGCTTCAATTATATTTTTAATATCATTTCTCAATTCCAAGATAGTATCGTTCGCTTTCTGTTCTTGCTTTTCCAACACTTCAATTTCAGAAACTATTTTTTTCTGAATATCGATTGGTGGCAGTGGCAGTGGAAAAGGTGCTAAATTCGTTCTTGTAATTTGAGGTTGAGCAGTTCCAGTAATAGTACTGCTTAAATCTATGTTTATTAGATAATTCTTCAAAAAACTCTTTAGTAAGCTATCTATTTTGGGCTTCACAACCATCGCATTTCCTGTAATCCAAGATTTTGGTTCTGTAAAATTAACTGTTCCACAAGTTGCACCCCTACAAGTGATGGCAACTTCAGATTCTTCGTGATTATATTCTGAATAATAACCAATTACGCCATTAGCTCCAAAAACTTTATATGTTCCTTTGCTTTGTATTTCTTGCGAAGTAATTGTTTTCGGTTGGTATATTTCACAAGTTTTATCTAAAGTTGTAATATCCCATTTACTCTCAATTTTTACTTTTTTTTTAGCTGAAAGCGAAATGTTTTTTTCAAAGTCAACTCTGTCAAAAGTGAACATATCAACCAAGTTATAGTAGCTTAGATTTTGCTGTAAATTTTCAGGTATTTCTAAATCAAACTCACCCAAAAATGCTTTGTAAATATAAGTACTTGCTTTTTCTGGATTAGTAAAACTATCTGCATCATAGAGTTGGGTACATTCGTCTATGCTTTTACTTCTTTGTATGGCGTGTATGCCTTCGCTTCCTCTACGGTTGCTAAATTCGTAACCCAAGAAACGTTTTTCTTCGTTCTTTTCTCCTGTTTTTACCAAAACTAATTTTTGAGGATACGCCAAAATAAAATACAGCAACTTTTCTTGCTCAATGGCTAGAATTGCATTCCACAATTCTGCTTCGTTTTTAGCTTTTAGCTTCTTGGTATATTCTTTATAAATCTCGTGTTGCTCTATACTTGCGTTTGGCGATTTCTGTAACAATGTTTTGTAATCGTCAAAAGAAATGGAATCCCAAACGTGAGTTACATATTTAGTTAATGGTTTTTCAATTCCGTTTATCGTAACGTCTTGGAGGGATACAAAACATTTTTTGATAGCTTCTTCAATATTAAAAGCATCTGCATTATTTCTACGTCTTAAAAATAAGGTTACGGTATTTGTTCCCGTTGCCATAAAGGTATTTGAACCTAATTCTGTAATTCCCGAAATTTCAAAATACTTTAAAAGTATTTCTCTTGTTTGCATATAAATCCCCGAATTACTTAAAATACTACTTGGCAAAATAATTCCTGCTACACCGCCATCTTTTAATAATTGCTTCGTTCTTTCAATAAATAAACATTCTATTTCAGAACTTTGGTCGGTTAATCTGCCGTATAAGTCAAATGCAACTTTAGATTTTTCCTCATCCATTAAGCTTTTAAATGCTGAAACAGAGTAAGGCGGATTTGAGATAATCACATCAAATTGTTTGTTGTCTTGTGGATAAGTTTTGTCGGTTTCTTTCAATAAGTCTTTAAACTCTGTTGAAGTTAAAAAATCGCCCAAACCATCACCGTGTATCACTTTTGCTAAACCATCACCGTGTAAATAGCAACTCACTTTTGCTGTTTTCACTAAACGATAATCTTTTTCTATACCATAAACATACGATTCAGCCCAATCAAACTGGTCTTCTTTCCATTTTTTGATAGCTCTTTTAGTTGTAGGCGTAAAGTTGCTTTCATCCAAATTATCAATGTAGGTTTGAACTACCTCCATTGATTCAGTAATAAAATGACCACTTCCTGCTGCGTAATCAATTATAGTAGGCAACAAATCATTTTTATTTCCTTGTTCAATTTTCTCTGCTGTTATTTCTTGGAATGGTAGACTTTTAATTATAAAACGAGCAATAGGAACAGGTGTGAAAAACTGCCCTGACTCTTGTTTTAATCCTGTCGTCAGTAATAGTTCAAAGAAATCACTTAAAAATTGCTGACGGTAATTGTAGCGTATTTGATAAACTTGAAGTAACTCAACTACTTCTTTTACAACTTTTGCATTTTCTTCAAAAGAAGCGTCATCATATACTTCTTTTATGGCAAATTCATTATTCTTTTTAAGTCGAATTTCAGTTAGTATTTCCTTGAATTTGTCTTTGTACTGTGTTTCCACTTGTAAAAACTGTTTGTCAAATTCACTATCGCTAACATCCGTAACTTTCTTTTCTAAAAGCTCAAGCATTCCTCTATTATAAAGATCTGTCAATCTCTTTTGAAATGAAATGTGATTATCCTCTCCTTCAAGCCATTGGAAATGCAATTGCTCGTCTGGGTTTCTATTTTCGTCAACAATTTTACAGAGAAAAAGGGTGAAAATTTTATTGAAAGCGTTTGGCTTATCAGAAACTACATTATGTCTTAGTATCTCTAAGAAGCGATTAAAAATAAAACTACTGTCCTCTTGTTTTAAAACCTTTAAATCATTTTTGGTCAGCGCCTTACTTTGAAATTCATAAGGCGTCACCCAATTTTCAAAAATACCATTGGTTTTCGGTAGCTTATTCCAACGCTCGTAAAAGTCCTTTACATTTCCTGCTTGTCTGTAATCATCTTCAATTTTTACAATGATATTTTTATACTCAATGTTTTTCCCTTGAAGTTGGGAAGCATAAAGCATTATAACATCTGCATCTTTATCTTGTTGAAAGTAAGTAAAAAGTTGCCCACCGTTACGCTCTAAATTTTTAAATTCTTTTTCGAATTCTGCACCCCAAGTTTTACATTCAATCATTAGGTATGCTGAATCATCATCACGAGTTACCAAAATATCCAACCGTCCACTTGTTCCGTGTCCTGTTCGCCAAGTTTTTTCTAAAACAATATTTTGAGGTGCATAACCTTTTTCTAAAAGTCTATCAACACATTCTAAAACAACCCAATTTTCTGCCTGTGAAAAATTCTGCGTGGTTTTGCTTTCGCCTTTTATCTTATTACCAAAATTGATAATTGCATTTTCATAATCAACTTCAATGGAGTAACCATTGTATTTTTTATGGAAAATCCCTGAGGTATTTTCTTTAGGTTTAAATCCTAATGTCAGTATGAAGTTTTTGTAATTCATTAGAATTTAATTTTTGATTGTTTAACATTCTTATTTCTCAAATATTTTGATTGGTTTTCTGCTACTGAAAAAACCGCATCAGAACATTGGTATTTATGAGCTTCTTCAACCAACTTGTCAGCAACATATAAGTTTTTTAATACCAAATAGTCTTTGCCTAAAAATTCTGCAAGTGCTTCAAGGCTTGTAAAGGGGAATTTTTTCTTTCCTGTTTCTATTTTGGAAATATCAGTCATAATGATGCTGAAAGGTTGTCCAAATTCGCTTTGGTTTAATCCCTTCTTTTTTCTTTCGGTTCTCAAAAACTCTCCAAATGTTGCCATTTTACTTACTTGCTAATTTTTTACTTGCCAAATACATGGCAAATATAGTCAAGATTTTGAATGTGCCAAATATTTTCGTCTTCTAAGTGCGTTGGCAAAAAATGGCTCTTTTGGTTTTTTGAGCGTTGGCTTTTGTGTCGGGAAAAACCAAATGTGCCATTTGCGGGTCGGCTTTCTACACTGACCGATAACTTACATATTGGCGCATATATTTAATTTCTATATCGATTCTATAAATGGCTTTATTCATTTTATTTTCAAATAAATAAATTAAAAAATAGATGCGTATTTTGTATATCTAAAAACTCATTTAAAGATAGTAATCGAATGAAAACTTTTTTGAATGTTGATTATCAATCTGCTTATTCATTCTCTCAAATATAAACATTCTATCTAAAAAATAAAGGATATAATTGATTAAAAAAAGCTTAGTTAAAAGAAATACTTTCGAATTCCAATAAAAACAAAAACCATTGTCGTATAAACCAAAAAGAAAGGCAGAATAAAGTCTTTTAATCCGATTACAAGCATAACTGCAATAATGAGTAATTGAAATCCTAATCCAAAAGTAGAAATACAGGTCATAAACCAATTCGGGAATATTTTGCCTTTGTTTGCATTACTGTCTAGCACATAAATAGTCTTATCAAAAATACCGTAAAACAGTTTGTATAAAGCAAAAAGGATATTCACGTGCTTTTGTTGTTCGCCTTTTAATGCAATGGGCGTTTTATTTTCAAACACACGACTTGTTGTGTCGCCATCAAATTTATTTCTGAGAATAACATAGTAATAATTGTATAGCGTTCCTTGTAGTTGAAGTCCCAAAAAGGCAAAGAAACAAACCCAAATAGATATACTCGTTACATGCCAAATTGAAATAAAAATGAGGGCATTTAAAAGGATGTCGGCCACAGAATCTAAATAGCGCCCTGTGTAGGATGGTTTTTCTTTTACTCGGGCTAATTCTCCATCTGCAGCATCTAAAATAGATTTTAAAATTAAAAAGAATGCAGCCAACCAATAATGACCGTGAAGAATGCAATAAATAGCAATAAGTCCGGATATGATAAAGCCAATTGTAACGTGAATAGGAGTGAAGGCAGTATTCTTTAATGAATTTGCGATTAATTTGGCAACAGGTCTTCCATAATCTGAAAGATCTAAAAATTTATGCTCTTTGGGTAATTTGGACATCTAATGCCATAAGAATCTGTATTGAGGAATATACCATTAACGCGACAAATATACGGCTAAATCATAAGTTATGAAGTGATTTTAGGCGATAATTATCTTAAAAAAGATTATTTAGTATCCACTTTCTCTGTCGATGGAGTGTTATCTTGTTTAAGTTTGTTTTTCGTTTGCAAAGCCGTTAGAAAATTTCTTAAATATTGATCCATAAAAGGTCTGTAAGATTTGTGATCTTGATTACGAAAAAATGCACTTAGTTCGTGTTTACTTAACTTTTTATTGATTAAAGTGAACAAATCTAAGATGTCGTCTGTTTTCAAATCCAAGGCAATTTTTAGCTTTCGAAGAATCATGTTATTGCTTAAAGGATCTTCTGCTTCTGGTAGTGGACCTTCTCTCTTTCCACGTTTTTCAATGATTAATCCGTTGAGAAATTTAGCCAGTTCTTTATCCGTCATTTCTATTAACTCAGGATCGTCTTCTTTTTTTAGCCAGTTAATTACGGTTTCTTCATCTACATCGTATTCAACTAGTTTAAACAACCCAATTACTTGAAGATCATTAAAATTAAATAGGTAACGAATACGTCTTAAAATATCATTGTTGCTCATAATCTATTATTTTCTGTGTCAGAATGGAAAGTGTTTCTTTATGATTTTCACCTAAGATTATCACATTCTGTATTTATCCACTCAATTTTGTACTTCGCTATTTTTAGAGATTTCCAGCATTGTTTCTATACAAGAAGCAATGGTTTTTTATAGTAATGCAAATTTAAAATAATAATTTCGATTCAAAGCTACATAGGTATGAATGAATATGTCTTTTATGTTTTGAAATAGATTAGTAGAATAAGTTAATTATAAAATACTGATTTGTGGGATTTTTAAACTTCAATAAGTTCTAGAAATCCTTCTTTTTTAAGAAAAGAATCATTAGTTTTGGTTATCTTAAACTATAATTTATGACCAAATTTTCTATTAAAAACCTAACCGTCATTGCTTTACTTTGTGTGGTTAGTCTATTTTCACTTGCTCAGGATAAAATATTTTATGCACCTTCTTACGATATCTTAGTAAAAGGACAAAAGTATTATGAAGACGACAATTATAAACTTGCTTTAGACGAGTATAACAAAGTGTATGAAGGTGATTCTTTGTATTTTGAATATGCAGTCCACATGAAAATGGCAGCACTAAATGCCTTGGAAGAATATCAAAAAGTAAAAGAAATAGGTGATAAATATTGGTATTTTAGACATGATTTGCCAACAGAATTCTACTTAAATTATGGTACAGCGCTTGATGAATTAAAAGAATTCGATAAAGCGCAGGATATGTACAAAAGTATCCTAAAAGAATATCCAATGAATTATTCTTTATGGTACAATCTAGGTATTTCACAGTATTTAGAAGGAGACTACAAAGAAGCATACCTTACTTTTAAGAAAACTATTGAAATTAACCCATTTTACGATCGCGTACATTTGATGATGGCAAAAATGGCCTTCTTTGAAAAACAAACCTCAAAGGGATTAATGGCGATTGGTATGTATTTAATGCATTCAGTCAATAAACGCAATAATTTCGCTGAATTAGGAAATGGAGATTACATGGCTAGTACGAAATACTGGGCGGATGAAGATTTCAATGGTTCAAATGGGCTAGATTTAGATGGAAATGCTGAATTTGAATCTATAGATCAACTTGTACATAATTATGTTGCTCTTCGTGAAAAATATAAAATACCTAGTAAACTTAGTTTTCCGTTAATTAAACAATTACATCTTATTGCTACTCAATTAAAAGAGCAAGGCGGTAATGAAAATGATTATTGGTATAAAACCTATGGAAAGTTTTATGTAGAACTATTAAATAACAATCAATTTGCTGGATTTAGCTACTTAATCTCCAACTATGTGGAGAACGAAAAAATGAAAGCTATTGTCACTAAAAATGCGAAAGTAAGTGAAGCAGCATATAGTTGGGCAAACAATTATCTTACAGCCAATAGTAAAGAAGCAGATTTAACTTTCATTGGTTTAGGAAAAACACATGTAGATCGCAACAGTAAACTACATTATATCGATATGTCTGGAAATTTCGAGTTGAAGAATAACGATCAAATGGTTGTTGGAGATACTAAATTTTACAGCAGTTCTGGAAGAATGACTTCAGAAGGTACATTTAACGAAAATGGAAAAAAAGAAGGTCTTTGGAAGTATTATAGCAACAGCGGAAGGTTGAAAGAAAAGCAACTCATGAAAAATGGCGAGGGAGCAGATACTGCATTTGTATATCAACCAAATGGTTTGCTAAACCTTAAATTACCTTATAAAGACAATAAAATAGATGGAGATGTATTGATTTATGAGAATGGTATTTTAACACGTTCTATTCCATACAAAGCTGGTGTAATTGGTTCTGGAGATTATATTGAATATTACCCTATTGGAACAATCAAAACTAAATATGCTATAATTGATGGAAAAGGGAATGGAAGAGGTTCTTACCTATATGACTCAGGAGAAACGTATCGAGAAGGAACATTAAAAGATGGAAAGCTTGAAGGAGAACGCATCACTTACTTTAGAACAGGAGCAGTAAGTTATAAAGAAAATTTCATCAATGATGAAAGAGATGGTGAGTATATTAGTTACTATCTAGATGGTCAAATTGAAGCTAAAGGTCAATATAAATTAGGAAAGAAAATTGGAACATGGGAGTATTATTTGCAAAATGGTAATAAGCGTAAAGTGCAAAATTTTGATGAAGACGGTAAGGAAAATGGGCAGGAAACAGAATATGCCAAAGGTGGATGGAAATTATCAGAACATTCATTCAACAAAGGAATTATTGATGCGTATAAATATTTCAACGAAAAAGGAGAAATAATTTCTCAAGGAGAACGTAAAAAAGGAACACTTGACTTTGCTGCCTATTACCAAAATGGTGTAAAAAGTAGCGAAGGAACAGTTGGAAAGCTAGGTTCAGAAGGCGAATGGAAATTTTATAGCTACAATGGTTCTTTGGAAAAAATTGAAAATTATAAGGACGATAAGCAAGTAGGAGAGTATAAAGAGTTTTACCCTAATGGAGAACTAGAAGTAGGATATAAATTAAATGACGAAGGGAATTCTGAAGGATATTATCAAGATAATTATCGTACCAAAACGTTATTCAGTCAAGGATATCTTAAGGAAAATCATAATGATGGACCTTGGATAACGTATTACAAAGATAAAAGCGTGAGTAGTAATAGATTCTATTGCAATGAAGAGTTGGAAGGATTCTATACGATTTATGATGTGATGGGGCGTCCTTCTCAATCGACGTATTACAAAGAAGGAGTTAATATGTTTGAAATTTATTACGATACAGCAGGAGTTGCGTTCGATACCGTATTTCAAATTCCTGGAAAACGTAAAATCAGCTTGAGAAGATATGCTGATGGTCCTGTTTTCATGACAGTAGACGTTTTAAATAATCAATATCACGGGGAACAAGTATTTTTATATCCAGATGGATCAATTGAAGCAAAAGGAAATATGTTCAATGGTTCTAGACAAGGCATTTGGAAAACATATCATCCAAATGGACAACTATATTCTGAGGGAAATTACATCAGCGGTGATATGGATGGAGAATGGAAATATTACAATGAACAAGGAATATTGACTCGACGTTCACATTATGAAGGAAACAAACGTCATGGACTAGATGAAACATTTGATGATGATGGTGATATAGACTTTAAAGCGAATTATTACTATGGTGATTTACACGGAGATGTTTATTACTATGTTGGAAAAAAACAAGATCATCAACGAAAATATAACTACGGTTATATAGAATCTTATACATACATCGATAAAGATGGTAAAGAAGTTACTAAGGAGATGACAAGTGAAACAGCAAGTATTACTACTTATTGGAAAAATGGTAAAAAAGCACGTGAATTTACAGTGAACAAAGGTTGGTTCGAAGGCCCATACAAAAAGTACTACGAAAATGGTCAATTGGCAGAAGAAGAGACTTTTTTAAATGATCAAGATACAGGTTCTGATAAAAATTACTTCGAAAATGGAAAATTAGAATCAGAAGGTCAATACGATAAAGGAGATAGAGTTGGTTTGTTTACAACGTATTACCAAAATGGACATAAACGTTCTGAAGTTCACTATGTATTGGATGAACTTCAAGGTGAAGCAATTTATTATAATATGGATGGTAGCGTTAATAGAAGAGTTACATACGTAGACGGAAATGTAATCTCAATCCAGAAAAAATGAAAATAGCGCTAACAGTTTTTATTGTTTTATCGGCATTTGTTAACTGGGCTCAGACGCCAAGTGAATTAGCAAAGTTAAAAGTACTTTATCCGGAGTATGACTTTGCTATTATTAAAGATGAAACAAACGTTACCATTACTCATGACAAAGTGAAAGGAATAAAAGTTATCGAGACGATTAAGCGTAAAATTTACTTAATGAGTGATCGTGCTGGACTTTTTAAAGATGATAATATTTATTCTTCTTTCTTCGAAGAACTTATTAGTAAAGAGGCTTATGCTTTGAATAAAATGGCAGATAAGGATAAGTATGAAAAGGTGAAAGTAAGCGTTTTCAATAAGAACGAAACTATCTCAGAAGAAGTCTTTTTTGATGACGGAGCATCTATTTCATTTTCTTATGATGGATTAAAAAATGAAAGTATCATGAATTTGGAGTACACCAAAGAAATTACCAATGCTCATTTGAGTTTTACGGGTTCTTTTGGTGCAAGTTATCCATTTTTGAATAAATCATTAACTATTTCAGTTGAAGATGGAATAGAGCTAGGTACAGTCTATTTTAACATGGATTCTACAGATATTGATTATACTAAAACACATCTAAAAGGAAAAACACTTTACGAATGGAAAAAAGATACCTTGGAAATTTTTAAGTCAGAAATTTCAAGTCCAGATGCAAAGTATTATGTTCCTCATTTTATAACTAGAATTCTATATTATATCGATAATAACGGTGCAAAAGTAAGTGTTTTAGAAAATGTTAAAGATCTGTATAATTGGTATATTTCTCTTACTAATCAGATGACTTGTAATAATAAACTCGATTTACAGGCAGTTATTGATGAGATTATTTCACCAGAAGATACAGAATTAGAAAAAGTAAAAAAAGTATATAATTGGGTACAGAAAAATATCAAATATATTGCCATTGAAGATGGTTTAGGAGGTCTGATTCCACGAGATCCAAGTCTTGTAACAAGCAGAAGATATGGAGATTGTAAAGACATGGCTACACTTATTGTTCAATTATTGAAATTACAAGATATAAAAGCCTGTCAAGCATGGATTGGAACTACGGATATTCCTTATAAATACGAAGAAATGCCCAGTCCTGTTATTGATAATCATATGATTGCAGCCTATTTCAATAAAGAAACGAAACAATATATTTTTCTGGATGCAACAGATGATCAACTTACGTTTGGTTTCCCGTCAGATTTCATACAAGGAAAAGAAGCGCTTATCAACTTAGGTGATAGCTTTGAAATTGTTACTGTTCCAATTATTAGTGCAAACAAAACATTGATGGCAGATTCTGCTGTTGTTTCAATTGATAACGACAAATTAGTAGGAAAGGGAGAACTACTCTTCACAGGCTATTACGCAGCTGATTTTAAGCATTCATTGAGTAGAGTAAGCAATGAAAAAGGAAAGAAATCACATGTTGAAGGAGTGACTATGCTCGGAAGTAATAAATATCAATTAGATAGTTATGCAATTAGTACAGGTGAGAATTCTCTTACGTATGACTATAGTTTTACTTTGCCGAGTTATATCAACAAGACGGAGAATGAAATCTATGTGAATTTGAATCTTCTTCAGCTTCCAGAATTTTTTCTTCCTTATGAAGTGAAAGATAGAAAAACAGCAGTAATAGAAAATTATACGTCAAAATCAACATGTTCTTTCACACTGGAGATTCCAAAAGGGTATAAAGTAGATTTTGTTCCTAAGAACTTTTTTGTAGATGGAGGAACTGATTTTTATGTGAAAATTAATTATTCACAAGAAAAAGAAGGACAGATTACCTATAGTTTTGATTTCTTTTTAGATTATTTGATGCTCGACGTTGCTCGGGTACCAGAAATGAAAGAACTCGGAAAAAAATTGAAAAATGCTTATAAAGAAACAATTATATTAAAGAAAATAGAAGGAGATGAATAGACTAAAATATATTTTCGCATTCGCTTGTTTAGTGCTTTTAAATGGAGGAGCTCTTTTTGCAAAAGGCGATTTAGAACATAAAAACTATGATTGGGAAGCATCTCCTGTGCGTTCTAACTATACTACAAATGATACCAATGTAGCTTTCGTTTATCTAAAAAGTTTCGAAAGTCATGAGTTTTCGGATGCTACCGAGGGTGTAAAAGAGTATATTCTGATTCACAAACGCGTAAAGGTATTTACAGATCGTGGAATTGAACGCTTTAATAAATTGTACCTTCCTATTTATGAAGATGGCGATTTTCTCATAGAGAAAGCACGTGTAATCAACAGCAAAGGGGAGGTTATCGTTCTTCGTAAAGAAGATATCAAAGAAGGTATGGACGAAGAATCAGAACGTAAATTCCGCTATTTTGCATTGGATGGAATTGATAAAGGTTCTGAGATTGAATATATTTATATGTACAGTCGCTCACCGAAGCTTAAAGGAATAATCAACTATGTTCAAGGTAAAGAACTACAATTGGATTATGACTACGAAATGATTGCGCCAAAACGTCTCAAAATGATTTTTAAGCTATATAATGATAGTAAGAAAGTTGAAAAGGATACTTTGTCCGTTTGGGATGAAAAAGAAAAATCAAGATGGTTTTTAGAATACGATACGGTTCAAGGTTTAGCGCCAGAATCTACTTCTGCTTTTGATGCATCATTAATTTACTTCGGATACAAACTTTCTGCAAATTATAGTACAGGAGCCAAAGATCTTTCCAGTTATGGAGAGCTTTCAAAGATAATTTATTCGAATTATTATGAAGGTAATAATAAAACAGACTTAGCTTTTATCAAAAAAATCGCTAAAAAAATTGACTTCTCGAGTGATGCTAAAGATCGAGAGCGAATAAGAGCGATTGAAGAATACGTCAAGTCGAACGTTCGAATTATTGACGGTCAAGTTCCACCAGAAATAACGATGCAAAATCTTTGGGACAGTAAAATATTCACAAAAGATAAAGCAGTGCTTTTATTCATGGGATTGTTTGATATTTTTGAGATTAATTTTCAGTTTGGACTTACTTCTGATCGTTTTGATTTGAAATTTGACCCAGAATTTGAACTTTGGTCTTTTGCGAGTGAGTATATTTTCTATTTCCCATCGATAAAAGATTATACGACGCCGGATTACTATGATAGACTTGGATTCTTTAATGAAGATTTTAGAAATAATTATGGACTCTTTGTAAAGCGTGTAGAAATTGCAGGAGATAAATATGGCGTTGGACAAGTTCAATTCATCCCAAAAAATGATTACAAAGAATCTGGAGATACATTGATTATTGAAGTCGATTTTAAAAAGCAAGGGTTCTCTGAAACTGAATATTCTATTTATCACAGTGTATGTGGCTATCAAGCAGGATATCTTCAGCCTTATTACAAAGAAATTGATGATTTAAAAGAGCAAAAAGAATTCAAAGAATCATTATTAACTTTCATAGATGATGCAGGTGAAGTGAAAGAGCTTACTGTTCAAAATCTAGACATCGCTAAGTATGGACTAGCTCCAGTTATGGCAAAAGGAATACTGCAATCGGATAAATTTTTCGAAATCGCACGTGATAATTACTTGTTTAAAGTAGGAGAGTTAATCGGTCCACAAATGGAAATGTACTCAACAGAAGAGCGCAAACTTCCAGTAGAGGAAGGTTTCACACGTCATTATGATCGTACGATTATATTTACAATTCCAGATGGATATTCTGCACAAAATTTAGATAAATTGAATATTGATCAGTCGTATATAAACGAAAAAGGGGAGAAAGTAATGGAATTCCTTTCAACATATACGCGCGACGGAGATAAGGTAACTGTTAAAATATCAGAGTATTACCAAAATCTTGTTTATCCAGTTGAATTGTTTAAAGATTACCAACGTGTTATCAATGCTGCGGCAGACTTTAACAAAGTAGTCGTTATTTTTAACAAAGAAGGATAGCTAGAACAAATTTCTGTATAAATGAATCCTCTAAAAAGAATGCTAAACATGTTCTTTTTCTGAACGTACGACGTAAATCACAATAACAAGTGAAACAAATAGCAACATGGCTACTGCTTGATGTGTTTGCGATAAATATTCATACATACCGAATTTGCCTACTTTGATGTAAGGTGAATTAATCACCGTGAAAATCCCCAAAGTAACTTGTGTTGCAACGAGAATTAAAGGATATATCATTACTTTTTTTAAGATGGAAGAAGGGTTTTTCTGGGCTAATTTCCACGTCATATAAAATCCGATCGGAATTAGGATACAAAGTAAATAAGCGATGTTCCGATGAATAAATTGAACATTTATTGGGTCATTTATCCAACTGTGTTTCATCATTCCACCAGGAACATAAGCGCCATTAATTGTCGGCCAAGTAGGAGCAGAGAGCGCAGCTGGAATTCCCGCCATAAAAGCGCCATAAGCTAATTGAACGCCTAATATGACAACTGTTATAATAAAGAATCCTCTTGTTTGGGAGCTTTTTACAGTTTTTTCTGTTGGAATTAAAATTTTCAAGGCAAACCATAAAGTATAACCCAATAAAACCATCGCAGTAAGTAAGTGAATAGAGAGACGAATATGGCTAACTCGAAGTAGGGAAGAGCCATTCAATCCGCTGGAAACCATATACCAACCGATAAATCCTTGAAGTGCGCCAATAACGAACAATAAGATGATGGGTTTTACCATGTCTTTTGTGAAATATTTCTTAACAAGGAAATAAAAGAAGGGAACTAAGAATACAAAACCGATGAAACGCGCCCAATTTCGATGGAACCATTCCCAATAAAAAATGAATTTGAATTCAGATAAATCAAAATGATTATTGACGTATTTATATTGTGCAATTTGCTGGTAACCTTCAAATGCTTTCATCCATTCTTCGTGTGTCGTTGGTGGAATAAAACCCATAAGTGGAGCCCATTCTGTCATCGATAAACCAGAACCCGTCAATCGAGTTAAACCACCCAAGATAACTTGCACGAAAAGCATAAAAACACCAACTAATAACCAAATGGCAACTATTTTTTTCTTGCGATCGTTTGAAATTTTAGACATCAAATTATTTTTTGCAAAGATACTAATTGAAATGATGTTAATGGTTGGTAGCTTGGCGAGGTTGCGAACTTCGTAACCGAATATTTTCGACTAAGATAAAATTTCTTGCGAAAGATAAATATGATTTTACCACATAATTCGCAATCTGCAAAACCGATGTTAGCCGTATTTTTTTTCTTAGATTAAAATAACCAATCGTTTTCCTCCGTCAACTTTCATGTTCCAAGCATTTTCGATTTCTTTCAGGTCAATACATTCGGTTTCCATTTTCAGTTTTCCATCAGCTGCTAGTTGAAACATTTCAGGAAGAATTTCTGTAAGCAAGGACTTCATCTCTGTTTTCGTCCAACTTCCCAATCCTGAACCTGAAATTTGAAGATCTGTTCCTCTTAAAATGGAAGAAGATAATGTAATGGTGTCGCCCATCATTCCGCCGACAGTTACATAACGAGTTTTGTGAGAAAACCAACCATTTCCTTTTAATGAAGATAAAATTAATTCAGCGCTATTTCCCCACAAATAATCAATAACAACATCAATTGGGGTTTCGCTGTGTAGTTTTTTTAGTTCCGCAACAAAATCTTCATCGGTTTGTTTTAGAGATATCACTTCGTCTGCGCCCAACAATAGCAATTCATTCAATGATTGTTCATTTCTGCCTGTTGCAATTATTTTCTTTGCACCATAGTGTTTTGCTATTTGTACGGCAATTTTCCCTGTAACTCCTGTTGCACCGTTTATTAGAATAGTTTCTCCTTTTTGCAAATCGGCTCTAAAACGCAATGCCATGGCGGAACCCATTACAGCATTCGGCAAAGCGGCTGCTGTTGCATCGTCAACTCCTTCGGGAATTTTTACCATTCTATCTCTTTCCACAATTGCTTTTTCGCCCATCATGCCGCTAACACCAATTGCGTAAACACGTGTTCCGTCTTCAAGTGTGCCAACACCATCGCCACCTACCACTTTTGCTGTCCAAACTTCATTTTGTGTAGAATAATGATTTCCGCTAGCTCTCAATTTATCTAGGTTTTTTAAAGCGGATGCTTTTACGGAAATCAATAATTCATTTTCGTTTTGCACGGTTGGTTCGGCAAAATCACTTACATATTTAGGCATTTCGCCTTTTTGAAATACTACTGCTGCTTTCATACTATTTAATTTTTCTGCAAAGTTACAGTTCAAGGTATGTAGACTACAATAACATATGTTATCAAATTCAGTTTTTTGCAATTTTACTTTTTATGCGACTTAAATGAACAGTAGAAATTCCCAAATAAGAAGCAATATAATGTTGTGGAACGCGCTTTACAATTTCAGGTCTTTCCTTCAATAAGTTGAGATAGCGTTGTTGAGGGGTATCTTTTATAGAAGAGAAAAAGTATTTCATATAATCGAATGTTCGATCAAAGATTTTATTGATAAATAGATCTCTTAAATGTGGAATTTCAATGATTTCATTAGTTATTCGGTTTAAATCATTTTTGTCTATCCACCATACAATACTTGGTTCAATCGTTTCTAAAGTAGTTGGACTTGGAATGTTTTTTCTGAAGCTCTCAATAGATCCAACAGATTCATTTTCGAAGAAAAACTGCGCAGTAATGTCTTTACCATTGTTATTGAACCATACACGAATACATCCTTTTTCAATAAAGTACATCTTTGTTGAAATTTTGCCTTCGTTCAAGAGTACAGTTTTTGTAGGAACATCAATTCGCTTGAAATAATTGCTGTATTCAACCCATTTCTGTTCGTCCAGCTGAAATTTATTCTTGAATTGTTCAAACATAGATGTGTGTTTTTATTTATGTACTGTTTGTTGAAGTAAAAACTATTTGCTAGTTTCTCGAAGGTGATGTTAGCAAATCGCTATTCTATTTTTTTAATTTCGATTCATACATGTCGATCCATTCTTTTACACTTATTTTTTTCATTAATTCTCCGATTAGGTCATAAGGAATTTCATCTAATTTTTTAAAGCGAACACAGCTTTTACCCATATCAAGTTTTTGCTTACTGTGCTTTGGATATTCATTTACAAACCATTCCAATAATTTGGGATCAGAATAGATGCCCATGTGGTAAAAATTAATAGAATTTTTTTGTGAGGCAAGTGCTGAAAAAGGTAATGGTTCGCTAGGTTTACAATGATAACCTGCGGGATAAATAGTATGAGGAACAACATAACCAAGTCCTCCATAGCTAATGGCGGTTTCAAATCCCTTTGGTAAATTTTCTATAATTATGTTGTGTAATTTATTAAATGGTTCCGTTCTATCTGCTGGAAGATTGGATAAAATTTCCTTTACTGTTTTTCCGTTAGCTTTCATATTCGATTAATATTTAAGTTAGTGATTAAAAAGATACGTACTAATTTTTTATGATTTTATGTTCCGAGAAATGGTTACTATTTTCAATAATCATAATATAAACACCTTCTGCAAGACTAGACAAATCAATTTCGCTTGTATTTGAAATCTCCAAAAGTAAACATCCTTGTACATTCATAATTTTTAGTTGCTCAATTTGATTGGTGAAATGTAGTATTCCATTTGTAGGGTTAGGATAAAATAGCGTATTTTCAGCATTCATTTCATCGATATTCAATAATGTCTCATTGATATGAAAAGCTATAGTATTAGTTCCTCCAGACCAAACATAATCCAAACCATTTTGATTATCAATATTAGCTGTTTGTACAACTCCCATCAATAAGTTATTATCCTGATATACTGTGATTTCGTTATTGAATGTATGAGTACCGTCATTTTTGAATACTGAAATGTGTTCATCATAGGAAGCATAAAGATCTTCTAATCCGTCATTATTATAATCTATTGAAGTAATCGATTTTAGATTTGGTAGGGTAGAGAGCGTATTAACATAAGTCATATTACCAGATCCGTCATTGCTAAACCATTTTAGTTCGTTTGAATTATTTTTATCAATAATGTCTATGTCGCCATCACCATCTATATCAAAAGGATGTATAAGAAAAATGATTTCAGAAATAACCGAATGATAATGAGCTGTAAATACTGCGTTATCATCGTTAATGTATGTTACTAGACCTGCTGTTTCAGCAGATACCAAATCAATGTCACCATCATTGTCTAAATCAGCGATAGCCAAGTCCAAGCATTCCAAGGGGAGCGGAGATGTGTTCGTACTTAAAATAACTTCTTTGGTGAAAATACCACTTCCATTATTTCTGTAAAAATCTATAGAATGCTGACCAATAATGACGATGTCATCGGAATTGTTATTGTCAAAATCAGCAACCACTATATCATTTACCTGAATGGATATATTAGAATCAAAAATTATACTTGGGTTAAATGAGCCAGCATTGTTTATGTATATTCTCGCTTCATTATTAATTCCTCCGATAGAAACTATATCTTTCCAATTATCATTGTTAAAATCGCCTATCGCAAATCCTTTACAGAGTTCAAAGGGCTCTATTAAGTTAAAGTTGGAAAAGCTATTATTCTTGAGGTTAGTATAAAACCCTAATCTTCCAGAAGTTCCTGTAGTTGATGTGATAATTTCGGAAAACCCATCGTTGTCGATATCTACAGATTCAATTTTAGTTACACCTGCTGTTTGTACAGAAATATCTAAAAAATTTACTGGACCTATTTGAGCATTGATACCAAATGGAAAAACGATAATAAATAGGGTGAAATAGGTTATTTTCATTTAGTTTAATTTTTTGTTTTTCAATGGTTTAATTATGAATGAAGATTGTGCTTTAAAGACACATTTTCTACCGAAACGAAGATATGATAGAAAAACCAATTCCACTAAACCCCTTGTCTTACCAATCGCTTTTTGCCCCAGATATTTTTATCTGTTTAAATTTCGTATTGTTTGCTCTTTATGGTGATCAACGTGATAAATTGTAAAAAACAGCATTTCTCTCAAGGTCAGTTTACCTAATAAAGGGTGTGGTAATATATATTTATCGAGTTCATCTTCTGTAAATCTATCAAGTTTAGAACATAATCTGATCACTTCGTTTGTCAGTTTAATTTTTAATTTCTCTCCTTTTTCAATGTCTACCATTTTAGGAATAAATCGTTTTGTTGCTTTTCCTCCATTTTCTAATTTGAGTAAATATTTTTTTATTAATTCATCATAATTTTTACTTTCTCTATTTGTTTGCCCCCAAATAAGTTTTAACAGAAATTTCGGTAAGCTCAAAATTTGACAAATAGGTTTTACACTAGAATAAATATGCTCAAGTTGTTGTCCTGCTGTCCATTTTGAATTTTGAGAAAACAAAAAATCATCGTTTTTCAAATTAGAAACAACATCAACAAACGATTGATGATTTTCTCTGAGTATATTTTTTATGGTCTGTTTATCCATCTTTTTGTTGTTTTGTCATTTCAGTTTTTGTCCTATTTGTTCAACTTTCTTCAACCAGTTTTCACGCCATGCAGGTTTAGATAATCGTATTGGTCCAATTGATGTCGCTTTTATATGACGTACACCGCAATAATAAAGTGTATTTCTTTTCATTGCCCAATAACTAGGACGATGATTAACTAGCCAATAAAACCAAACAGGTTGGTCAAGAGTAGAAATAATTCTTGCAGTTTTTCCCTTCAGAAGTCCGTCAGATAAAAGTGAGTTTTCCCGTTTTTGAAAAGTAAAACCCGGCAAAAAAAAGTCTATCAATAAACCCTTTCAAAATTGCAGGAAGTGAAGCCCACCAAACAGGATAAACCCAAACTAAATGGTCTGCCCATTTTATTTTTTCCCAAGCATCAAGTAAGTCGGGTTCTAGTTCAGTTCTTTTTCTGTAACCGAATTGCAAATTTGGATTAAATTGTAAGTCACCAACTCTAATTTCTTTAAGTTCTGCTCCAGATATCAAAGCACCTTTTTTATATGCTTCGGCAAGTGCATTGCAAAAACTTTCTTTGTCAGGATGCCCATTGATGATTAAAATTTTCTTCATTTTGTCTTTACATTAAATTTGATGTTGTCTGTTATAATTATCTTTAATTGTTTTTAGCTATGCGAAGGGTGAAATTTTACCACAAAACTGTCTTTTGAATAATAAATCTTGCTTTTAGGAAAGTGCTGTTATAGTACGTTTTTCTTTTGCGTCATACGATTATTCCGCATGTTGAAAAGCCCTTGATTTCAATTCTTGTTCTGCATTAGATATTCCATACTTAGCTGCAACTTCTCTCCAATTTCGTATTGCAGTTTTGACTTCTTGAACAATTTCGTTTGCTCGATCTTCTTTTAATCGGAAGTAGGGACAAACCTCTATGGCTAAATCTAAATTCAGTGCATTATCATTTTCTGAAATATTTAGTTTCAATCCAGTACCAGTTTCCACAGGATTAATATCATAAGCTGGAGATAAGACCCAACCTTCAGGAGTTAAAATAAACCCATGATTTCGTAAGTGGTCGTCTGTATTGGATACACAAATACTGAAAACGATCCGCCTCCAAAGTTGTTCTAAATCTTCATTCACATTTGCTCCTTTGGTGGCGATAAAATCAACCAATTCCAAATAACTAACACCCTCACCATGATCTTCACCATCAACATGACCCAATAAGGTCATTGCAGAAGCAAAATGGATGCGTTCTCCTTTTGTAGTTCGATCAAAACGCTTGGTCAAAAATGTATGGTTATCACTTGTAAATTTCTTTGCTTGCGCTTTGGCCATATTTACACCTGCATCAATAGCAAGTTCATAAGTTACAATTTCCCAACCACCAATATCTGATTGATCATTCTTACTCGGAAACTTCGCGATCCACAAATGATTATGACTATCCAATATACTCGTTTTCGGTCGTGCACCTCCAAGAGAAGAACCTGGCGCAACCAACATATTTAACCACCTCATGTATTCAGGATCATTAATCACATCATCATCCTCTAATCGTAAACTAATTTGTTCCAATTCCTGAATAGATGTCCAAGGTGGACTAGCCATTTCTTCATTGTTATTCAAGAACGATCCTTCTGGATCAAGTTTAAACCGCAATCCTCCCATACGGTGAGCATCATACACACCCAATAAGTAATCTGTTTCAAATAAATTTTGTTCAGGTCTTTTTTCTAGTCGTGCCAATGCTGCTTCTCTTCTTCGCATCAAAATACGTCCCCATCTATCTGGAGAAGAATCCAAAAACATTCCGAAATTACTTTTATCCTGATCGTTGAGGTATTGCATTCCCGTATATAATTGCAAATCTGGATCAAGCAATTGTGCCTGTTTAGATTGTAGCCAGTTCGCGTCATACTCAAACGAAAATATCTCCTTTCCTCTCAAAAGCTCAGCATGTAGCACGCCCATGTACAAAGGTGTTTCCATTCGTGTTTGGTCATTTAGCTTATCGAAATGCCAATTTGCAAACACATACACATCTCTTTTTTTACCTGCCTTAACCATTACTTACTTTTTTTCGGAGCACGTTCCTTTGTCATTAAATCAGCATCCTGTAATTTTCTTCCAAGTTCATCATCTTGAGCGACTCCTAAAAGATCCTTTTCCAGTCCTAAGACAATAAGAACCTGTAAATACAGTCCTATACTCACACTTTCTGAACCTTTTTCTATAGAATGTAGTGTTGGTCGACTAATATTTGCCCGCTCAGACACTTGTGCTGTACTGAATTTCCTTCTCAATCGGGCTAGTTTGATATTCTCTCCCAATTCTTTCAATAATTTCTTATGTTTCGGTAATAATACCGGCTTCTCTCTCCCCATAATGACAAATACTATTTACAAATATACATATTTTTGTAAAAAGTATTTATTATTGTCAATAAATAATTCAATAAAGTAAATAAAATATTTCTCTACAACAATCGTCAGTACATACGTTAAGAGGTTTGTCTGCTCGATACTTTGAAAACCAATTCATATATATTATCAACTGTTTCTTTCATTGTGGCGCGTCTTTTAATACTTATAAGGTAAAAGCTTATGTTAGCGACTGGTATTCTTTAAAGTCCAAATAGAGCCATTTTTAGTCGTTAGTTTTTCTAGATATCCTGTCGTTATATGGTCATTTAATAGTTTTTCGCATTCTGCTCTTGGTGTTCCCGAAAGCTCTGAAAATTCTTTTGCTGTCAACGAGTGATATTTTGAAAAAAGTGTTTCCAAATTTTTACTATAATCAATTTTCGTGGCGCTTGAGTTAAGTTTTAAAACCGCAACTTCATAAAAAGCATAAGGTTTTGTGCCATAAACAGTTTCTTTTTGTCCTGTTGTGTCAGTAAAAATCAATGTTGGAAAACCTCTTACGCCTAGTGCTTTTGCCAATTTCAAGTCTTCTTCAAAAAGTTCTTTCGCTTTTCCTTCATAATCAGCTTTGAATTTTACAATGTCAAGCCCAACTTTTTTTGCTGCGAATTCTAAATACTCCCATTTTGTAATGTTCTTTTTTTGAAGAAAAACCATTTCTCGTATTTCACGAAGAAACAATATTGCTTTTTCATTGTCTTGTATTTGTGCTGCTTTAAATGCAATGGAAGGTGGATAAGAAGACGACAATGGATCTTCTATCCAAACATCTCCATCTATTGGCATATCGTAATAAATACTTACTTCGTCCCAGTGGTGAGCTACATCAGAAGGTTTGCTAATGCCACCGCTATTATAACTCCAGTCAGCAAGTAATCCGCCCATTCTGTATTCAACTTCAATAAAGTTTCCATATTCTAATTTTAGCTTTCGCAGTTGCGGTTCAATGCCCCAACATGAAGAACAAATAGGGTCAGTGAAGTAAATTATTTTTACTGGTTTGTTAACTGCTTTAACAGTTTCTGCAGTTGCTGTGTCATTTTGCTGAGTCGGAATTTCGCAGACACCACTTTCTGGGTTGCACAATAAAGGGTTGTTTTGTTCTTGCATATTTCTTTTGTTTTGAGAATGACAACTTGTATTGCCAAAGGTGAACATTGTGAGTAAAATAAGATGCGTTATTTTCATTTTTTGCAATGTTTTTTTTGCTTTATATTTTATATTTGTACAAAGTTGAGGACTTAATTTTAAATACGCAATTAGTCAGAAAATTATGACTACTAAAAAAGAAATTGTTGATAGCGAAACTTGCCCTGCACAAGCACTTTTGAAGTTATTGTCAGGCAAATGGAAACCCGAAATATTTCGCTTAGCTGTCAACAGCCCTTTGCGTTTTAGTAGTCTGCTTCGCCAAATTGAAGGTTCAAATAAGCAAACATTGTCAGTTGCCCTAAAAGAGTTAGAAGAAGTTGGTTTCTTGCAAAAAGTAGTCATTAAAGAAAAACCCTTGCATATTGAATATTATCTTACCGAACATGCAAAGGCATTAATTCCTGTCTTTGAACAGTTGGAGAGTTTTAGGTAGTGTTTTTTTGTTGCTAACGTCAGTTCGTCTAAAAACCCAAATTTGATTCAAAAACGCACTGATTTTTTGCTAAATATAAGCGATTTAAGGATAACTTTTTTAGTGGATTTAAAAAAACATTAGATGTAAATTGAAATTTTAAAATGCCTATAAGTGTCTTAAAAATGCTCGATATAGCTAAAAAATTCTTTGCGAGTTTCTTTAGAAACTCTTTCAACTCATTTTGTTCTAAAGTCCGCACATCAGCCACATGAGTTCAACGTTTCGCTTGCACTCCATTCTCTATAAAAGTAAACTTAAAGCCAAAATCTGAAAAA
>Ga0164242_10001630_pt1 | contig 26584 bp, 27 predicted proteins | sample OricomgcompostMG_FD_108783 | JGI IMG/M metagenome (GOLD analysis project Ga0164242, IMG submission 108783) | Miracle-Growth compost microbial communities from Emeryville, California, USA - Original compost - Miracle growth compost (MG) ...
GCCGGCCTACACAATGAGGGTCAGGGACCGACGTACAGGTTCAACTTCGGGACGATTGAACCCCCAAAAGCGAGGGTGTAGAGAGCGTATGGGCCGAGCAGCCACCAGACCTAGTCGTTGTGAGCAGAGAGCGCCTTGAGAGCACTGTGTCTTCAAACAGCTGTGCCAGCGACATACCGACGGTCGCCTCCACGGCGGGAGGTGCGAGAAATCCTGGTCATCAGGCAAGGCAGGGTTCCCGTTGGGAATGCGACCGGTATCATCGTCGCCCTCGTCATGGGTGCCGGCACCCAGCAATCCCGTCTCTTCGGTCGACTGGCTGAAGTCGCGGTACCTGTCCGGATCCTCGTCCAGGCGGTATCCGGTTTCCGATCCGACGACGCTCTCTTGCCTTGACGGCGGATCGGATTCGTCCAAGTTGGGGGTCGCCATCGTTGCTGGGCTTCGTTTCCTTACGTTCTTGGCCATCGTAGGCCGGAGACTAAGAGTTGTTGGGACCTTATCGGAACCCCCCACTTCATATAGGAAGTGGATGGAGAGTTGGAGGGTACGTAATGGGGAATGCGGCAGCAATAGAACAGGGCATTGGGGCGGGACTGCTTGCGCATTCCTGTTTCCTGGGACCTGGGTCAATTATAGGAATGGTTTGACTCTAGTGAACCGTCTCAAACAGGCGCCAATGCGACCAATGCGACCTTTCGACAAAACGGAATAAAGCAACCAATGCCGCTATCTGGAGGATTTCCCAGCGCTGGTGTGGACCGTCATCATCCTAGACTTCGATTTATAAGCTGCGCTCGGGAGTCGGCAACTCAGTCGCCGGTGTCCAACTCCAGCGAGTCCCAGCTCCGATAAACTTCCCATTCAGTGGCTTGGACCCCTCCCCGCATTTCGAAAACGGTGTTGCTTTTCACCAATCCCGTCCGCGAAGTCCGGAAATAAACACGGTCATGGTGATGATGAGGCTGTTTACAAGGGAAGCGGCCCAACGTGTGAAGCAGTGACTGGTCTGTTTGGCTATCATTTTTATCTACCTTTAAGTATCCAACGGCGACGTGGAGGCTTCGTACACGCTCTCTGCCCATTTATACACAATATCTGTTACAACGGGGCTGTCAGTTGCCTGGCAATATTTGCTGCCCAGCGAAGAACTTCTTCGACTCGTAACACCGCTCGCTTTTGCAACCCGGACATCGCAGCCCCATCTGCAGCGAGCAGGCCTCGCCGCTATCCAGATGTGCCTTGGCGAGCTTGGCTAGCCCCTCGATGAATATCGGGTTGCCATTCAGGCTTTCCACCCTCTTGACGGTGTCTGAGTGTCCTGAATCGGCAATCACCTCCTGGTCAAGCTCGAAAAGCGTCTCTATGTGATCAGACGTGAATGCGATCGGAATCAGAACGAGGTCTTTCTGGCCCTTTGAGGTGTATTCCTCCACCGAAGTTGCTGTCTGCGGGCCGAGCCACGGCTGCGGCCCGACTTGGGATTGCCAACATAGGCGGTATGGGTTCGAGAAGTTCAAACGCTGCATGACAGCATGAACCGTTGCCCCAACCTCGGCGGGATATGGATCGCCTTGAACGCACATGTTAGCCCAGCGTTCTGATCTATGCGCTACTCAACTTGGTTGAACTATACCTCTGTTGACCACGCTCATGGGCAAGCTGTGTGCGGAGAACAACAACACGACCTTCCCCCGGCGCTCCTCGGGATACTCGGCGAGTTTCGCCTCGATATTCCTGGCGAAAGCCTCAACGAGCCCGGGGTGGACCGGCCATCTGTCGATGACGCTCCAGTTGATGGTGCCGTCCTTCCCGTCATCCAGCGGGCCCGCCTTGCCCTCGAGCCGTTGCCTCCATTTCCACAGCTCGTTGAGACTGCTACCGGTCGTAGAGCACGAATACTGGGGGTACTGTGTGAACGCGACAGCACGGCCGCCCTTGCCGTTGCCGAACCCGTCGGCGAGTAGGCGATTGTACATCTCCTCGGTCAGGGGATTCGCGTATCTGAAGGCGACGTAGGGTTTGTGAGGCGCGGTCTGCGGGGAGATCTTGTCTAGTATCTTGCACATCTCCGCAGATTGGTACTCGGACCACTTCCGGATCGGTGACCCCCCGCCTATTGAGGCGTACTGCTTCTCGATCTTAGGCGTGCGGCGACGGGAGATGAGTGGGCCGAGGTATCCCTGGAGGCGCCCGAGGGGTATGAGATCGGCATCGGCCTGGTAGAATGTTAGTAGAGGGGCCATGCATGCGGTGCGACGGGAGAAGCAACTAACAAATAGCCGGCTCAGGAAATCGCCGACTTCGTCAACGGTCGACGGGCCACCCATGTTAAGGAAGACCATGGCCGTGGGGCCTTTGGAGCCATCCGAATTCTGGGTGACGGGGTGATGCACCGTGGTTGCTAATGACCTTGATTGTGATTGTGAGATCCTGGGTGTTGCTATGAACTGCGCGGGTTTCGAGGTAAGCGGTCCCGTCGTGGCAGCTTGCGACGCCTTCCGGGACAGGCGGCAGGCCGACTGTCGGAGAGCCATTGTGGATGGTCTGATTCCTGTCGGACAGGACAATTTGCGCAAATGAGACTAAACAACCAGTTTCGCCAATATGTAGGATCTGAGGGAGCGGTGTGATGAGAGTTGGGGGGGGAGGGGGCCTTTCTTCGTACACTGCCCAACTTTCTTGATCGTAAGGTTTGTTCGGTGAAAGCTTGCGCTCCGTCCCAAAGTTTGTATGTCCTCGACACTGATGATACACCGACGCCGAGGTGGGGTAGGGGAGGCACACAGGCCACATATGGTTGGGCCGTTTCGCCCAATCAACTCCCACATATTTCCACTACGTCACATGTTCACGCGGAGTGTTGAATGGATGAAGCGGCTCCAGGCACCAGACCCAGGCGCGATTCCTTAGAAGTCGACGCGCTGCCTCGCCTCCCTCGCATTTTCTTTCCTTTTTCTCACAACCAGAGGCGTTCTAGAGTGATTTTTTTTCTCCAACCAACCCATATCTTGTTAACCCGTATCAATCTTAACCATGGCTTGGGGCGGGAATGAAGAGCGACGTGACAATGCCGAGGAAGGCGAGGAAGAGATCGATGAGACGGTTAGCATAGTACCCGCAACTTGATCACTCCGTGCGATGTAGCTGACTGGTTCGTAGGACTACAAGGCGCAGAAGGATGCCGTACTATTTGCCATCGATGTGAGCAAGTCAATGGCAGAGGCTCCCCCTGCAAGCGACTCGAAGAAAGCAGGAGACAGCGCCATTGCTGCCGCACTTAAATGCGCATATCAAATCATGCAGCAGCGTATCATTGCCCAGCCAAAGGACATGATGGGCATCTTGCTTTTCGGTTCTGAAAAGTCAAAATTCCGTGATGAGGACAACGGGCGCAGCGCTTACCCTCACTGCTACCTCTTCACCGATCTGGATGTGCCCTCGGCCGATGATGTCTTAGCCCTGAAGCGCTTGGTCGAGGAAGGCGAGGACCCGGATGATGTTTTAACCCCTACGGACGAGACTGTTGCCATGTCGAACCTACTCTTCTGTGCCAATCAGATTTTCACAACCAACGCACCAAACTTTGGCTCTCGCCGGTTGTTCATCATCACAGACAATGACGATCCCCACGCAGGAGATAAGCAAGCCCGCTCGGCTGCTGCTGTTCGTGCCAAGGATCTCTACGATCTAGGTGTTGTTATTGAGCTGTTCCCCATCAGCCACGAGGATAAGAAGTTCGACTTATCCAACTTTTACGATGTAAGTGTACAACAGGCTTTGCTCGACGACGCCAAACGCTCATTGGACTAGGACATCGTTTACCGGGACCCTGCCGCGGACTCTAGTTCGCCGGAAGAGATCAAAACATCGAGGTCTGGAGACGGCTTAACTCTTCTAAACTCCCTAATATCCAACATAAACTCGAAGCAGACCCCTAAGCGGTCCTACTTCTCAAACCTCCCGTTCGAGATTGCGCCAGGTATGAGGATATCGATTAGGGGGTACCACGTTCTTCACCGACAGGTCCCAGCACGTACCTGCTACGTCTGGCTTGGTGGAGAAAAGGCGCAGCTCGCCGCGGGGGAGACGACAAAACTAGACTCGGATGCCAGGACGGTCGAAAAGTCGGAGATTAAGAAGGCTTACAAGTTCGGTGGCGAATTCGTCTACTTTAATCCCGACGAGTTGAAGGGCTTGAAGTCGTTTGGGGAGCCTGGACTGCGGATCATTGGGTTTAAACCGAGGAACCTGCTCCCGAACTGGGCTTCGGTCAAGAAGTCGACCTTTATATACCCAAGCGAAGAAGATTATGTGGGGTCCACCCGCGTCTTCTCTGCCCTTTGGCAGAAGTTGCTCAAAGATCAGAAGATGGGTCTTGCTTGGTTCATCTCACGGTCTAATGCCAACCCTGTCCTCGTGGCGGTCCTCCCCTCCAGAAACCCCGATGATGAGGAGTCGACAACGCCCTTCCTCCCCGCGGGACTTTGGCTTTATCCCTTGCCGTTCGCGGACGATATCAGGACCGTGGATCTGAAATCAACGACACGCTGCTCGAACCAACTCATCGACCAGATGAGAGTCATAGTGCAGAATCTTCAGCTCCCGAAGGCGGTTTACAACCCTACAAAATACCCCAATCCGGCCCTACAGTGGCACTATCGGATTCTGCAGACACTAGCGCTCGAGGAGGAGGTCCCTGAGCACCCAGAGGACGCAACGCTCCCAAGATACAAAGCCATCAATAAACGGGTTGGTGGCTACTTGGTCGACTGGGAGCAGGGGCTTGCCGACGAAGCGAAGGGCCTCACAGAGACCAGGGCAATCAAGCGGGAAGCTGAGGAAGATGACGAGCGACCCACGAAGAGGGCGAAGGCGACGAGTTCCACTGCTTCGAGCAAGAAGTTATCGGGCTCAATGACCAACGCTCAGCTCAAAGTGGCAGCGGATCAGGATACCCTGAAGAAGATGACCGTCGCCGAGCTGAAGGATGCGATGGCGAGTAGGGGCCTCAGTGTAGCAGGCAAGAAGGCCGACCTTGTCGAGAGGCTGGAGCAATGGGTTGAGGGAAATGCATAAAAACATGACATCGTACGGAATACGAGAGTTGTTAACGATGAATGACGGGGTAAAGGCGCTGGCTCTGATGTTATTTTCTGCAGTGTGGTACAGTGGGCTACTTCTTCGATGCCTTATGCAAATCTGTAAAACCAGTGTATATTGACCTTTCAATCCCTTCCTGAGGTCGAGTGCTTCGATGTGTTGATAATTAACTTTTTGCACCTGATGGAGGGGTCTGGTTCGTCAGCCCCACTCGAGTTCATCCCGTCACTCACCTTGCGGCTCACCACGAGTACAACCTCCACTAAAACCGCGTCTTCGGATCGCGACAATTGAAGACAACCTATTTTCCATGCCCTCCAACCCCCGCCCGGATTTTCCTTGCCGACCGCTAATTTACTATGACTTAGCGACAAAGGGTCCCGTCCTTCATCCAGCAACGACAAAAAAATCCAAGTGCGACCGTATGGGCTGGGCTACTAATAATCCGGGTCGCCCGCCATGGAGGAGGCACTACTCGACGCGCCGTTGAACAACCAGTTATGCGGCTCAGTCGGCGAACTCCAGGACCGGCTTCGCCATCTCCTCAGCACCAAGGTTAGCGAAACTAGGGCTGAGCATATATCGGCGAGCTTCGAGCTGCCCTCCACGGCGACGTTTACCATCACCGTGGCCGAGAACGAAAACGAAGCCCTCGAGTCGGCGGCCAATATCGACCCTCTGCTTGGCGGGGCCCGGACTGTCGGTGCGCCCACAGCCGAGAATGACCAGCCCGCAAGGCATATCAGTGCGAGCGATACGCTGATTAACCAGCCTCAAAACGACCCGGTCCTCCAGAGGACGGTCGCGAAGCACATAGTCACCGCATTCGGCGAGGTCGACCAGGCAAATTGGGTGGTGCGGCAAGTCTCGAGAGTCGACCAGGGATGGACGTTCACGTATATCTGCAAGGATTCGTCCAAGTCATGGACTCGGCAGAATGCCAAACATGCGGCGCGCGCGGTGGGAGGGGACAGTCAGGACCTTGTTAATATGGGTAGGAGCTGCCATGTGCTTGCTCTTATACACTCCTTCTTCTTGCTAACGAGGTTAATATAGGCCGGCCTGCGTTCGACTGCCGAGGTTCTATCAGCATCGCCTTCTCGAAGGCCAACAAATCCATTGGCCTTACCTACGAACACACCCCAATGCACAGAACGGTCGCGCAGCTTCTCGATCTACTCGGTCCTGCACATCCACCGCAGGATGCAGCAGTACGTAAGCCCGCAAAGACACCAAAGTCCAAACGTCATGCTACAGATCCGAACCAGGAAGGCCAGGCCGAGAATGGCGGCTCCCATCGCAGGAAGCGGAAGAGTACCGCGCAAGACGTCGATGGTCCCGGCCACCCAAAGCCGTCGAAGCGAAGGAAAAAGAAGGACAGGGAAGCCGCCGAGGACCAGATCCAGGTCCAGGTCCAGCCTCCGACCCAGGCCCCGGAAGCTGACATGCTACCACCCGAGATGCCCGGCGCCCTGCCCGTTGGCGTGCCTCCTCTCCGGCTACTCTACAATACTCAGTCACGGTCTTCAACTCAGAACGGAGCAGGTATGGACTCCACAAGCAGCTACCCCGAGGGTCTCGTCGGGGTATCCGCTAGCCCTGCTGAGCCACCACCCCTTGCGGCTGTTTCGCGGCCCGCGAGTGTGCCGCCTATTCTCGCGCTACCTCCCGCGGAAGTCGAGCGTCGCCGAGACGTTGCCGTAAAGCTGCTGGGAGAACACAGCATCGATCCACAGACACTCTCCGAGGAGCAGTTCAGCATCTTCTCAAACCAATCGCCTGAGTTGCAGAAGGAGTCTCTGAAGATGCTCGTTAAGTATGGAGCAGAGCGACTTCGAATCGTTCACCCCAGTAAGCAGGCCCCGGCGGATGGTGGCGCGGAGGTCGCAGCCCAAGGTCGCGGAAGCGAGTCTCCAGCCGCCACTACCACCAACGCAGCATTGGTAACCGAGCCACCGAGTGCCCTCGCAACGACCAAATGGCCCAGGCAAAAAGCCTCACGACGCTCCTGCGAATCATGTCGTAACAGGAAGATCAAGTGCGCCCGGGAACTACCTTCTTGCTCTCAATGTATTGCGTCTCGGAAGTTTTGCCAATACCTCCCTGCCAAGTCGAGAAAAACCAAGGCGGGCCAAGTACAGGAAATGGAGGAGGCTCAGGAAGCCCAGGAAGACGAACCGGAAGTTCCCCGGGCTCCTGAACCTCAGAATGACACCCTCCAGCCTGGCCCTATCTCGCCTCCCATGAACCATCAACCAACCTACCCGGAGCCGAGTTCGAGAGCATATCAGGACTCCTCAGGGTATAACTTTCCTCAGCCAGCCGCCTCACAGCAAGCTTGGCCGGCTAGCGCCGGGGCGGAATATAAACATACACATACCCAGGAGCCATCTACTATTAGCTCAATAGCCCAAGAGGCCCAAGGGGTTTCCGCCCAGCCGTACTCGGAAGAGTCTCATAGAGTTACCGGACCGAGCACCTCAAATTACCCGCCATCTGAACCACATGCTAGTCATCGCGCGCAACAACCGGCAATGAACAACATTGCCACGACAGGCGTCAACCCCAATATTCGGTCGTCGCTACAAGCCACAGGCTCTAACGCCAGCCCGCCGAATGAGCAGGCAAGTTTGCCAGCTCAGTCGATGCCACGAAACCCTAGTCCTTTGCAGACATTCAAGTCTCGGCAACCTCATGGCGCACTGCAGCAGGCTTCAGAACTATCACGAGTTGCCAGCAACCGCAATGCGAACCTCTCGCCACCCACCCAGATTACTCCTTACACACCCGCCGCGCCAACCTCGCGCGGCGCATCACGGCAGGGAGCGCGGGCGCAAACTCGGACTCCGACGCAAGGCCAGTCTGTTCCACGGCAACCGCCTAGCAACTCGACGTACTCTGCTTCGGCTGGCTCTGACTCTACCTCCACACCGAGTTATAACCGCTACCCAACACAGTCTAACAACGAGTCAGGACAGTCCAGCAGCCGCGTGCCTCATACCAAGCCATATGGAACCACCCCTTCAAGCGCATATACCAATTACGACGGGTACAACGCACGATCTCACAATGCCTCTACTACCGCGCCATCGGCGAGCCCGGTAACCCAGGAAACGTCCTCGTCATACACAGCGACTGCAGCGCCTAGGGCCAGTCAGTGGGGAACGACCTCCACGTCTCGGACCCGCAACTCGCCATATGATATGAATCCATCCAACCCAACGACGTCTTCGTACTCGACCAATGCGCAGCAGTCGCCAGTAGCGGCCCCATTTAACTCGTCATTGCGACCGACGACGCAGACCGGCTCGTCAACGGTCAGCTCGTACAACCAACAACCCCAGGGCCAACAATCCTCGTACGTCTCGTACCCATCGCAACAGCAGCCGAGCTCGTCTAGCCAAAGCAGCTGGTACGGTTTTGGCTCGTCCGGCACACCGTCTTCGGGTTACGGCACGAGCGCCCGTGGTGGCGGGACGGACGGCTACTCCGGCTCGGCGGCATCCCACGCTGGCGGCCATTACGGCCAGCAGCATCAATCTGTGGTCCAGCCTGGGCATGCCTACGGCAGTATGAATACTGAAGACCAGGCGTTATACAACTTGCTTCAGAGCAACTCAGGGACCTGACCTCGGGCTCAGTTTAGTGCAGAGCGCCTCGCTTGTCGTCACATCTTCTTCCATCATGAGCTGACGGAGTCTGGTGAGATAATCATGGAATAGAGTGGGGATGAAGGCGAATTTGGGGCAGATTCAGACGCCATTTTAGATCCAGTCTTGCTTTTTGCTATATGATACCACGGCTGTAATTGTTATACCCTTCGCCTCAGGAGTTAGGCGAGGTTGCGATAGGGCCTCCATACTTCTACTAGAAGTCGACGAGCCTCTATTGGCACATTGATGTATTTATTAAACATAATTAATAGAACTGAAGTTCTAAAATCGAGTGCACGTTTGCCGATTATTGATGGGGGTGAGCTATGAGATATATTTCCGGGTGCGACGAAGAAGATAATTCAATAAAGGATTGGGGGTACGCGTATGGTGTCACTAAGGGGGATCCGCCCCTGAGCGGCCATGGTATGTTTTAAGCGTAACACATTTCATCCGACCTAATAGTGTAAAGTCTCTAGAGGGCCATGGGAGGAATATAACGGCATTCACGTAATCGTAGCATCGCGGAGTGGATGTTGCAACGTATTAATTATGGTATTCATTAATGTCATGCCCCCTGTTCTCTACATTTTGTCTAACATCCATCCATAATCCTAACACCAGAGACACATTTTTTTATATAAAAAAATCGAGATATATCATATAGTAGTTGTTGCCCTCCTTGAGCGTCTAGTTCTCCTCAGACACAGCAAACTTGCTCAGGGACCTCAGCCTAGCGCCGTAGAAGTATAGGATCCAGATCCCAGCGATGCCGATGGTGCTCAGCCCACCAAGCAGCGTGGTGCCCCTCGCGACGCCGAGGTCGGCGTACAGAGGCTTAGCGAACAGCACGGCGGCGAAGGCAAAAGCGCTGCGGAAGAAATCGTTGGCGGCGAACAGCGAGGCGGCGTACTGCGGGTACGACAGCGGGATGTAGACGAAGATGCACTGCATGACGACGAAGACGGTCGCGCCGTACACGGCGATGCCGATCGTCGGCGCGATCCACGGGAACTGCGGGGCCGCCGTCCACGCGAAGATGAAGAGTCCGACGGTTGGGCCGAAGGCGGCGAACAGGGCGGGCACGAGGCGGTTCTCCTGGACGGGGAAGCCGAACACCTTGATGCGCGGGTTCATGTAGAATTTGATGTAGGAGGCGTAGATCATGATGCCAATGATGCACGAGACGAGGATGCACAGGAATACCAGGCCGACCTGGCCGGGGCTCATGTTGTAGTAGACCGGATAGACGAGCGGGAAGACCTCGAAGAAGGAGTAGTAGATGCCGTAGATGATGGCCACGTAGACCTGCACGAACATGATGGCGGGGTCCTTGATCGTGATCTCGATGGGCTTGATCAGAGCGTCGACTAGCACAGCGGACGGCTTGAGGTTGCGCTGATCGAGCTCGCTCTGCGACATGAAGCGCTGGTTACCTGTGAGCTTGCGGAGGCGCTTGGCTCGGCGGAGGAGAATGTTCGGGTGGCTGGTCTCGGGTAGGAAGAAGAACATGACCAGGAACGCGGCCGCCGCTGCCCATAGGATCTCGAGGAGCGACCATCGCCACCCGTTGGCTGGCACGGAGAAGCCGGAGAGGAGAGGACCAAGAGCTGGGCCGCCTATGAAAGTTTATCGGTTAGTCTTCTTCATATTTGAGGCCAAATATGTGCGAGGAGTGAAGGTTACGTACAGTACGATGCGCTGACCCACGCAATTAGAGCGTAGGGGAGATGTAGCAGCGAGTACATGTCTCCGACCGAAGCACCTCCGGACGCCAGGCAAGGCGATCCAAAGAATCCCTGCAGGAATCGCAGGACCATCAGGCCGGCATAGTTCTGGACAAACGCGGCCGGGATCGAGACGATGAAGAAGAGGAACATGGTGATGATGTAGACCGGGTTTCGGCCAATGGACGGCAGCTCAGAGAGAGGGCTGAAGATCAACGGACCCGTACCATAGCTTTGGGAGACATGTTAGCTAGACTCCTAGACCTCGCTAAATGGCTGGGGAAACTTACCCCAAGACGAAGAGAGCTAGTCCCAGAGCTGCTTGAGTCTCGTTGACTCCGAACCTCTCCATTACGCCCACCTCGGAAGTCGTATAGATGGCTGAAGACAGGTAGACAACGAATGTGTAGATGCAGATCACTATTGTAATCATTGCCCTCCTCAGGTTTGACCAGTTTTGAGGGTTATCAACATCGTCGGTGTAATACCACTCTACCAGGATGGACCCATCTTTAGTCTTCCGTGGTATTATGGGAATCGACTTGGTCTTATTGAGGTTGTGGATCTCATCGGCTTCCAATCTTTCTTGCGTGTTGGGGACAGTATCCTCCCTAGTTTTCGTCTTCTCTAACCGCAAGTCTAACTCTGCTGTTTGTATTTGGTTCTCCTCATCTGAGGATGCGGACGAGGGCGAGTGTGTTCCAGTCGCAGGCGTTGTTGTGTCGTCTCGTTCTAAAGCCGTTGTCGAAACATCGTCATTCAGAAGTCGTAGCCAAGCATCCGGGAGCTTGAAATCAGACTTCTCTTCGGGGTATTGGAATACACGGTTGCCCGTCAGCCACCTGACAAGCTGCCCCAGTGGGGCATCTCGGATGAGAGAGGCCATTAGGTGAGGATTAATGGGTATACACGAAAACTGAGACAAGTCTAGGGAAGAAAGGGGATGCGTGAGAGAGTAGGTAGAGAGTAAGTTAGTTGGCCTTAGGAGTCTGAAGTTGTATTGTTGAGTTGGATACAAATCTCCCAGACTATGGGAGGCTTCAGACAGCTTTATGTATCCTCATCCACTTGTAGAGTTCAAACACCATAACTGGAGAACATAACGGAATTAATTGATAATCTCCTTGAAAGAATCTGACAACGGGGCAATGGCCCACGCAGATTACCAACCCTAGCTTGCATCATCCCGTCCGTGATATGTGGGTGCCGGAAGGGCGCAGAACGGTGGAAGAAGTAGGGGGTCCCTCAAGACGGGGGCCACCGTGAGCGGCCGCTAGACCGGTACTTCAAACTAGGGTCCCAGCCTTGTTGGTAATCAACCCAACCAGCGTCAACCTCACTTCTTTGGCCAAGGTATTTTGAGGCTCCTACCGTCTGCCGTGATCCACCGGATTGTACCGCACTAACAAAAGTTCAGGAGGAGTTGCCCAAGAGAAGGGAAAAAAGCACAGTTCGCCAAGAGCCGCACAGCCCTAACACGAGGCACGCAAAAGGGCGCAAAAGGCGATGTGACTCAGGTGCACCGGGAGCTTGCTCCAGGCCGTGTGAGCTTGGCGTATCAGGTAGGAGACTACTGTGTAGATATTCGACTACATCCGTAACTCCTTGTCTTCCTCCGATTGACGCCGGAGTTTAGGACTGATACATGGTGGCTTTCCTCCGTCGTGGACGGAGGTACGGTGTGTGCTATCATTCGCGTGTCATTGGCCTGGCTAGTCTCCTGCGTAAGAAGCTTAATTGGACGAAGAGGGGGGGCCACGGTTTTGATGAGTCACCTTCGGCTTAGAAATTCAAAAAATTTCATGTTGACAAAGCTTTGATGGATTACTAGCTTTGACCATCAAGGTTTTCCATGGGGACGTGTGTCCTTAAGCAAGATTGGAACCACTTTTGGCTGGCAAATGTTGGTTTCAAAAGTGATGGCGTCATTGAGACCCATATCCAGATCCGTACTAGGTGCAATGAGGTCGACACCTATTGAACGAAGCTTGTCTCTGTTCCCTGACAAACTGAGAAACGCCTCCTAAGGCTGAAGCTATGCTCTATAGGCTACCGCCGTGCTCACCGGGCTGACATCGATTTCTGCCCTTGGTGGTGGGGTCTCGACACTTAAACTTGGCTTATCTCCTGCATTAACCATCGGGGCAGTGATAGGCGAATCGATCTCCCGAGCAAGATCCATCCCTCTACGCTTGGCTGCGTCGAAGAGGTCCCAGGCTCGCTCGTCCTTGATCGCGACACACCGCTTCAGGAGTGCCACCGCAGTCCGTCTCGTAACCCAAGACTCGGCGGTCTTACCCACCCCCGTCGTCGCCGCGATCCTTCCCATCTCCCACAGGTGCCGAAACGCCGTTTCGATATCGCCGTCGAGTGCGAAGAGGTAGACCAGCTGGTCGTAGATGAGTCGGCTAGGTCTTATGTTAAACGCTGACATCTCAGATGCGAGGAACTCTGCGGTTTGCAGCTCGGTGCAGCGCTCAAAGAGCGGTTCGAAGGTGTGGACGTTGGGCACGGACGAGCAAAGCCGCCGAACGTCATGATATAACTCGATTGCCTTCTCGCTAGCGCCCGTCTCGCACAATCCTTCGATCACCACATTGAATGCCGAGATCGGTATCTCATGCTTCGCCCTGAGGCTAAAGAGTGCATCAACAGCAACGGCCGCGAGACTCCGGGAGCGTTTTAGGGCTAGGAAGATGGACCTCGTGCTACCCCTGTCGGAATGTATGCCGGCATTATTCATGATACAGAGTACCTGGAGCGCGTTTTCTAAGTCGTTATTCTCGGAGTAGCAGTCCACAAGGGCCTCGAAATGGTGCATGCCAAGCTTCACGCCCCGTGCTGAGAGCTGCTGGATCGCCTGAGTAGCCAGCTTCGAGTCGCTGTGCCTGGATGCCGTGTTGAGGACATTTAAGCAGATGCCGTCGGATGGGACTAGCGTTTTCGACTGGGCCATTTGATTCCAGACGAACTTCGTACCCTCATAGAAGAGTTCTCTGCTACACTCGTCTAGGAGAAAGTACCAGACATTGAGCGGAATCTTCTGGTCACCACCTTCGGTTTGCAGTCGTTGCTGCAGCAATTTTACCGCCTCATCGACATGACCTAGCTGGCCAAGGGAGAACGTAAAAATATCGTAAAGCCATGGCGGAATGGCGATCTCATCCTTGGCCATTTTCTCTAGCGCGTCCAAGGCTAGTTCATACTGGCCGTCGCGAAGGAGCCCTAGAGCAACACTGCATCTCCCTTCGGGCGTGACGTCTATCCACGACTGGCTCATCGTGAGCAGAATTGTGTTGCGCTGTAAATAGTCAGGATGTACTGCGAGGGCCTATGTCTTCCACGTCAGCAAACGGTGACCGCCTCTTAGGTCCTCGAAACAACATACCCGTAGGGCAGCGTGATACAAGCTTGGCGATGCCGCAATGCCCAAGGTCTTCATCTCGTTCATGAGTTCCTTAACCTCCCCTGCCGAGCCTGCGACATCCCAATTGGAGGCGATCAAGGCCTCGTAGAGGAACGCGTTCGGTTTCTCCTCGCGGCTCTCGACAAGATATACCACAAGCGCCCTGATTTTATTCCTCTGACCACTCTTCCCCTGTAGGGCTCGTAATGCCTCATAGATCACCGTCGTTGGCGCCCCGTGAAGCTTGGCCGGGAGACCTGCGCTTGCCAGCAGGCCTTCGTTCCGCAAGAGTGTCTTAACGGTGACGGACTTGTCTTCGCCCTGCCCTTCCTTAACCCGGCCATAGGCGTACTTGGTGAAGGCAGATCCCTTGTTGTCCGAGGCATTGGTCCGCCGATTGGTACAGCGGAACGAGCGCAGTTGGGCACATCGGGGCAAAGGTAAGGGTCGGAGTCTCGGCTGGTATGCTCGGGTTCGGAAGACTACATGGCCATTGCAACTCTTCAGGAGTGCCGCTGCATCAACCGAAGGGCATAGACAGCTCCATAAGCCGTCAATTGTTATTCGAGTTCCGGACATTTGGGGCGCTGAACCGGAACGGGGGAGTGCAGCACGAGCTTCACCAAACTTTACCCACCACGGTTCCGCTCCAAGCTCCAAGCCATAAAAAAGAGTGGGGCAATTTCGAGGTCATGTGATATGCTCAACAATAGGTAAGGTACCTACGCAGTATGTTGCTGTCCCCCTCGATTCTTTATTTCAACGCTGTTAAGTTGGCCCTCTTATCCTCAGGTTATACAAGGCTGTGAAGGCTGTAGAGGCGCGGAACCATCTGGGTGATGGCGACCGGCAAGTGGGTTGTGTATCCCACCAGGCCTCTCCTCTATCCGCCTCCATCGTCCACCTAGCCCGGTCAGCGAGGCAATCCTTCTTCTGCCCATGACCCCTATTTATGATGGTCGCTTTTCAGTTGTTTCGGCGACTTCCATGAGTGGGGTATCTCGTCGCTCCTTTGCCGTATGAGGAGGTTATACCATGCAACGATTCTGGCGCGGCCACTCATGCTCCTCTACCACCTCTGCCACCCCGACCACCCCGTCCTCCTCCCCTGCCTCCCCGACCGCGATCGCCACCACGCCCACCGTGATCGCCTCTTGATTGACCCCCGCGCCCGCCTCTGAAGTTTCCTTGTTGTCCCTGCTGTTGCTCTTTCGCTAAGTCGATGATCTCATCGGGTACACGTAGATATTTGATCTGGATATGTCTCTGTTAGCATTTGCTAGGCCACATTATGCGCATCCCACCAAAACATTTCGAGCGCACGCACATTATTCCCCTTGACATAGACTTCTGGTAACCGGACGAACTTGTCGCCTTCCTAGGTTCAAGTTAGTGACTTGGTCGAGAGAGGTGGGGGCTTGACACCAAGACATACAGGGCTGGTCTGGACCACCTCCTTCAATGTCAAATTCATCCAAGTATCGCACATGACCAGATGACCGTTCAGTGTCTCGCCATTCTTCAACTCCACCAACATGGGGTGGCCTTGCGCGGCGTTCAGAAGGCCGAGGGGTAACTGCGAGCTGTCAGCGGGTCTCGTAGAACGGAATGATGGGAAGCAATTCGGGCGGGGCGCACCATATTTAGTATCTGCGCAGCAACCCCCAAGCTGCGGGTGATGTGATGAGGTTCCGTGGGAAGTAAGGCGAGTGAAAGTGGTGGTGTCGCGACCTTTGAAGCTCAAGCTTGCATCCCGCCTGCATCCCGCCATGGGAAATATGTAACCCCGGAAACCCGACCGTCTGCACGGGCCACCTAGCCTTGCCAGCGTGTAATGAGTGGGGCTGATAGCTGCGGCCCTACAAGGGAGATCGCGGTTTTACCACTCTACCTGGGTTCGATTTCGAGCATAGCCAAGTTTCTTCTCTTTGATGTTTTTGTCTTCTGTTCATGCCCGGCTTCTTCAGATCCTCTCTCGCCTTTTTTCCGTCTCTTTCTTGGTGTGTAAACTACTGTGTTTTTCTTCTTTTTTTCTGGGTTCATCCCATCTATGAATGTATTGGTTCCTCAGATCCGAGGTCTGGATAGGCAGTCTTGTGTGTTGTTGAGCTACATCTACGCCTCAGATATTCTTTGGTCAGGGCCAGATGATTCGGGGGCACAGCCCACGGATCCATTCATTCCATACTCAATGTTCGTTCTATCAGTGAGGTGATTATGACACCTAACGACCACTCACGGCGTGTTGTAGAGGACACAAGTTGCATCTAAAACTGAACTGTCATGTCGAGAGAGAAAAGAAATATCAGGTTTGAAATCAACCAGGAAGACAACCGCATCGATTGACAGAGGGTGGTGAAAGACAAAGTGTGAAAAGTTCAGAACCTCGCCCATGGACCCATGGACGCCCGGATATCGAAATACCAGCCAGCCACCACACTTCTCCAGTCTCCTATTCCTCCCCCAGACGAGATTTTGAAAAACCACCTAGGTACTTCAAAAACCCCCTCTTCTTTCCTGCCTGCACCCAGGTTTCGGTGGTAGTTAAGGTGAGCCTCCATTTAAGACGCGCTCTCGCGGCTCTTCCGGTAGGTGGCCTACAAGCGACCAAAGTCAGCACGAAAGGCAATTCTCCTCACTGCAAAGCAAAAGCCGAAGCACGACTTGCCTCCTGCTCAACCTGGAGAGCATCGACAACGGGGCCGAGCTCGCTAAGGATCTCGTGGGCCTTCTTGTGGTACTCCATTTGAGCGGCGATGAGATCCGCAAGGTTGCGAAGCGGCTCGGGGGTGTCCAGGACCTGCGGGGCTATAAGTCAGTGTCTGTTTCCCGATTCTGTTTTCCATCTTCATCATATTAGGGAGAGCGGAACCCACGTTCTTCATGACGCTAACAGCCTCCTCGGTCTGGGTGACAAAGTCATCCTCGGCCTTCTCAATCTCCTCCTGCGCCTCAGGGCTCAGCTCCTGCTCCTCGTGAGTCTCAGCCTTGGGCGAGCCGGCGATCTTCCAGGTCGTGCCCTTGACGCGGGCCTTGACGGCATCGAGGGTCAGGCGCGCCTTCTCGACATTCTGGCGCGCGCGGGTGGCGAACTTGAGGTTGGTGTTGAGGGTCGTGTTCCACCCGGCCAGGAAGCGGCTCTGGATCTCGGCGTCCTGGGCCAGGCGGGCCTCGCCCACCCGCTCCATCGTGAGCGCGTACTTCTCCAGCGCCGTGGCCAGCGGGTCCTCCCCGGCGCCCGTGTGCTGCTGGTGCAGGGTCTGGCTGCTCGCCAGGCTGGCGCGGGCGATCGCGTGCGGGAACGTCTTGGGCTGCGGCTTCGCGGTCGGGGGCGCGGTCAGGGCGGCCTGGGCCTCGGCGGGGGATGCGGCGGAGGAGAGAAGGGTGACCTTCTCGCTGACGGTTCGGCCCAGGTCCTGGAAGGTCTCCTTGATATTGGGAGGGTAGTCGTAGGGCTCGTGAGAGTATTGAGATCTGCCCCAAGACAGGCGGGTTTTAGTAACTTGTAATTCATCAAGGCTGGTATGAAGAGCATTGGTGTCACTTACGTCACAGAAAGCATCTTCTGATGCACCTGCTTCAGGGCATCCACCCTCTTCTCAAGGTCGATGTAGTCGGGAGGGAGCTGGGTCTAGCGATTGCAGTCTCGTCAGCATCCAGGAATGCACCAAAGTGGGAGATGTCGATGAATGGGGGAGCTGCGAACCTTGTCCTCAGCCTGGCCGAGTTGCTCCTTGGTGTACTGGAAGGTGCGCGAAGCAAAGGGAGCAACCTGGCCTCCCAGGTTCCTAGATCCGTGGCATCATTGTCAGCTTCATCGAGATCCTTTGACGGCATGTAGCAACTTGGTATTCGTACGTGAGGCTCTTCTGAAAGGCCTTGAAATCCATGATTGGCGACGGAAGGTGATAGGCCTCGATAGGGAGTTTATTGGGAATTGGGAGTGAGTGAGATCTCTAGGTTGATGTCGACTCGATAGACTCGACTTTTGGTATTTGGTGGATTTGGAGGGAGATGCAGGAGCGCGCATCAGCATTTACCTTACGTTAGCTTCACAAGCGAAAGTAGTCGTCAGTGCCAGCGGGGGTGTGCACAGCTGCGTACCGTCAAGTGACAGGGATTGATTGGCCTAAATCACTGTGGCTGATGCTACATCCACGCCCCAACAACCGGTGTGCTCTCTCAAGTCGCAGCACATGCCAAATGCGATGTTTACTTAGCAACGAGAATGAAACTACATCTTTTGTTCGTACATAAATGTGATTCGATTTTAGGAGTCTTGCATCAAAAGGCATTGGCCTTTTTAGGAGGTTACGAGGGCTTTACAATACTCCCTCACCCCCAAGATAGCACTCTCGATAAAGGTATTGAATAGCACGAGAATGAGGTCTGCCAAGTCTTGCGACTGTGATTTGGCATCTACTTTTCTAGGGATTGCCGCCTTTTCTCTCAATCAGCAGCCTTTTGCTTGTCTGCCCATGAGGGAATAACATTTCTGCAGACATCCTCGTAGTCCCTGATCTTCTGAGCATCCAGCGCCGCATCAGGGGTTGTCCAGAACATTGCCCAGTTGCTCTCATCCAACTTCCATGAACCCCTAGACCGCTCAAAATACCACTTGTTCACCGGATTGTTCGTCCTACTTCTCCAGCAAACTCCGTCCGGGAAGCAATCCCTGACCATGGCGTTGAACACGATATCAGCCACTCCTCCAGCCCCTTGGCACCTCTTCAGCACGGCAAACTTGTCGAGGTAAGGGACCATCCGGCCTGTCTTGTAGGCCGTTTCTTCATCCATCCCGAATGGCCGTTCCCAAGTCAGTATCGCGCCGCCTTCGTACTCTCCGGCAATAATAATGCCCGCCAGGCTGTTCTCCACACGCTCCAAGTAGTGCTTCGCATCTAGTTTCCGATTGAAGGAGTCTTCGATCAAGCAGATTAGCCTAGGCAGGTCGACACAGGTATCAGTCAGCCGCAGCCGTGGAGTACCTGGCCTCGGTGGTAACCATGGCGCTTTCCGCGCGTCTGGGAAAATCGTCACGGGCAGGCCTTTCTTTGCCAATGTTGTGGTTGGCATGCGAGGTATCCTGGCTTCAGTGCCCTGGACTTTGGGTTTTATTCTTCCGAGTGGTAGAGACGAGGAATAGATGGGCCGGTCCGTCAGAAGATTGTGTATGAGGGGGTTTTGTTTCCTCCTGGTCCCGACGCTGCCCACGAAACCAGCAACCCCTGCTTCGGCATCGCCGTCCGTTATTGAGGCGAGGTTTGCGGCTTCAACTGGACTAGTTATCACGGCTGAAGACGTCGACGGAAGCACCGACAAGCAGTCCTTAGCCAACCTTAGATTCTCCGAGTGCCTCCGTTTTGTTGGGTGGAGGGATTGGTCCCCCGGGTTGAGAGACACAACATGGTCAAGCTCGGCCTTCGCAGTTTCGTATTCGTCTTCCAGGTTGATAAAAACATGCGCGCCATCCAACAGTTTCTTGGTCGGGGTCCCGCCGATTGGATCGAGAACAATAATCCGGTCTACCAATGCCCGTCGCGTATGCTGATGCTGCACGCCGGCTTCCTCATCCGAGCCGTCCCTGGTAGCTGGGTCCGAGACTTGCAGACCGGATAGGAACTTGGCCAGCGCGAGGACTACATCGTGTGAATCGGCCAACGAGTCTATTTGTCCTGGGGAAACCGCCTTTGACGGGACAATTATTAGGTGGTCTGATCGGAGAGGCGCAGTGATGGCTGATTCAGACTCCACAAACAACCGGCTAGAGGTTGTTGAAGAGAGGTTCGCCGAGTGGTTTGGGCTGACTGAAATGGCCGAATCGACCACCTTCGCTCCGGGCATCCCATGTTGACCGATAGCTCTGGCGATACGGTCCGTCTGATGTGTGATAACCTTCCGCCAGCTGTAGCTCCTCTGGCCGTTCAGGTCGCAGTCGACCACAATGACACTCAAGAGACCAAGCGTTCTTAGCTGGGTCAGGGTCTTTGCCACGCCGTCGAGAACATCGTCATCCCACAGTTGAGGGTTCATAAACTTGACGATGGCGACGTGCGGAACCTCGTCTGCCTCCTCGACCCGCTCCTTCTCGGTCCCCTGGAAAAACCGTGGGGTCTCCCGGACGGCGGCGATTCCGTCGTGCAGAACATTCGCGGACCTTGATTTCACTCCGTCGACGCCTGGGCCCCCAAAGGTTTGGAGGTATGCCTTTGCATCACGCTTGGTGGCCGAGGCTTCCAACACGGATATGAAGAAGTCCTGCGGGCAGGTTAGCAAACGGACAGTCAAATTTACCAGACGTAGAGGGCACAAGATACCCTATCTTTGACCCGTTTTTGCTTCTCGGCTTTCGCAGGAGTAGTATAAGGGCGATGAGGAGGAGCTGGGAGTGCCCCAAGAACACCGGGATCACCCCTCTCGGTAGACGATGAGTGTTCACTATGAGGCGGACTTGGTGCGGCGCTGTTTAGGCGATTGGAACCCCTCCTAATTGAGATCTATGTCTCCAGTCAGCGCTGTTGCTGCGCCCATGGCCGTTGGGAGCAAATAGTAGAGCGAGGTACAGCCGAGGTCGGCGGAAAGTGCATACCTGTGCTGCCCTTTTCCAGGCCCCGCTGCGTGATATCATGACTGTTGGCTCATCTTAGGGATAAAGTTTTGGGGGCCGGTTCCGATGCACTTCAAAGCCTGAAGGGCTTCTGATATCTCCGGCCTATGCGTAGAAAGAAGGTATTTCAAGAGTGGATGAAGTCCTAGCCCTCGGTAATATTGACGGTGTATGTAGTTGTAAGTCGGTGACTCGATGGCTAAGATAAGGCGGTAAACGTCCCAAACGCTAATTAGAGTTACCCCCACCACACACTATACTATCTTGGTAGCGCACCGCCGAACATGTCGTTAGTTCTCGCTACCCCTGGAATTTCCATGCCTGCTTCGCTTCTTGGTCTATACATATTACGTAGTACTTGTACGGGCAACGCGGATTTTGAGCTCAAGGAGGCACTTGGTTGAGCGGGTGAACAAGTGGGATTTGGGGTAGCTTATTAGTCAAGCATATACCGTGATTGAGTAAAGGCATTCATAGCATTTAGTCCCGGTTTCTATCGCTTCGAAATGCATCCGCGCCATTATGTAAGTACGTGTACGAATCAAGCGATCAAACACTCCGGGCAAACAGTAATCCCTTCAGTCCCCCGATGCATGCCGACTCAAGTTCCAAAGAGATCAGAAATACGGAATATCTCCAACACAACGATACTCTCTCCACATGCGCATAGATTAATAAGCCCAGATCTCCGGGTGCTAGTACGAACAACATAAAAGCCTGGGTTTGTCGCTGTCCCCAAGGGAGCAAAGCAGAAGTCGTTTGACTCTCAACTTAGATACCACGACATATCCTCGGCTCGTAGATATTGCTTACTCACGGAATTTCTTAACTTACCGGATATAGTCGGGTTTCAAGATGGCCCCAAGGATTCTCTGGATCGGCCTGGGCAACATGGGGCGGGTAAGCGTCCCTGTCTGCTTCTCATGAACCCCAGGGCTATCAGCTGATATCATTGTAGGGTATGACCAAGAATCTCATCGAGAAGGGGAACTTGGATCAACCGCTCCTGCTATTTAACCGCACTAAGCAGCGAGCTGTTGACTTCAGCCAGACGCTGGCCTCTGGCAAGAGTGAGGTGGTTGAGTCGGTCGAGGCTGGAGTTTCCAAGGCCGACGTCATCTTCACCAACCTCGCCGACGACCACGCCGTCGAGTCAGCCATAGAACAAGCGATCAAATCAGGCGTGAAGGGCAAGCTGTTCGTGGACTGCTCCACGATCCACCCGGAGACTACTGAGAGAGTCGCCAAGGCACTCGTCGAAGCAGGCGCAGAGTTCGTTGCCGCGCCTGTCTTTGGAGCCCCGGCCATGGCAGAGGCCGGACTACTTATCGGCGTCCTCGCCGGCCCCAAGGCCGCAGTCGAGAAGGTGAAGCCCTACTTCACGGGCGTCATGGCGCGGGCTGAGGTCGACATGAGCGACGAGCCGTACTCCAAGGCGACCACGCTAAAGATCATCGGGAACACTTTCGTCCTCAACATGGTCGAGCAGCTTGCCGAGGGCCACGTGCTCGCCGAGAAGAGCGGGCTAGGCACGAAGTACCTGCACGAGATGATCGGGAACATGTTCCCCGGCGCGTACGCCGCTTACTCGACGCGGATGCTGAGCGGTGACTACTACAAGAGGGAAGAGCCGCTCTTCGCTGTAGACCTCGCAAGGAAGGACGCGCGGCACGCGATGAGCCTTGCTAAGGGTGCGGGGACAACGCTGCACAATGTCGAGACTGGCGATCGCCATCTGGTTGCTCTTAAGGAGCACGCCGGCGAGAAGGGAGATATTGCTGGTATCTATGGTGCTGTGAGGAAGGAGGCCGGGTTAGCTTTCGAGAACGATGCTTGATTGTGTATGTATGCTATAGAACCTTGGGCAATTAGCTGTGATTTCTCGCCTTTGAGTACTCCGTACAAGGTACGAATTTGATTATGCATTGAAGTTCGCACTGTCAACAGGCCAGCTGTATTCAAGTTGCTAACAGCTGGCGCCATTAAAATTCTGATGACTAAGCCCGCCGCGTGCATCGCCGACTTACTACCGAGCTTCAACTCTCCGCTGGAACAACTCGGAGCATCACGAACCCATCTTCGCCAGAGACGACACCGCCCCCGCAGTGAACGTCGCCACCACCTAGGCTTGCAATCCTCGATACAACCGCCACGGCCATCGATAAAAATGGCGAACGGGTACGAAGTGCGAAACCCCTCTCGGTTTCAATCTGCTAACTCCCGCCCTGTAGGTGGAGCCTCCTCATCGGCCTGGTGGTCATTTCTATCCTCTGTGTCGCCGCATGGGTCTTTTCGCCGAAGGGAGATAATCAAGTGTACGATACCTACCTAGACGTCCTCATCCGGGCGGAGCGCATAGCGGATACAGCTAACAAAACCCTCGTACCAGCCTATGGCGATCATCCCTCATCCTCGCGGTTACTAGCTGCTACCTCATGTGGGCCATCACGTTCCTGGCCCAGCTACACCCGTTGATCGAGCCGAGGCGCGGAGACTTGCGAACGAAATATCTACATACTAGCAGTACATGAGACGGCGTTGGGGGGCCGGGATAGTCGGCCGAGAAGAGCTCGCTTGTACGAATACCTCTTACCTTACCACATCTATTTGGCGTTGGGGACCTTTGCAGGCATTTCAGGTAGCAGCATATAATGGATTCTTTACCAGCTATGTCGCAGGAGGCTCCGCTACTGGGATGGGCATCATAGCAAGTCTAGCCTGGATTGGAAGACGCTGGATAAGCGGTCTTGTCAGACAGGCGATACCCTTGAAACGTAACGCTTGTTGTGTATGCAAATGCGCATTACGGCGAGGTGGCCGTGTCATAGGGGTCAATATACGCAAGCGCATTTTCGTTTCGTAATATAAGAAAGACCAGCCCGTGCATACTGCCTCGTCTACCCTACAGCCAACCGGCTCGCCCACTCCCTAACGTACATCACCAGCGCCCACAGCGCCCTCCCATCCTCAGCCACGCTGCTCTCCCCGCCGCCGTCCAGCCCCTCCAGGCCCGCAGCCCAGAGGACGGCGCGGCCCGTGGCCCACCGGCTCACGGCGCCGGCGGTGGCCAGCAGGGCGGCGCCGGCGTAGCCGCAGTCGAGCAGGATCTTGAGGGCCTCGACGTTGTTGGCCACGACCGCCCAGCCAAGAGACCGAGCGGCCGCGGGGACGTCGTACTCCCAGATCACCATGAGGATGGGGAATAGCTTCGTCGACGACGATACGAGAAGCGCTGTGCTGACTGAATTGGGGCGCGAGTAGGGTGTGAGGATCCCGAGGAGGGCGAGCGGGGAGTAGCGGCTCGATGCCAGAAAGCGTATCGATAGATGGAAGGCGAGGGTGGAGAGGGTACAGAGGAGCACTGTGGGCGAGGTAATGCATTGCGTTAGCTGGGAATAGAGGGATAAGAAAGCCCCGGGAAGGCAGGGGCTCGGACTGGGTACGCACAGAAGAAGACATATTGGAAGACGATTGGCTGCTGTGCAAGGCGGCCGAAGTTGCTTGCGGTTAGGGATTCGGCGTCCGGTGCGGATAGCTTCTCAATGCGCGCCCATGTCAAGTAGACGTCGAAGAGCAGGAGGAGGACGCCTAGGCGGATGATTGACGGCTGCGGCAACAAAGGCAATTAGTCCCGACGGCTACAAGGGGCAACACAATTGGTTGGAGGACCGCATACTGCAAACTCGTCGTCATCCTTCATCAAGGTATTATGGAGGAGGTGTCGATAGACCTGTGGTGGTGGGTCAGCATCACAAAGCCCTCGCGACACCGGGGAGCTCCCAGCAAATGAATTACCTGGGGCTTGATCAACACCAAGTCGATGAATAGCACGACAAAGTCATGCTCAACATATTTGTCGCAGAACCGGCCACAATTCTTGCAGACGGTGAGCCGGATATTATGCCCGCCGGACTTGTCGCCCGCGCCTTCTCTCCATAACGTCTTGACGGGATGCCGGCACTCGATGCAGATGGGCATTTGCGGCAGCCTCGCTGGTTTTATGGGGGTAGGCCTTTTTTTCCCGAGTGTCAGCGATCTAACATGGTCATAAGACGAACGCCGAGAGGTTCCTTGCGAGAGGTTGGCGCGTTACGAAGTTTGATGCCAGAGTCGTGTTGCGGCCGCGGGATACAGATAAGATAGCATTCTTTGGCAGGTGGCGGTGTAATCGCCGCGGCTGGCAACCGTGCAGAGAGCACACAGGGGGACGGGCCCCGCCTAACTTTAGGGGCTGCCCATGCGCTACAGGTAGAAACAGTAGAACCAACAGCCTATGCTTGGGCACAAAAGGATTCAATTGTGCTAGAAACGCACATGCTACCTAGACAAGATGCAGTTGCCGCTGTAAAGACCAACACCAAATCGGGGGTTGACCCATGCGCAGCAACTACTGATATACAGAAGAAAGGCCAGCTTGCCAAAATAAACGCCTATTCTATAACGATGCATGGGATATCCATCTTTGTTCGGCACATTTGCCAAAATTAATCGCCCTTCTTCGCCCTAGCAATGCTACTCCCCGTAGATCTGCCCCTGATAGTGCCCTCTCCGGCGCTCCTGCTGGTCGAGCCATACGCGGACGATGAGCTCGGCAGGCTCAGATCCGGAAACTCGGCTCCGCAGGCGAGGGGGCCCCCGCCTCTCCCGTCGTCGCTGTTGGTATCTGTGAGCTCGATGAGGTCGCCCTCTCGCTGGACCGGTTGTCCGCGGGGTCCCAGGATCGGCGTCCCCGGTCGCTTCGCGAAGGCGCCGCGCAGCCACGTCTCGACGGCTGCGGCGGCCTTGTCGATACCTAAGCCCTGCCGGCTGGGGGCCGACAGATCGCGCCCTTCCTCAAAGGGGCTCTCGACGATAGACGGCTGCTCGCCCCCGTTGATGGCGAAGCGGGCAATATCCGACCCCATCACGGACATGGATGGGAAGGAGTCGATGTTGAGGCTCGGGATGTGTTTCTTGGCCCACGAGTTGAAGTAATCCTTCTCGGGTCCTGGAGCACGCACATTCTTGCCCAGGGAGCCAACGCCTCCCGGCCTGCGCATCCACGCCGGCCTAAGGTCGTCGCCGCCACTGTTGACGCGGCTTCTCACGCTTGGCGGCGCTGAACCCCCGTAGGCGTTGGCGAATGGCTGTCCACCACCAAGCAAGCTATGTCGCCGAGAAGAGGTGCTCCCCGGGCTGTCGATGGCTTCGGCACTGAGGGCGATGCTGGGAATGTCCATCGACCCTCGGGGAGTTGAAAGGCTGGAACCGCTCTGCAAGGTCTTCTTACGCCTCGGGGGGAAATACCCCAAGGCTTTTCGTGGTACCCGCGCGATTTCAACAGGCGTCGTAGACGAGTCGATCGTAACCCATCGGACATGTGTCCAGGGTGGGTTTTCCTCCTCAGGCTTCGCAAGCTCCACAGGTTTCCTGTTCGGAGTAGCGGCGAAGAAGTCACCTTGTCCATGACTCCCACTCGCATCGTCCGCATCAGGTGTCGGCGCGAGGAGGTCGACCTGCTCCCCGGGGTGTGTTGGTCCTTCACAGGACCGTCCTCGAACTTCGCAGGCATCCACCGGCATTGCCAACCACTTCCGCACTTGGATGTTATCCCTTGACCACAGTCCATTGGCTTTCCGGAAAGCATCTTCCCGGCACCTATATTTTAGCACAATTCCAGCGTATGTGTCGTTTTGTTGTACGTGGTGTATGTAGACGAGGTGTTCCCCCGTCTCGTCCGTCTGAGAGGCACTCCGTAGGTCGTCATCTGACCTCCTCTTCTTGAACCTGCCACTAGCATCCAACCCGCTGTTGACACCCTCATGGCTCTCCAACACACTGGCCGTCCTCAGGGCCCTCACCGCAGCCTCCCTCTCGGCCTGAGCGCCCGCCGCGACATCCTCTAGCCTCGGCCGCGATCCCGGTGGTTCCGGCCCCCAGGCGTCAGCGGCCCTATGTGATGCATTCCCACTGGCTGCTCGGCGCACCGGCTTCTTGGTTCGGCTTCTGTTCCTGCTTCCCGCGCGGTCCGAGGCACTCCCATTCGCGTCATCGCCGCCCGCCAGCAGGGACGTCGCGAAATCCTGTACGGATGCCCAGCTCGGCGTCC
>Ga0164242_10001631_pt1 | contig 26572 bp, 21 predicted proteins | sample OricomgcompostMG_FD_108783 | JGI IMG/M metagenome (GOLD analysis project Ga0164242, IMG submission 108783) | Miracle-Growth compost microbial communities from Emeryville, California, USA - Original compost - Miracle growth compost (MG) ...
AAGGATGTGTCCACACGGTAGCCTATGGAATGGGGGAATACCCTTAAATAATGACATTGCATCCTGAACCTGTCGAACCACGGCGGAAAGGCCCTCTGCACCATCCTTCGACAGGCTACCCACGACATAATTTCTTTTATTGAATTTGTGGCCCTGAACGGAGGAAGGGTTTGACGCTTACAGACCAGACTATTAGCATGCGCCGGATACTTTCGTTCAGCATGAACTTATAAAAAAGGTTATTACGATGCTGTCATTACACCCTTAGACGCCCCGCTTTTTATAACTCGGGATGACATAGCTGTTGATATTACTGCTTACAAGCCCGCCGTTAAAACACCTTCTATCTGACTACAACTGAGAAAAAACGGTTTATGATCAATCAGCATATTCATTTGTTGACCTGCAATGGTATAAGTGCCGCTTACATGGCTTCCCATTATGGGCACATGGATATTGCCACTAATTTCGTTACCGGTAAATGTACCGCCCTGGGCAATTACCTTGGCTTTTAGTTTGCGTACTACATCCGCGGCGGGTTGTGTAAGATTGATATTCAGATCGCATGCTGCCATATTTCGTCAATTTTATCCGGCAATTTTAAGTTTTTTTTACGATTTCTTTCAGGTTCTGCGGCCGCTATTCGATATTTAAAATATCAATGTAACTACCCCCCTAATAAGTCAGCCATTACACCCTCGTCAGTAATAACATTTGGATGCGTTTAACATTTGTTTAAACCGCTTTTGTTGTTTACCTTAACCCTGTTTATGTTCTCAATAAAATTAATCAGGTTTGGGAACAGGATTTGAATTTCATATCAAAAAAAAGAAAATTTTATGAGTTTTAAAAAACCGCTGAACCTATTACTGAAGGAAGCTAATGAAACGGGCGAAGGCACGTTAAAGCGTACCCTCGGGCCACTCAACTTAATAGCATTGGGTATTGGCGCCATAATAGGCGCAGGCTTGTTTGTCAGGACAGCCGCCGCAGCCGCCGATCATGCCGGCCCGGCCGTAACCTTAGGTTTTATCCTGGCTGCTATTGGCTGCGCTTTAGCCGGTTTATGTTATGCGGAATTTGCCTCCATGATACCCATAGCGGGTAGCGCTTATACCTATTCGTACGCCACCATGGGCGAAATGGTAGCCTGGATTATTGGCTGGGACCTGGTGCTGGAATATGCCGTTGGCGCAGCCACGGTTGCTATAGCCTGGGCCGAATATTTGAATAAACTGCTTGAAAATTTCGGACTTGACATACCGTATGAGCTTTGTCATTCTCCGTTCCAGACATCCCTTACAGGGGTACACGGCATTATTAACCTGCCTGCATTGTTTATTATCATTGTATTATCGTTAGTGCTCATGCGCGGTACGCAAGAATCAGCTACGCTGAACGGACTTATCGTTATTTTAAAAGTGGGTATTGTTGTGTTGTTTATCTGCATAGGCTGGCAATTCATTAATCCGGTAAACCATACACCGTATATCCCGGTAAATACAGGCGAACAGGCCATGCTTCACGGGCAAAAAGGCTTTTTTGATTATTTTACACATGATTTTGGGAAATACGGCTGGTCGGGCATTATTAGCGCGGCAGGGGTTGTTTTCTTTGCTTTTATTGGTTTTGACGCGGTTTCAACTACCGCCCAGGAAGCCAGGAACCCCAAAAAGGATATGCCTATTGGTATATTAGTTTCCCTGGCTATTTGTACGGTTTTATACGTGTTATTTGGTCATGTGCTAACAGGAGTAGCCAATTATAAAGAATTTGCCACTGTAGGAAAAGAAGCCTCGGTAGCATTTGCCATTGATACCTATATGCCCAATCACCACTGGCTGTCGATATTGGTTACAATAGCTATTTTGCTGGGCTTTTCATCGGTGATCCTGGTAATGCTGCTGGGGCAGTCGCGGGTGTTTTATTCCATGTCAAAAGATGGTTTGATATGGCCGGTATTTTCAAAACTGCACCCTAAATTTAAAACCCCTTATAAATCCAATCTGATCTTCCTGGTGTTTGTCGGCATCTTCGCGGCATTTGTACCTGAAGATGTGGTAGGTAACATGACCAGTATCGGAACGTTATTCGCCTTTGTGTTGGTTTGTATAGGTATTGTTGTGATGCGCCGGTCTGACCCTAATACGCCGCGCCCGTTCAAAACGCCCTGGGTACCTTTTATACCCATATTAGGCGCGGTGGTTTGCGTTTTAATGATGCTTGGTTTAGGAAAAGATAATTGGTTACGCCTTATTATATGGATGATAATTGGTTTTGTTATTTACTTTACTTACAGTAAAAAACATTCCCTTATCAGAAAAGGAATTGTGAATATACCTAAAGATCCACCGGCTCCTGAATTATAGATGTAGTGGCTTTAATAAAAACAAAAAAGGTTCCGGCATTCTGAACCTTTTTTGTTTTTATTGCTTTTTTAGCATAGCTTTAAATTATAGTCCGACGAAAATCTAAATAATAGCCTATGCTTACGTTCGACCCCAAACAGATACTCTCTGTTACCATGATCCTGTTCGCTATTATTGATATACTGGGCGCCATTCCTGTAATTATTGAAATGCGACAGCGCGCGGGGCACATCCAGTCGGAAAAAGCTTCTATTGCCGTGCTGGCCCTGATGGTGATCTTTCTTTTTGTAGGTGATGAATTACTGAATATTATAGGTTTGGATATAGCATCATTCGCGATAGCCGGCTCGCTGGTTATCTTTATTATCGCTATGGAAATGATATTAGGCATCAAGTTTTTTAAGGAAGAAATGCCCGAAACCGTATCCATCGTGCCCCTCGCCTTCCCGCTCATCGCTGGGGCAGGCACCATGACTACGCTGCTCTCGCTTAAATCACAATATCAAACGCAAAATATACTGATAGGTATTTTGCTGAATACCCTATTTGTTTACCTGGTGCTTAAAAACGTAAAATGGCTGGAGCACATTATCGGCAAAACCGGTATCAGTATTTTGCGTAAGGCATTTGGCATTATCCTGCTGGCTATTGCCATTAAACTGTTCAGGAATAATACGCATTTGTAAAAGAAAGAGACTTTATAGCGCATCCGCTTGCGGCAGGCAGGCGCGGCGTAGCTATCTCAAATAAACAGAGCAGCTATGCAATCCGGTCTTGTTTGCCGGTGATCGCTACACTTCGTTCGCGATGACGCGGTTTATAAAATATCACCTTTGTAATCTATTTATTTCCGCAACAATCTCCTCCCTTTATCTGTTACCAAAACAAAAAGGAATTATTAAGCTTTGCTATCAGCCAAAACAACCATTCGGTAATCCGTAATTTTAAAATCAAATCCCCTGTAAATGTCCATTATAACACTTACGCTCATTATATTTATCGGTTCCTGTTTTGCTGGTCTGCTTGGGTCGCTAACCGGGCTGGGCGGTGGTTTTGTTATCATCCCCATGCTTACGTTAATCCTTCATATCGACATTCACTATGCTATCGGGGCCTCGCTGGTTTCGGTTATCGCTACCTCATCGGGCGCGGCGGCGGCTTATGTAAAGGAGGGCATTACCAATATGCGCATTGGCATGTTCCTGGAAATTGCTACTACCGTGGGCGCCTTTGCCGGGGCTATGCTGGCCCTGCATATTCAAACACACGTTATCGCTGTTATCTTCGGACTGATACTGGCTTTTTCGGCGGTGATGTCATTCCTGAAAAAGGTGGAAACCGCTTTTACTGAAGGTAGCCCCGCGGCCAAAAAGTTAAGGCTGAACGGCAGCTATCCTAATGGCGATGAAACCATTAAATACGGTGTTCGCAATGTTGGCGGAGGATTTTTGATGATGATATTCGCTGGCACGATCTCTGGTTTGCTGGGCATAGGTTCGGGCGCGTTAAAGGTGATCGCCATGGATACCGTTATGCGTATCCCCTTCAAGGTATCAACCACCACCAGTAATTTTATGATCGGCGTTACAGCCGCGGCCAGCGCGGTAATTTATTTGCAGCGCGGTTATATTGATCCGGGTTTATCCATGCCGGTGGTAATCGGTGTTTTGGCAGGAGCCCTAATCGGATCAAAAATATTGGTGCATACGCAGTCGTCGGGCTGGCTACGTTGGGTATTTACTATTGTTATCGCACTGCTGGCGGTACAAATGATCTATAATGGTATTACAGGGAAAATATAGCATATGGCAAAATCGTACAACTTTAAAGACAAAGATATGCAGCTGGTAATAGGTTGGCTGCTGCGCCTGGGCGTTATTATTTCGGTAGCTATTGTAATTATTGGCGGCATGATATACCTGATCCGGCACGGCCATGCTACCGCCGGTTATACCACATTTAACGGTGTGCCCGATTTTATATACCCGCCGGGTATTATTACGGGTGTGCTTGATTTTAAAGCCCGGGCCATTATACAAGCAGGTATCATATTGCTGATAGCTACCCCGGTTTTACGTGTTATTTTTTCGGCAATAGGTTTTTTTAGGGAGAAGGATCATCTGTATACAGCCATTAGCCTGCTGGTGCTGCTGATTATTATAGGCAGTATGCTGAGCGGCTATGGAGGGTAAACCTCACTAAATCCCTTTCAAAGGTGAATACTTGCCCTTTTGCTGATCAATACTTGCCGTTTAGCCCTTCTCCCTCGGAGAAGAATTGGGATAAGGCTTAGCTATTCCTTATCCAATACCCATATGGTAGCTGCTTTTCTCGCCACAGCGATGTACAACCCCGGTTATAATTATTTAAGTTTGCAGCACAAATAAACCATTAATGCGCAAAGCAATCCTTTTTATAATTAGCTTATTATCCATATCCACCGTTTACGGGCAATCGGAACCTGCCGCTTACGTGCGGGTAGCTAATACTTTCAGGCAGTTTTATAACAGTAATAAACCCGATAGTATTTACAAAATATTTGGCCCCGAAATGCGCCAAACGCTTACAGCCGGGCAATTCCGGACAGCGAATGAACAATTGAAAACAAATCTGGGCACATTAACCTATCTGGAGTTTCTGAATTTCAATTCGCCGGTAGCTACTTACAACGCCGGCTTTCAAAAAGGCGAACTGGTAATGCGGCTCTCGCTTAATAGCGAAAACCAAATTATCGGACTGCTTTTACAACCTGCCAGGGGCCCTGCGGATGCCCCCGCCAATACCGTCATCAATGACCCCGCTGTAACCGAAATTTCTTTTACGCATAAAACCATGTGGGGTAATATTTCGGGTACTTTAGCTCTCCCTAAAAATATTGATGGGAAGATACCCGTAGTGCTGATTATACCCGGATCGGGCCCTACCGACAGGAACGGCAATAACCCTATGGGCGTTAATAGCAACAGCTACCTGCTTTTAGCTAAGGATCTGGCTAAAAAAGGCATCGCCAGCTTACGTTATGATAAACGCAATATCGGCCAAACCCTAAGCCCGGCTAAAGAGAAAGAAATGCGTTTTGATGATAACTCGGACGATGCTATCTCGCTGATCGATCTGTTGCATAACGACCCCCGGTTTTCAAAAGTAATTGTCCTGGGGCACAGCGAAGGCTCGTTAGTAGGCATACTGGCTTCGGAGGAGCAGCCGGTTAGCGCGTTTATCTCTGTAAATGGAGCAGGCAGCAGGGCCGATGAAATTTTAACGGAACAAATGAAATCGCAGCCGGCTTATATTGCCAATGGCTTTAAAACCATTTTAGATAGTTTGAAAAAAGGCAAGTATACCGATATGGTCGACCCGGCCCTGTACCCTATCGCCCGGCTCAGCATACAACCATACATCCTGTCGTGGATGGTGAACGACCCGGTAAAAGAGATCAGGAAATTAAAAATACCGATATTGATTATTCAGGGTACCACGGATTTACAGGTAACTATTTCGGAAGCCGAGAAGTTAAAAAAAGCCAAATCAAACGCGGTGCTTGATATTATTCCGAATATGAACCATATCATGAAAGATGCCCCGGTAGATCATGATGCCAACCTGGCCACCTATACACAGCCCGATTTACCCCTAAAACCGGAGTTAGTTATGGATATTGTAACGTTTATTGGCAAATTGAAGTAAGATTTCTCAAAATAAAACAACCACGAGGCAATCGCAGCCCCACCTAACCCTCCCCGGAAGGGCTACTGTGTGGACACATCTTTCAAGAATTATGTCATTTCGATAGCGCCGGGGAAGCAATGAGCGTGGTGCGACGGAGAAATCTTATACGCGAGGAAATGCCGACCGGTATTTCGTATAAGATTTCTCCTCACCCGTACATACAACCCCGATCGGTTCGTCGAAATGACATTGTTTTTTACAATTTTAGCTATAAAATTGGATTTAAAAACATCAAAAATGTGTCCACACAGTAGCTTTATCGTTTTACAATATGCTCCTTTAGGAGCAAAAGCTTCATAGCATTTAACAAAAACAGGGATTTCGCTCCGGTAGGTGCGATACTTAGCAGACTTACAAGGACAGTTAGACCATGAACATGTCCGAATGGTAATGTACCTAACGGCAATAGCTGCATTTTTGGCCATATTGCTACCGGCATTAAACCGTTACAGGGTTTTGCTGCCCAATGTGGGTACACGGTAGCCCTGAAGGGGATATTTAGAGGGCCGGCGTTACTTCACAATTATTCCCACGCGCCCAGTAACCGCCTGATAACGATGATCTCGGCAATATGATAAGCCGTATGATCGGCTACCTGCAGTGCCTCGCGTAATAGGGTTTGCCCGCTGCCATGTGGTATGGGAGCATATAAATCGGCATTTTTTACCAGTTTTATAAACTCGTCCAGATCGTTTTCAATCTGCTCGACGGATCTGTCCCAGGCCGCGTTATCCGACGGAGCGATTTCCTTTGGCCAGTAATCATCGGGCCACTCTGGCGATTGATGGTTACCATCCTTGCTAAATTCAAGCATATCCCATTGCGCTATGCGAATATGCTCCACCAGCTGCCAGATGGTATAAGGCAGACTGTGGGCTTTAGCACCCCGTAGTTGGGGAGGCAAACCTGCTACCGCCTTTTTAAACCCGGCATGGGCGCCGCCGCCCTGTAGCAACTTAACCAGTTCATCAATAAGCAGCTGATCGTTCTTTTCCATATTATCAATAACAAAATCAGCGTAAAATAGTTGTCTGAGGCTAAAACAACAACAGGCTGTTAGAATTTACGTTAAAAAGTTTTAAGTTTATAACGCAAACAAAAACCGAAACGTGATAAAAAAAATTACATTCATAGCCCTCATTATATTAGCTGTTTACGGTTGTAAAAAGGACGCCAATATTACCGCCTCGGCAGTAGACGATGCCGCTTTTGATAATTATAAAACCGACTTCCTGGAAAAATTATGGAAACTGGACCCTAACCGGGCCACAACAGCAGGCTACCATACCTATGATAGCCTGCTGGTTATCCCCGGCAGCAAAAGCAGGAACGCCATGATGAATTTCACCAAAGTGCAGATGGATTCGCTGGCCAAATATAATCCTGATGTATTGTCGGAAGACAATAAAATGGACTACCACCTGATACAAGACCAGATGGATGCCATCCAATGGAAACTGCAGCAGGAAAAGGCTTATGAATGGGATCCCGGAACGTATAATGTTATCAGCCCATTTGCCATTATACTTAATGAAAACTACGCGCCGCTGGCCAAACGCCTGCGCAATTTTTATCAGAAAATGGATTTCCTGCCCGATTATTATAAGGAGGCTAAGAAACAGGTTAAGAACCCCGTACCCGAACTGACTGACCTGGCTACCGAACAGCTTACCGGCGGAGTTAGCGTAATAGAAAAGGATTTTGCCGACTCGTTGAAAAAATCGGGCATACCGGATGCCGAACAAAAGCTGATGCTGGCCAGGGCACAGGCATCAGCAGCGGTAATAAAGGATTTTGTTACCTGGCTTAAAACGCTAAAGAATGAACACCCCCGTAGTTTCAGGCTGGGTAAACAATTGTACGAGGGTAAATTTAAAAACGAGATACAAGCGGCGGGATCGGCGCAGCAATTATATAACGCCGCGGTTGAACGTAAAAGAACTGTTCATTTGGAGATGGCTAAGCTGAGTATAAAGCTGTGGCCAAAATATTTCGGCAAAGCCCCAATGCCTGCCGATACGCTGCAGTTAATTGCTCAGATGATAGATACCCTATCGCGCAAGCATGTAAAACCCGAAGAATTTCAATCGGCTATTGAAAAAGAGATCCCACAACTGGCATCCTTTGTTCGTAGTAAGGATTTGTTGACTATTGACGACAGCAAACCCCTGATTATACGAAAGGAGCCTGCTTACATGGCCGGCGTAGCCGGCGCTTCTGTAAACTCGGCCGGGCCTTACGATAAAAAAGGCAATATTTACTTTAATGTAGGTAGCCTGGCGGGCTGGCCGGCAGATAAGGCGGAAAGTTATTTAAGGGAATACAACCAGTACACACTACAAATTTTGTGTATGCACGAGGGCATACCCGGTCATTATGTCCAACAGGTATATGCCAACAAATCGCCGGACATAATTAAGGCGGTATTGGAAAACGACGCCATGGTTGAAGGCTGGGCCGTATATGGCGAGCAGATGATGCTGGAAAGCGGGTTTGGCAATAACGAGCCGGAGATGTGGCTGATGTGGTACAAATGGCACCTGCGCTCGGTATGTAATATGATAGTTGATTATAATGTACATGCCGGTAACATGACTAAGGATGACGCTATTAAACTGCTTACCTACGAAGCCTTTCAGCAACCGGCCGAAGCCGATAACAAATGGAAAAGGTTAACCGAAACCAGTGTGCAGCTAACCAGCTACTTTAGCGGCTACCAGGAGATAATGGACCTGCGCAATGCTTACAAAAAGAAAATGGGCGACAAGTATAGCCTGGAGGAGTTTAACGAGAAATTTTTAAGCTTTGGCAGCGCCCCGGTTAAATACATTAAGGATGCGATGCTGGCCAAGCCGCAGGAAGCTAAAAAATAAGTTTTCCATACTAAAACCAACGTCATTGCGAGGAATGAAGCAATCCCCGGCAAGCAGAGTAACATGCAAGCCGGGGATCGCCGCACTACGTTCGCGATGACGTTTTTACTTTTAGTTTATAAGACTACTTCGCAGCCGGTTTGTCCCGGTAGTCGGCACTTGGCTGGTATTTCCAGGCAGACATGTCGGCAGGATTTTTCAGGATATATTTTTTCAACGGATCGTTCTTTAAGCCTTTAAGTCCTTGTACCACTAATGTCGCGCTCATTTTAGCGCCCGCTTCAATGGTATGAACAGGGTCGGCGCTGGTAAAGTAGGTGGCCAGCACCTTATCCTGACCCAGCAGATCGTAGTGATTGGCTATAATTGTATTCAGATCGATAAAAAAAGCGCCTTCCTGCTCGGCGGCCTGTTTGGCCCACTCGCCATGCGCGTGGTTATCGCGGTTTACCTTACCATTTGTCCATTTGTTGCGTGGCACCAGCGAGCATACAATAGGTGTAGCGCCTTTTTCTTTAGTCTCCTTAATATATTTACGCATGTTCCACCCAAAAGAATGGATCACTTCCACCTCCTTTGTTCTGGGGTTCAGCAGGTGAATGGTGTCTTCGCCATTACCTTTTACCGTGCCCCTGCCGTTATCGTTATGGCCAAACTGCATAATTACAAAATCGCCAGGTTTTAGTTTTGCCAGCACTTTGCTCCACAGGTTAAGCGTTACAAAACTGCGGCTGCTGGTCCCGCCAAGGGCATGATTTTCAACCGCTATTTTAGTAGTATCAAACAGGTTATATATAAAGCTCCCCCATCCCCAGCGGCCGCCTTCGTCGCCGTTCCCGTTAACGCCATGCCTTACGGTTGAATCGCCGATGAGGTAGATGGTAGGTTTTGGCTGGGCCGAATAAATAACGAATGAACAGCATAAGCCGATCAGCGCGATAGACAGGTAAAGTCTGTATTTTTTCATGCTTGGGAATTTTTATTGATATAATCGGTTACAGCTATCGGCTACATGCCGCAGCTGTTGGTTGTACAAATCTATTTTTTTTCGGCTGCGATGCAAATATGTATCTGAAATGTTAAGTAGCTGATGGTTTACTCACAACTCATTACTCAAAACCATAAAACTACCAACCAAAAATATTTATCTTCGTTGCTATGTCACCTGCTGAAGCTAAACAACGCATTGAGGCCCTGTCGTCCGAATTGAAACAGCATAGCTACAATTACTATGTGCTGGCTATGCCTGCTATTTCCGACTTTGACTTTGATAAAAAACTGGAAGAACTGGCGGCCCTGGAAAAACAATTCCCCGAGTTTCTTTCGCCCGACTCCCCCACCCAAAAGGTTGGCGGCGAGGTTACAAAGGAGTTCCGGACCGTGCGGCATCGCTGGCCAATGCTATCCTTAGGGAATACCTATAACGAGCAGGAATTGGTTGATTTTGATCAGCGCGTACGCAAAGCCATTGGCGATAATTTTGAATACGTATGCGAACTAAAGTTTGACGGCCTGTCCATGAGCCTCACCTATAAGGGCGGCGAACTGCTGCGCGCCGTTACCCGCGGCGACGGTGTACAGGGCGATGATGTTACCGCCAATGCGCGTACCATCCACAGTGTACCTAAAAAATTATCTCCCGGCAATTATCCCGACGAATTCGAAATTCGCGGCGAGGTATTTATGCACCTGAAAGCCTTTGAACGTTTGAACAACGAGCGTATCGAAAACGGCGAGGTAGCTTATGCCAATCCCCGAAATTTTGCATCGGGAACCGTAAAGCTGCAGGACTCGACCGAGGTAGCCAAACGCCCGCTGGATTGTTTCCTGTATTTCCTTTATACCGAAAAGCAGCTGTTTAAAACCCATTGGGAAAGCCTGCAAGCGGTAAAAAGCTGGGGCTTCCATGTAAACGAGCATAATAAGCTGTGCAATGGTATTGACGAAGTGTTGCAATTTATTGCCGAATGGGATAAAAAACGGCATCAACTAAGCTATGATATTGACGGCATTGTAATTAAAGTAAACAACTATAGCCAGCAACAGGAACTGGGCTTTACGGCCAAGTCGCCGCGCTGGGCCATTTCCTATAAATTTAAGGCCGAACGGGTGGAGACCGAGCTATTACAGGTAACCTACCAGGTAGGGCGCACGGGCGCGGTAACACCAGTTGCCAACTTAAAACCGGTACTGCTTGCGGGCACCACTGTTAAGCGCGCTACCCTGCACAATGCTGATGAAATAACCGAACGCCTTCAATTGCATGAGCACGATACCGTTTATGTAGAAAAAGGGGGCGAGATAATCCCCAAAATTATCAGCGTTAATTTGGATAAACGCAAACCCGGCGCGGCATCTATCCGTTATATTACTCATTGCCCCGTATGCGGCACATTACTTGAGCGGAAAGAAGGCGAAGCCGCCTATTATTGCCCTAATGATGAAGGCTGCGCGCCGCAGATCACCGGGAAGATGCAGCATTTTATTGGTCGTAAGGCCATGAATATTGACGGGCTGGGCGATGAAACCATCAACACCTTGTATAACCGGAATTTTATTCATCACATCAGCGATATTTATGACCTGCATAAACATGTGGACGAGCTAAAAAAAATGGATCGTTTCGGCGAGCAATCCATCAATAACATGCTGGCGGGCATCGAAAAATCCAAGCAGATGCCATTTGAAAAAGTGCTGTTTGGACTGGGGATCCGTTACGTAGGTGAAACAGTGGCCAAAAAGCTGGCCGCTCATTTTAAAAACATCGATAACCTGACGGCTGCCTCATTAGAGGAACTAACCGCCACCGAGGAAATAGGCGAACGCATCGCTCAAAGCCTGATTGAATATTTCAGCAACCCCGCGCATAGCGAACAGATTGAAAAACTGCGCTCGCAGGGGCTGCAATTTATAGCCGATGATACCCCTGTTGAACTGGCCAGTGATAAACTCTTGGGCAAAACTTTTATTATTTCGGGCACATTTGAGCAATTTAGCCGCGATGAGTTGAAGGATTTGATAGAGGCCAACGGAGGAAAGATATTGAGCAGCATATCGGCCAAACTGAACTACCTGGTGGCCGGCGATAACATGGGCCCCGCCAAGCTTGAAAAAGCGCAGAAGCTGAATATCCCCATTATTAGTGATGGCGAATTGATGGAAATGCTTGGGTAACTATAGCTTATTGTCGTTCTGAATAGTAAAATCCCGATGGAGCCTTGAATGTAAAATGACAGCATCGTAATATCTTGTTATATAAGTTCTGTTCATGCTGAACGGAGGACTTTAGGAAAAACAAGAAGTCCTCCCCTTAGGCTACCGTGTGGACACATCTTTTGATAAAACCCTGTAAGGGTTTAATGTCGGTAGAAAATAAGGTCAAAAATGCTTATGTGCCGTTAGCAACTGCCTGAAAATAAAAAGAACGTCATTGCGAGGAGCGGAGCGACGTGGCAATCCCCGGTTTGAATAGCGGCTCTGCTAATCGGGGATTGTTACGCTACGCTCACAATGACGCGATGGTTTTATGTTTATAATAATAGCTAAAAAAACACATTTAAACAGCTTCTTAGGTACATTGCCATTCGGACATGGTTTAACTGCCCTTAAAATAAGCGATTGTAAAACCTGTTAAGTAGCGCACCTGCCGGAGCGCAATCACTGTTTTTGTTAAATGCTACCAAGCTTTTGCTCCTAAAGGAGCTGGTGGTAAAACGATAAAGATGTGTCCACACAGCAGGGGAAGATTTAGGAAGGGCTTCTTACCTCGCAATGCCATGGATGATATTTAAAGCCGAATGCTTGCAAACAAAAAAACCTGTCCCGGTATTATCTATCTATATACATCTAATCATATTAGCCTATGTTATTCAACGAAAACAACCGGCAGAATGAACAGGACGAGCGTTCTGCCGAAAAAGATAAGGCCACCGGTTATCGTGCAGACGACAACGAGGGAACAGAAGAAAAGGACCTGAAGGGTAACCCGCTTTTTGGCCGCGGTGAAATGCGCGAGGTGCGTGAAGGCCAACCGATGGGCGGTCAAAGCTTTGGCCAGGATGGCAACCCAACCCCTACCGGCGACGACAAGGACAATCCATCGCGCAACGCGGGATATACCAATGGCTACTTCGCCCGCACCAAACCATCGGAAGAATATACTGCCGACAATAATTTTAAATCGCCCGACCAGCAGGGCTCGGCTGATTATGATAAGGCCCAGCCAAATGTTGCCGTTCCTCATGATGTATCCGACCAGCCAAAGGTTGGGGAAGATACCGGGCGACCAATGGCGCCGTCAGCCAAACAGGACGATGAAGAGCAGGATCATATTGAGACATAGGACATTCCAGTATTTGTCCATTGCGAACCAGCGGGGAAGGTGTGGCAATCTCCTAAATGCTAATTGTTCATCTGCAAAGCGGAGATTATTACTATTGTGCATGCTTCAATGGTATTGATGAGCCGCCTCCGGCCAGTTGTCCAGATCGCCCCTCCAATAACGGGATGGGAAGCCTGATATTAACCAAAACTTTCGGGAATAGGTGAAACTTTCCATCCCTGTACACGTTGCAGCTACATGAGAACCTATGTGTTAACCAGGGAACAATACTTGCCGATACCGTTGGAAGAAGCGTGGAAATTCTTTTCGTCGCCCTTGAACCTGGCTAAAATTACGCCGCCCGAAATGAAGTTTAAGGTAACTTCTCCTTACAATTCCGATACTAAAATGTATCCGGGTATGATCATTACTTATCATGTTTCGCCTTTATGGGGCATCCGGATGAACTGGGTAACCGAGATTACACATATTAAAGAAAACGAGTATTTTGTAGACGAGCAGCGCTCCGGCCCGTACAAGTTATGGCATCACCAGCATCATTTTAAGGAAATTAAAGGCGGCGTACAAATGACCGATATTTTAACCTACGCCATTCCTTACGGGCCAGTTGGCGTAATAGCCAATAAGCTACTGGTAAAAAAACAGATTGAAAGAATATTCAATTACCGTAAAAAGGCGGTAGTTGATTTGTTTGGGAAATATTGGGAGAGATGAGATTAGTTAATTGGAGATTAGAGATTAGTTGCAAGTACGATGATTTAAACTTTATGTCGAACGGAGAGAGAAATTTTGTACGTGCGATAAGTACCGCATAAAATCCCCATCTACGTTCGAAATGAGATTATTATTTAAAACTTAAAAATCGTTTGTACCGAACCGCCGTAGCCTAAACCGGTATTGCGGCCGGCTATGGTATAAAAACCGGTGGCAAATACATAAAACCGGCGCGTAAAGGTATGCCCGTAATTAACGGCGCCTTTTATAAAGGAATAATCGCGGTTAACGCTTAGGTTCTGGTTAAATGTTTTGTTAATACTGTAGGAGTTTTGTCCGCTGCCTTCAAAGCTCATCTGGTTGCGTTTGTTCAGGCCAAAACCCAGCGATGCCGTATAAATAAGTACATCAGGCCCCTGTTTATCAAAATACCTTCTGGCGCCAACTTCTGTATTAAAATAGCAGCCTTTTAAAAATGTGCTGCCAATACTGCCCGTATAGGTAAACTTAATATCGGCGCCGCCTATCCCATAGCCCAGGGCAACATCCTTATTGGTATTGCTATATAATGGCACTATGCCCGACGCTACGACGGAGAAATAGCTGGTATAGTTAAAGTTGATAAGGTTATAGCTAAGGCCAACCTGCATATCGCCAAAACCCGAACTCTGCATGGTAATCAGGCTATCCTTATCATTACGGTAGCTGCTGTGCTGCAATGGGGCGGTTAAATTCACAATTACATCCAGCCGGCGGGTTATGCCATAACCAAAATATAAACCTGCAGAATAGGAGCTAAAACCAGTACCCGGCTTGCCCTTAATTTTATTTCCCTGGCTATCCCAGGTATCTTTGGAGGTATAATAATTAAACGACGGAATAACCAGTCCGCGGTATTTACCGATAGGAAAGCCAGCCCGCGCGTTCCTGGCCGAGCAAACTAAAATAATCAATAAAAAAACCGGGTATAAATTCTTCATCTTAATCAATCAAATTATGGTACTCTCAGCTGCTCGCGAAGCCAGTTATTTTGAAGCATGAAATAGCTGAAGTTTACCTCGTGCGTAGTGTTGGCTACAGCTATAAATTCTTTTTTATCGGTACCCAGATGGTTAAACATGGATATACTGCAGCGCGGCGGGCAAAACAGATCCAGTAAACCTATGCCCATCAGTACCGGGCATTTTACCAGCGGGGCAAAGTTTTGCGGATCGTAATAATCAAACACCTTGTAAAACTCATCCCAGGTATAACCAGGGTGCGAGGCCTTATACCGCCTGAACATTTTGAATGGAAACACCTGCTCGTCATAACTGGCGGATATGTTATAAGTATCGCGTATGTCTGAATAGAGCGGTACCTGTACAGTAAGCGCCCTCACCCGCGTATCAAGAGCAGTAGTAATTATGCCAAGCATACCTCCCTGGCTGCCGCCCTCTATATAGATCCGTTTGGTATCAATACCCAGGTTAGCATGCGACGCTATAAAATCCAGCCCTCTTATGCAGTCCATAATTGCACCCCGGTAAATATAGGTATCCCTGTCCTCAATACCTGTAGTGGAATAAATCTCGGTATTCAGCTTCATATCGTCCTGGCTGTTGCCGCTGCCGCGTACGTTGATATCAAAGGCTATAAAATCGTCGTTATCCATATCGGGGTGCATAGCTACCCCATAACCCGGTACCCGGTAATGCACTGGAAAGCTTTTACCAAAAGTGGGAATAACCAGCCACCCCCGTATCAAAACATTTCCGTACGACCGCATTTCAACCAGGTAAACTTTTTTGTCTTTGGTTGATAGTTCCTTATGCTCAATAATATTATACTGAGGCGGTACTTTTTTTAATGAATCCAGCGTGGCTTTCCAAAACGCGTCAAAATCATCAGGGCGGTGCAGCGTGCTATGGATCTTCTCCGGACTGACACCGAATACCCTCCTTAAGGTATCATCGTTAGACGTAGTATTTATTTTAACCACCAGCCGGTAAAAACCTGCCGGCTTTTTAGGGATAGTAAGCCCATAACTTTCCCTGGCGTGATATTTTAAATGGATAGGAAACTGGTTGGTTGAAAGCGGTTTGCCATCGTCGGTAAGCACATCGTAAGTTAGGGTGCCGTCCTGATTTTCTTTATAGGTACTTTTTAGCTTTACCTTATAGCCAACGGTGTTATCATCTTTAAAAATACCGTTCTTGTTATTCGCGTTCACTTCAAAAAATACTTCCTCATCCTCCTTTGTAGTATCCTTTTTCATGGCCAGCGCTTTGGCCCCCAAACCATTCATCAGCAAAAAGCCTGTTAAAAGTAAAAGCAAACCTGTTTTGTATTTCTTCAGCATTACCGATATATATTTATTCAAAGATATTCTGATCCCGCTTTTTTAGCTGTTTTATTTGTTAACCGATGCCTATAAATTTATGTAAAAAAACATCAGGCTTACAACCAACAAAGCCATGTTAAAAAAACAGGCAGCTATTTACAATATTTATTTACCGCCTGGATCCCATCTGCCGAACCTAATGCGGCGGCTTTGTTAAAATCCATGCAGGCACCCGCTTTATCGCGCTGGTCTGTTTTTAATAAACCCCGGTGCAGGTAAGTCGGCGCGTATTGCGGGTATAGTTTAAGGGCCCTGGCATAATCCTGCAGGGCGCCTGTCGCGTCCTTCAGGTTGGCTTTGGCCTGCCCTCGCAAATCATACACCACCGGGCTATTGGGCTCGCGCTTTATGGCTTCCGCAAAATCGGCATTCATTCGGTCGGTAAAACCCGGTAAAAAGCTTTCCACATAACCTCGGTAGGCAAATATCTTATCGTTTTTAATGTTGATATAAACAGCTGTACTGTAATCGGTAAAAGCTCCCCGGTAATCGTGCATAGCCATGCGGATGCCGGCTCTTACAAAATATGGCTCATCTTCCATTTCATTAATGTGAATGGCGCTGTTAACATCTTTTAAAGCGGACGCATAATCCTTAACATTATACTCAGCAGTAGCTTTGCTGTACCAGGCCCGGGTAGAGTTATTCTGTAATGCTATTCCTTTATCAAAATCGGTTATAGCACCGGCATAATCACCCGTTTGCTGCCGGGCTATCCCCCGGTTAACAAAATACTCAGATGTGTTAGGAAGCGCCATAATCAGGAAATTATACACCGGCAATGCCTGGGTATAAAAACCGGCATCAAGCATGGCCCGGCCCAGCCGCTCGTACATTTTAGCATCGTTGGGGTCAATGGCTAATAGTTTATTATAATCTGCCAGGGCGCCTGCCAGGTTATATACCCTGGCACGGTTAATCCCTCGCTGCAAATAAGTTTCGGTATTGGATGGGTTAAGGCTAACGGCCTTGTCATAATCCTGCAGGGCGTCATTATACTTTCTTAATGCCGCCTGTATATCGCCGCGTACCACATAGGCATAATCATTGGTAGCATTTAACTGTACAGCCTGGTTAATATCATTCAGCGCGCTAAGGGTATCGTTCAGATCAAATTTTACGCGCGCGCGACTAATGTAGGCATAGCTATTTTTCGGATCGAGCGCCACAGCCGAATCGGCATCGGCTAAAGCGCCGGCAAAATCCTTCAGAGAGTTTTTCAGGTCGGCCCGTGTTTGTAAAGCCTCGCTGTTCTTAGGGTTCAGGGCGATGGCTTTATCCAGATCAACCAAAGCTCCGGCGGCATCGTTCATACTGCTTTTTACAAGGCCATTGTACAAATAAACATCCGGATTATTCGGGTCGCGCTTAATGGCATCGCCAAAGTAAGCCAGCGCTGTTTGGCTGTTAGAGCCACGGCTCAGCGCGTTTGCCAGGTATTTATAAACATTAGGCAGTTTAGGGTTGATGCTGATGGCCTTTTCATAATCGGCAATGGCGGCGTCATACTGTTTCAGGGTTGTTTCGGCGTTGGCGCAGTACATAAAGGCTTCCGCGTTTTTGGGGTTCATGCCGGTGGATCGCTTGTAATCGGCAATGGCCCCGGCATAGTCGCCAAGACTGACTTTGGCATTGGCGCGGTAAAATATCAGGTCGACATTACTGGGGTCGAGCTTTGCGGCCCGGTCATAATCGGCTATGGCGCCCTTAAAATCGCCCAGGTTGGTTTTCGCCACGCCCCGGTATTCATATAAAGCAGGGTCGTTCGGTGCAATGGTAAGGGCCTTGGTAAAATCTTCTATCGCTCCCTTATAATCGCCCAGGTTTGATTTGGCATTGGCACGGTAATGATAAATATCAACGTTAGGCGCAATAGTTAAAGCCTGGGTATAATCGGCTACGGCACCGGCATAGGTTTTATTGGCATTGTTGGCGTTTCCGCGATAAAAATAGGCATTCGGGAATTTCGGGTCCAGCAAAATAGCGGCGGTAAAATCCTGAATGGCATGAGGGTAATCCTGCAGGTTACTGTAAGCGTTTGCCCGGTAAAAAAAAGGCTGGGGGTCGGTATTATTCAGCTGTATGGCTTTGGTAAAATCGGCGATGGCTTCCTGATAATTTTTGACGCCGGCTTTGGTATTGCCGCTTTGTATGTACGCTGCCGCGGTTTGCGCGGAGGCAAATGCGGCAGGCAGTAGGAAAAATATAAGCAATAGTTTTTTCATAGCTGATATGGGCGCATCATTATTTAACCGGTATGGAATTACTATTGTTCGTATGCTTTTTTGCCGGGATCAGAAAATCGGACCTGCGGATATAGTGATTTAACGGCTCCTCTACAAATTTGAACAGTAAAATGGATACCCCGTTCAGGATAATAAAAGCGTAAAGCAGGTTTAAACTATCATACTCAAACGGCGAATGCCATTGCAGCCCCCATTTATCGTACAAATTAAAGGCCATATCATTCCAAACATCAAACCATTTATGCAAATAGCCGTACATATACCCCAGGTGGATCAGATAAAAAATGTAGGATGCCTTGCCCAGCAGCTCAACAAATTTGTTGGACAGTACTTTTTTCATCACCGTACCTTCGGTTAACAGGCCGTAAAAGAACAGGGCGATAGAGATAGCGATGAGATAATTATTGAGCACAATGCCCAGCGGGTTTTGCAAACCGGCGTTCCACATGGCCGGAATAGGCAGGGTGGCCATTATCCCCACAAAAACAAAAATGAGCAAAAAGCCGATATAAGTGTATTTGATATTATTTTTACGCTCAAAACCTTTATTCAGCATAATTAAGGCCAGCTGTATACCTACAAAAAACTCGAAGCAGCGCCCCAGAAAGGTATACAGCATCATGAACGTAAAGTTGCCGAAAAAGCCGTACCAGTCCACATTTCTGAAAATAAGCACCAGTAAAAAACCCAGCGCGGTGAGCACTACGGGTTGTATATAAAAATTTTTGTATCTGGCCGCGATGTAAAAAATGAACGGGGCCGAAAAATAAAAGCATTCCTCAACAGTTAAACTCCAGCCCTGCCCTATGCCGGTATCCCAAAGCTGGTAAAAAAAGCCCCGCACAAAGGTTATGTGCATAAAAAACAGCACCACCGCGTTAGGGAAACCTTTGGTGATCCCCTGATCGTGTGTATAATGGTAATAAATAAACGCGCCAAGAGTAAGTATGGCGTACATGGGATATATGCGCGCCACCCGGTTTTTAAGGTATTGCTTAAACCAATTTTTAGTTAAATGAAAGTTATTAAAATAGCGGTAAGTAATTAAAAAGCCTGATAGCACGAAGAAAACCGTTACCCCAATGTGGAATTCGTGGAAAAAACGTTTCGCAAACTGGGGAAAACTTTCATCAAAAACATAATCGTAGTGGGAAATAAATACCAGGTACGCTGCCAGCGCGCGCACGCCCGTTAAAGCAGGAAAGTAGTTCTTCAGCGTATTTTGTGACAAACTTTTAATATTTGGACGTGAGTTACCGGACTAATTTACACCAAATAAGACAAATCTGATACCAAAATCCACACTGCTACGTGGGTCATTACCGATATTTACAACTCAAATACAAGCCGACGGTAAGGCGAGCCGTTCTCCATCCCGGCATTGCCGCCCCTTATCACTTTTCTTAGCTCCGTCATATTTACTACTTTCCCTTTTTTGGGTGGTTGTATAGTAGCAGGAGGTACTGTTACCGCCGTTACCTTTGTGGCATACCAGGTTACATTTAAATGCGGCAATACCACGCCCAATATCATTCCGGGCAGACCGTTGAACGACTCGGGGCCGCCGCTTACCCATATTTTATCGGTATAAAAAGCTACAACGTATACCGAAGAATCGAGCAGAACGCCGTTAGCCCTGCGGCAGGTGTACCCAGCAATTTCGCGGGTTTCGTTGGTCAGTTTCCATTTTATTTTGCGAATACTATCCCGCAGCAGAAATGTGCTTCCAAAAATATTTTTCTGCAAGGCGGTGGTATGTTTACCCAGATCCATATAAACGGTGTTACATTGCATTCCCATCACCAATTCTCCCCACTCTATTCGGTTATCGGGCGAGTCTTCCGGCGTATACAGGGTTTTATCGGTATTAAATACCAACGTGCTGTTCAGTTTTTTAAACTGGGGATGGTTTAATTTATACCGTTCATATGCCTGCATATTATTGACAGTCGGCTTGTCGCCAAAACTCTGCTTTTCGGCAGCAAACATATTTGTTGTTTTTTCAAATGCAATAGTACCGCTGGTAACAAAATTGGCATGCTGCGCAAACGCGCAGCTTCCACATAACAGACCGATGACAAGTAGTATAAGTTTGTTTTTCATGATATTATTTTTTTTCGGCGGTTTTCCCAAATTTTGTGAAGTCCCAGCTAACGCTTAACATAAAATATCTTTTTATAGAATTGGTAGTATATTGGCTTATCGTACTACCGTACTGAGACGTTCTGTTATAATCCTGATCCAAAAGGTTATTTCCGGATAGCGATACTTTCAAATTATCTTCTTTCAAAAAAGTCTCGCTTAACGCGGCATTCCACATGGTATAATTCCGGGATGGCAACGACCGTGTTTTAGCTGTATACGTATAATCTACATCGGTATATAACTGCAGTTTTTTGGTGATATAAATGGTTATATCATCAGTACTTGAAAAGCCGGGGGTATGGTAGGTAAACGACGGCTGTAACTGATCGGTATTAAACGAATAAGTTGGGGATAGCGTAACATTCACCGTATGTTTATTCTTTTTAGCCCGGTTTAACCTCAAGCTGGCCGAATATCTTTGGTAACTGTTTCTATCCAGTTCGCCATTCACATAATTATAATTAACACTACCATTGTTACTTAATGTAAAGTAAAAATGACTGCCATGAAATATGGTGCTCCTCAGGTTTCTGCTAATATTAAAGCCATAATTATAAGGCGTTTTATTAGTTAAATTAACATAACGTATAGTTGAGATGTTGTTTGAATCAATAGTTTGTTTATTTACAATAACATTGTTGGCAAAGGAATAATTACCGCTTACCCTGAGCCCTGAATTGCTTACTTGTACATATTCATTATATGTTATACTAAAATATTGTCTGAATGATGCCTTCAGGTCGGCATTGCCTTCATATATCGTTGTTACGTCGGTATTATCTTTTACAGGTTGTATTTGGTTAATACCCGGCTGTGTGTTATTACCGCTATAGCTAAAGCTCAATGTTCTGGTAGGAGTAATGTTGTAACCAAACCTGGCTGTGGGGCTCCAGTTTATAAAATCGCGCCTCAAAACCATACCCCTGTTTTCATCTATCTGTTTAAAATTAACGTCGGACACCCGGGTTCCGAAATTTAAAGTTGTTTTGGTGCCATTTTGATAAGTAAAGTTAAGGCCAGCCTTGTTTATGAACTGGTTAAACCTATAGTTATTGCTATACGCGGTATCCAGTACATTGTAATTACCACTACCAGGGGTTGACTGATCGTACGATTCCAGGTCCGAACTGCTATTATTCAGATCGACCCCGTAGCTGATTACAGCGGAAAGACGTTTGGTAATAGGCTCGGTATAAGTAATATTACTGATTACAACGGCGGTGCTGGTATTATTTGGTTTATATTGATCGGTAAGGGCATGTGTATTAACCGGATCTGCCGGTGTATAAAGGTCCTGAACGGTATATTTTTTTCCATCACTTTCATTATAGGTTCCGTTTACACTTAAGGAAAAGGTACGCCTGGGCTTTTTAAACCTTTTGCTGAAAAACACACCCGCGTCCATTGTTTTTTCCTGGCTTTTAGTATTGGAATTGCTTGTATTTATATGTTTAAGTACATCATCACCGCCATTAACGCTTGACGAACTGCTGTTTACAGAACTGATTTGTGACTCGTTGTTCCTGATCCCTCCATCAACTGTCACCCTTAATGAGGTTTGGATATTGGGATTGTAGGTATACAAACCATTAGCTTTTTGCCTGAAAAAATAAGTATGCCCGTTTGAACTGGTGTTATTGGTAATGATGGATCCGGGTAAACTTTGCAAGCTCAGGTTGTTTGTTTCCGTTGTAACGCCTAACGAGCCCAACCTGTAATTACTGTTAATGCTTTGCAATCCTTTATCCCATTTACCGTCATAATGTGCCCCGGTATTCCTGGCCACGGGGAACCCAGTTCCGCTATAAGTACTGTTATCTAACTGGTCAAACCCTCCGCCTGAAATAATATAGCCTCCGTCGCTGCTCACTATGGATATACCGCCTGATGTGCCTGCTTTACTATTATCGGCAGCCCCTAAACCTGTGGTGCCATCATTAGCGGTTGTACCATAAACCGACATTTTGGCCGAAGCGGTAAACTTATTATAAACAGCCTGCCCTTCATAATACTTATCTGTGCCTGCGCCGGCGCCGATTTTCCCAAAAACGCCCTTCTTTTTATCTTCCTTCAGTATAACGTTCATGGTTTTGATTTTCTGCCCGTCATCTATCCCGGTAAAAGCGGCCTGATCGCTTTTCTTATCAAATAGCTCCACCTTATCTACCATGTCTGCACGCAAATTACGGGTAACCAATGTAGGGTCATCGCCAAAAAATTCTTCGCCATCCACCAGCATTTTTTTCACCTCTTCCCCGTTTGCCTTAATTTTTCCTTTGCTGTCCACCTCAATACCGGGAAATTGCTTTAAAAGTTCCTCTACTTTAGCATTGGGTTGAACGATGTATGCTTTGGCATTAAATACGGTGGTATCGCCGTGTAACTCAATAGCGGTAGCATCGCCTTTAATAATTACCTCTTTCAATATGCTCGATTTAAGCTGCATATTAATGTTGCCAAAATCATGCTCCTTATTTAGCGGATCGAGCGTAAATCCTTCCACATAGTCGGCATAATCCGGATAGGTAACCAGTAACAGGTATTTCCCCGCGGGTAGGCCGCTAATAGAAAACGCGCCATCGTGTATGGCACGCGCATAGGTAACCAATATGGAATCCTTCGCGTTTAACACAGTTACCGTGGTAGTCAGTTTGGTCATGGAAGCGCTATCAGCGGTAGCCCCTTTTATGGAATACGTGTTTTGCGCGAAAGAAGACAAGGCGCCTAAGCACATGGCAAGTAAAGCCAGAATTGTGATCTTCATATTTTATATTTAGGTTGTTGAGCACTAATATATAACTAAATAATTAGTAATAAAATAATTTATTCGATTTCCATCAAAAAAATTACGAAACATTCGTAGAAGCGACGGCAGGATAAAAAGCAAGCAATAGTTCTTATCATAAATGTGATAAGGCTTAGCACCTGATTCTAAAACTAAATAATCCGTTTTATTAAATTATTATATTTAACATTCATTAGTTTTTTTTAACAGGGTTTAACAGTTAAATATTACAATACTGAAACAGCTTTACCTATAAGCTAATGTACATTTGCATGTTTAAACATATATTATCATGAGTGATTACCAGATCCCGGCCCAAACACGTATTGGCCATGTCCATTTAAAAGTAAGCGACCTGCAAAAGTCGATTGATTTTTATTGCGGCCTGCTTGGCTTTAATAAAATGATGATGTACGGCGATCAGGCCGCTTTTATATCAGCGGGCGGTTATCATCATCATATCGGGTTAAATACCTGGCACAGCAAAGGCGCCGGCCCGGCGCCCGGGTACGCGCCGGGATTATACCACACCGCTATACTATATCCGGAAAGAAAAGACCTGGCCATCATTTTAAAACGGCTGTTAGATGCAGGTTACCCATTAACCGGCGCGTCAGACCATGGTGTATCTGAAGCGATATACCTGAATGACCCCGACCATAACGGTGTTGAACTTTACTGGGACCGCCCACGTGAGCAGTGGCCGCTTGACGAGCATGGCGACCTGACCATGTTTACACGCCGCCTGGATATGGAGGGCTTATTACAGTTGGCCGTTTAAAGTAAGCAGTTGGCAGATGCCATAATAGCTTGCAGCGGACAGTTTGCAGTTTTACTAACCAGGGATATTTATTGTAAATAACTTATTCCAAAAAGACTGCAAACTGCCAACTAAAAACTGCAAACTGTTGCTTATATTAGCAACCGTGGAGAATTTTATTGTTTCGGCACGCAAATACCGCCCGGCTACATTTGAAACCGTTGTTGGTCAGCAACATATTACCAACACCCTGAAAAACGCGATCAAAAGCAATCAGCTGGCGCAGGCATTTTTATTTTGCGGGCCGCGTGGAGTAGGGAAAACAACTTGCGCCCGTATACTGGCCAAAACCATTAACTGCGAAAATTTGCAGCCCAATGGCGAAGCCTGCGGCGAATGCAGTTCGTGCAAATCGTTCCAGAACGGCAACTCCTTTAATATCCACGAACTGGATGCCGCCTCCAACAACTCGGTTGATGATATCCGCAGCCTGATAGACCAGGTACGTATCCCTCCCCAGGGCGCAAAGTATAAGGTTTATATTATTGATGAGGTGCACATGCTATCGCAGGCGGCTTTTAACGCCTTCCTGAAAACGCTGGAAGAACCGCCGCACTATGCCATATTCATATTAGCTACTACTGAAAAGCATAAGATACTGCCCACTATCCTTTCCCGTTGCCAGATCTTTGATTTCAACCGCATCCGGGTGGAGGATATGGCTTCGCACCTGGCATCTATCGCCGAAAAGGAGAACATTACCTATGAGGTGGACGGACTGCATATCATCGCTCAAAAAGCCGACGGCGGCTTGCGCGACGCCTTGTCCATGTTTGATCAGATCGTCAGTTTCTCGGCCGGAAATGTTACTTACAGTTCGGTAATTGATAACCTGAACATACTTGATTACGATTACTACTTCAACATTACCGACAGCCTGCTGAATGAGGATACCGCTAAAACGCTATTGCTGTTTGATGAGATACTCTCCAAGGGTTTTGACGGCGCGCACTTTATTTCGGGCCTGAGCGCCCACCTGCGCAACCTGTTAGTTGGCAAGGACCCTAATACGCTTAAACTATTGGAGGTAAGCGACGGCATTAAAGCCAAATACCTGCAGCAATCGCAGGCTACATCGGTATCGTTCCTGTTGTCGGCCATGGCTATTACTAACCAGTGCGATCTGAATTACCGCCTTAGCAAAAACCAGCGTTTACAGGTAGAGCTTACCTTATTGAAGATCTGCCACCTGCCCGCGGCCTTTAATATGGCTACCGCGCCAGCAGCAGCAATGCCCGAAGGGCAATTAAAAAAAAAACCTGATACCCCAGCAATAAGTCCCGAAACAGAGAAAAAAGCGCCTGCGGTTACCCCGGCAACCGTGGAGAAGAAATATCCTGTAGCCGCGCTATCTGCCGAGCAACCTATTGTAAAAGAGCCTGTTACACCGGAAAAAGAAACATCCGCGCCGGCCATTGCCGAAAAGCCCAAATCATTTACACCAAATTTAAGCAGTGTAGCATCGGTGAAGATCCCCTCGCTGAGCGATATGGGTAAACAGGCCGAAGAGGAAGCCGCCAAGGAGGATGACCCTTACTTAAAAGGTACCGATAAGGAGGATTTTACGATGGATGATTTCCTGAAATGCTGGAGCGATTACGCCGCAAGTATTAAGGCATCGGGCAAACCCATGACGTTGGTTACTATATTTACCTCCGCCGCCCCGGTTATGCTGCAGCCTTATGATTTCGAGATCAGTATTAATAACAAAACCCAGGAAAGCTGGTTCCGCGATGAAAAACCCGAATTGCTGAACTACCTGCGCACCACCCTCAAAAATTTTGATATTACGGTACAAACCCGTGTGGATGAGCAACTGGTTTCCAAACGGCCCTACACCGCGTCGGAAAAATTCCAGCATATGGCCTCTAAAAATCCCCAACTTACTGAGTTAAGAAAACGGTTTAATCTGGAGTTTGAGTAGGCACCTCTAATAATCACGTCATTACTGCGTCGCTCCGCTCGTAATAACGTAATTGTTTTGTTGTTCTGCAAGGCATCAAATTCTTCGCTCCGCTCAGCATGAACAATAAGGTATATCTACAGGGCCGACGCATAAGAAATTCTAAAGATCGTTATGGATATCAACAATTTGTTTGAAAGAAAGGAATAAGTTTTGGTTTTCAGGGAAGTGTTAAACAGGTCAATGGTGTTTCTTTGTAAAAA
>Ga0164242_10001632_pt1 | contig 26571 bp, 23 predicted proteins | sample OricomgcompostMG_FD_108783 | JGI IMG/M metagenome (GOLD analysis project Ga0164242, IMG submission 108783) | Miracle-Growth compost microbial communities from Emeryville, California, USA - Original compost - Miracle growth compost (MG) ...
GACGTGCATCTGATGGTCAAGCCGGTCGACCGCATCATTCCGGATTTCGCCAAGGCCGGCGCCGATATCATCACCTTCCATCCGGAGGCGTCCGAGCACATCGACCGCTCGCTGCAGCTGATCCGCGACCACGGCTGCAAGGCCGGCCTGGTGTTCAATCCCGCCACGCCACTGCACTATCTGGAACACGTGATGGACAAGCTGGACATCATCCTGCTGATGTCGGTCAACCCCGGCTTCGGCGGCCAGTCGTTCATCCCGCACACGCTGAAGAAGATCGAAGCCGTGCGCCGGACGATCGACGCGACCGGCCGCGACATCATGCTGGAGGTCGACGGCGGCATCAAGGTCGACAACATCGCCGCCGCCGCGCGGGCCGGCGCCGACACCTTCGTCGCCGGTTCGGCGATCTTCGGCAAGCCCGACTACAAGGCCGTGATCGACGCCATGCGCGTCGAACTGGCGCAAGCCTGATGGCGCAGGACACGTTGCGGCCGCTGCACGGCATACGCGGCGTCATCATCGACCTCGACGGCACGATGCTGCACACCGCGCAGGACCTGCACATCACCGTCAACCGCATCCGCGCGGACCTCGGCCTGCCGCCGCTGGATCTCGACACGGTCGTCACCTTCGTCGGCAAGGGTTCGGAAAACCTGGTGCGCAGCGCCCTGCGCGTCGATCTGCGCGAACCGCAGGTCGAACGGCATTTCGCCGAGGCGATGCAGGCGTTCGCGCGCCATTACCACGAGGTCAACGGCGAATACGCAACCGCCTATCCCGAAGTACGCGAAGGCATCGAGGCGATGCGCGCCAAGGGCCTGCGCCTGGCCTGCGTGACCAACAAGCCGCTCGCCTTCACGATCCCGCTGCTGAAGAAGGCCGGCCTGCACGACGATTTCGACATCATCTACGGCGGCGATTCCTTCGCCAGGAAAAAGCCCGACCCGATGCAACTGCTGGAGGCCTGCGCCGAATTCAACCTCGCGCCGGAAGAAGTCGTCGTCATCGGCGACTCGATCAACGATGTGCAGGCCGCGCGCGCCGCCGGCTGCCGCGTCCTCACCGTGCCCTACGGGTACAACCACGGCCAATCTATACAAGACGCCGGCAGCGATGGTATAGTTGCCTCGCTGCTGCAGGCGGCGCAACTGATCCATCCCTGAATCCATTCATGTCTCTCGGCAAAAAACGAACCGCGACACCAGGCACGCATGAGGCCTGGCTATGGCGACGCTGGCAATTCTGGTGCTGACCACCACTTGCCGCTGACCGCCTGCGCGTCGTCATTCCGCACGGTCAGCATCGTTTTTGAAGCCTCGTCCGCTCGACTACAATAGCGGACCCGGAGAGAACCATGACCGAATTCGAATTCCAATCGCTGGCCGCGCAAGGCTACAACCGCATCCCGCTGGTCGCGGAAGCCTTTGCCGACCTCGAAACCCCGCTGTCGCTGTATCTGAAACTGGCGCAGACGCAAAATGGCGGCAAGAATACCTTCCTGCTCGAATCCGTCGTCGGCGGCGAACGCTTCGGCCGCTACTCCTTCATCGGCCTGCCGGCCAACACGCTGCTGCGCAGTTATGGTCCGCACGTCGACGTCGTGCGCGATGGTACCGTCGTCGAACGCTTCGACGGCAATCCGCTCGATTTCATCGCGCAGTTCCAGTCGCGCTACAAGGTCGCGCTGCTGCCCGGCATGCCGCGCTTCTGCGGCGGCCTCGCCGGCTACTTCAGCTATGACACCGTGCGTCACATCGAGAAGCGCCTGGCGAACACGGCACCGAAGGATGACCTCGGCCTGCCGGAAATCCAGCTGCTGCTGACCGAGGAACTGGCGGTCATCGACAACCTCTCGGGCAAGCTCTACCTGATCGTCTACGTCGATCCGACGCAGCCGGAAGCCTATGCGCAGGGCCGCCAGCGCCTGAAGGACCTGCGCGCCAAGCTGCGCCGCGCGGTCGACGTGCCGGTCACCAGCGGCTCGGTGCGCACCGATGCCGTCCGCGAGTTCGACAAGCAGGATTACCTCGCGGCCGTGGCCAAGGCCAAGGAATACATCATGGCCGGCGACCTGATGCAGGTGCAGATCGGCCAGCGCATCAGGAAGCCCTACGTCGACGCGCCGCTGACGCTTTACCGCGCGCTGCGCTCGCTGAATCCGTCGCCGTACATGTACTTCTACAACTTCGGCGACATGCAGATCGTCGGCTCGTCGCCGGAAATCCTGGTGCGCAACGAGACCACGCCGGGCGGCAACAAGAAAGTGACGATCCGCCCGCTGGCCGGCACGCGCCCGCGCGGCGAAACGCCGGAGAAGGATGCCGCGCTGGCGAAGGAACTGCTGGCCGACCCGAAGGAAATCGCCGAGCACGTGATGCTGATCGACCTCGCGCGCAACGACATCGGCCGCATCGCCAACATCGGCAGCGTGCAGGTGACCGACAAGCTGGTGATCGAAAAGTATTCGCACGTGCAGCACATCGTTTCCAACGTCGAAGGCATGCTGAAGGACGGCATGACCAATCTCGACGTGCTGAAGGCCACCTTCCCGGCCGGCACGCTGTCCGGCGCGCCGAAGGTGCGCGCGATGGAAATCATCGACGAGCTGGAGCCGGTCAAGCGCGGCATCTACGGCGGCGCCTGCGGCTATCTGTCGTTCGGCGGCGAGATGGATCTGGCGATCGCGATCCGCACCGGCGTGATCAAGGACGGCATGCTGTACGCGCAGGCGGCAGCCGGCATCGTGGCCGATTCCGTGCCCGAGATGGAATGGCAGGAAACCGAGAACAAGGCGCGCGCCGTGCTGCGCGCGGCGGAACAGGTACAAGACGGTCTGGACGGGGAGCTCTGACATGCTGCTGATGATCGACAACTACGACTCCTTCACCTACAACCTGGTGCAGTATTTCGGCGAACTCGGCCAGGACGTGCGTACCGTGCGCAACGACGACATCACGCTGGCGGAGATCGAGGCGATGAAGCCGGAGCGCATCTGCATCTCGCCCGGCCCCTGCACGCCGCACGAGGCCGGCGTATCGATACCGGTGCTGCGGCATTTCGCCGGCAAGCTGCCCATCCTCGGCGTCTGCCTCGGCCACCAGGCGATCGGCGCAGCCTTCGGCGGCAACGTGATCCGCGCCAAACAGGTCATGCACGGCAAGACCTCGACGATCGAGCACACCGGCGTCGGCGTATTCAAGGAGCTGCCCAGCCCGTACACGATCATCCGCTATCACTCGCTGGCGATCGAGCGCGCTTCACTGCCGGATTGCCTGGAAGTGACGGCATGGACCGAGGACGGCGAAATCATGGGCGTGCGCCACAAGCAATTCGACATCCAGGGCGTGCAGTTCCATCCGGAGTCGATCCTGTCCGAGCACGGGCATACGCTGCTGAAGAATTTCCTCGCGTGAAGGGCTGCAACATGATCAGCGATCAACAAGCCCTGCTGCGCTGCGTCGAGCACCGCGAAATCTTCCACGACGAGATGCTGGCGTTGTTCCGCCGCATCATGAGCGGCGAAACCTCGCCGGTGATGATCGCCGCGCTGACCATGGGCCTGCGCGTGAAGAAGGAAAGCATCGGCGAGATCACCGCCGCGGCGCAGGTCATGCGCGAGTTCTCGACCAAGGTCGAGGTGACGGATACGCGCAACCTGCTCGACATCGTCGGCACCGGCGGCGACGGCGCCAATACCTTCAACATTTCGACGGCCTCGATGTTCGTCGCCGCCGCCGCCGGCGCGCATGTCGCCAAGCACGGCGGGCGCAGCGTGTCGTCGTCGTCCGGCAGCGCGGACGTGCTCGAATCGCTGGGCGCCAACATCGACCTGCAGCCCGCGCTGGTGGCCGAATCGATTGCGCAAACCGGCATCGGCTTCATGTTCGCGCCCAACCACCATGCCGCGATGAAGCACGCCGCGCCGGTGCGCAGGGAACTGGGCATTCGCACCATCTTCAACATCCTCGGCCCGCTGACCAATCCGGCCGGCGCGCCGAACATCCTGATGGGCGTATTCCATCCGGACCTGGTCGGCATCCAGGTGCGCGTGCTGCAGCGTCTCGGCGCGCAGCACGCAATGGTGGTCTGGGGCCGCGACAACATGGACGAAGTGTCGCTCGGCGCCGCCACCATGGTCGGCGAACTGGTCGACGGCGAGATACGCGAATACGAAATCCACCCGGAAGATTTCGGCCTGCAGATGATCGCCAGCCGCAACCTGAAGGTGGGCAACGCCGCCGAATCGAAGGCGAAGATTTTCGAGGCGCTGGACAACGTCGACGGCCCGGCACGCGACATCGTCGCCTTGAACGCCGGCACCGCGCTGTACGCGGCCGGCGTCGCGCCGTCCATCGCCGACGGCCTGACGAAGGCGCGCGAAACGATCGCGTCCGGCGCAGCGCGGGCCAAGCTCGAACAATTCGTGCGCGTCACACAGCAACTCGGCAAGGCCTGAACGCCACCCTCTGGAACCACACCATGCCCGACATCCTCAACAAGATCCTGGCCGTCAAGGCGGACGAAGTCGGCGCCGCGAAAAAGCAGCGTAGCTTCGCCAGCCTGCGTGACGAAGTGGAAAGCGACGGCGCGGCGCGTGCCGCCCTGCGCGGCTTCGAAACAGCCTTGCGCGCGAAGATCGCCGGCGGCCATGCCGGCGTGATCGCCGAAGTGAAAAAGGCCTCGCCGTCGAAAGGCGTGCTGCGCGCCGACTTCCGCCCGGCCGACATCGCGGCCAGCTACGCGCAACATGGCGCGGCCTGCCTGTCCGTGCTGACCGACGTGCAGTTCTTCCAGGGCGCGCCGGATTACCTGAAGCAGGCGCGCGCCGCCTGCATGCTGCCGGTGTTGCGCAAGGACTTCATCGTCGATTTCTACCAGGTGTACGAAGCGCGTTCGTGGGGCGCGGACTGTATCCTGCTGATCGTCGCGGCGCTCGACCACGGCTTGATGGCCGAACTCGAAGCCTGTGCGCACGCGCTCGGCATGAACGTGCTGGTGGAAGTGCACGACGCGGCGGAACTCGACGCCGCGCTGCGCCTGAAGACGGCGCTGCTCGGCATCAACAACCGCAACCTCCGCACCTTTGCCACTTCGTTGCAGACCACGCTGGACCTGCTGCCGCGCATCCCGGCCGACAAGCTGGTCGTCACCGAGTCCGGCATCCTCGCGCCGGATGACGTGAAGCGGATGCGCGACGCGAACGTGCATGCGTTCCTCGTCGGCGAAGCCTTCATGCGCGCGGCCGACCCGGGACTGGAATTGCAGCGCCTGTTCGCATAGCGCTGCGCTCCGATGCAAAAGCCCGGCAGTGCCGGGCTTTTTTACATTCGTTTCAACGAACGGCTCGGATGTCAGGCCGGACCGAGCCAGGTTTGCCGCCTACGCGCCGCCGCTGCCGGCTTCGCTTCCACCGTCAGCACGACAGCCGGCGCGTCGTCGCCGATCAGCGTCAATTCCAGCATCAGCAGTTCGTCGCGGCGGAACAGGTGCAGGACGACCGTATCGCCGACGCGATAGCGTGCCAGCAGCGTATCGAGATTGCTCGCCGTGACGCGCAGGCCGTCGATCGCCGTCAGCACGTCGCCCGCCGATACGCCGGCTAGATGCGCGGCGCCGCCTTCGTATACGCTCGCGACCTTGCAGTCCGCATTGTCGCGCGCCGTGCGCGCGCCCAGCGACGGCTTGTGCTTCTTGCGCTCATCCGCGTACGCGATGCCGGACGGCGCCAGCAGTTTCGCCAGCGGCAGGTCCTCGGTGCCGCGCACCCAGCGGTCGAGTAGGCGCTTTAAGCGCAGGCCGGTGACGTCGTCGAACAAGGCATCAACTTCCGCCTCGGTGACGCCGCGGCCGACCTCGCCGTCCGGCGCGTAGAAGTCGCGGCCGTAACGCTGCCAGAGCGCGCGCATCACGTCGTCCAGCGATTTTTTGCCCCGCGTTTCCGCGCGTATCGTCAGGTCGAGCGCAAGGCCGATCAGCGAACCCTTGGTGTAATAGCTGACGACGGCGTTGGTCGCGTTCTCGTCCTGGCGGTAGTACTTGGTCCAGGCGTCGAAGCTCGATTCGGCCACGCTCTGCTTGCCGCGCCCGGCGCCGCGCAGCACGCCGTTGACGGTCTTGGCCAGCAGTTTCAGGTAAGCGCCTTCGTCGATCACGCCGCTGCGCACCAGCATCAGGTCGTCGTAGTAACTGGTGAAGCCTTCGAACAGCCACAGCAGCGGCGTGTAGGCTTCCTTCGACAGGTCGTAGGGGGCGAATGCGGCCGGCTTGATGCGCTTGACGTTCCAGGTATGGAAATACTCGTGGCTGCACAGGCCGAGGAAGGTGCGGTAGCCGTCCGTCATCTCCTTCTGGCCAATCACCGGCAGATCGGCGCGTGAGCAGATCAGGGCGGTCGAGGCGCGGTGTTCGAGGCCGCCGTAACCGTCGCCGACCACCATCGTCATGAAGACGTAGCGTTCCATCGGCGCGCGTTTGGTCTTCGGCTCGAACAGCGCGATCTGCGCTTCGCAGATTTTTTTCAGATCAGCGGTGATGCGCGGCAGGTCGAGGTTCGGGATGCGGCCGGTGAACACCACGTCGTGCGGCACGCCGTGGGCGGTGAACGTCACCATGGCGAAGGTGCCCATCTCGAACGGATGGTCGATCAGCTCGTCGTAGTTCGCCGCCGCGTAGCGCCCGAAGCCATAGCGCCTTCCCTTCGTCTGGCGCATCGCAGTGGCGACGCGCCATGGTCCGTAGGCCTCGCCCTCGGGTGCCAGGACGTCCACCACGTGCGGACCGTGCTCGTATCCTTCGGCGCGCAGGAACACGCTGGCGCCGTTGAAGAATCCGTGCGTCCGGTCCAGATGGGCGGCGCGCACCGACAGGTCCCAGGCATAGACTTCGTAGTGCAGCGTCAGCGGCCCGTCGCAGGGCGCGGCACGCCAGGTGTGCTTGTCCAGCTTGGTCAGACGCAGTTTCTCGTCGCCGCAGAAGGCGGCGATGCGCACGATGTTCTTCGCGAATTCGCGGATCATGTAGCTGCCGGGTATCCACGCCGGCAGCGAAAACCTCTGGCCGGCTGGATCGGGACGATCCACGGTCACGCTGACGGCGAACAGGTGCGCGGCCGGATCCTGCGGGATGATGGTGTAGTGAACGGCGTTTCTCATGGGTCGGTCGGAAGCGGGGAATGAGCGGCTAGTGTAGCGGCATCGGCATAGAGGCGCAGGCGGACGGACAGGCAGGATAACGGCGGCTAGGACAAAACAAAGGCCGCGCAGCTTGCGGCATGCGCGGCCCTGGCGTTGCGCCGTCTTCCCTGCTTCTTACTTGACTGCGTTCAGCTTGTCCTCGAGCGCCTTGGCATCGACTGCGCCCGGAATGCGCGAGCCGTCGGCAAAGATGATGGTCGGCGTGCCGGTGATGCGCATGCGCTTGCCCAGCTCCAGCACCTGTTCGTTCGGCGTCTTGCAGCTGTCGGGCGCGGCCGGGGCCGGCTTGCCGTTCAGCATCCAGTCGTCCCAGGCCTTGTTGCGATCCGGCGCGCACCAGATGTCGCGCGACTTGGCCACCGAATCCGGCGACAGGATGTTGTACAGGAAGGTGTAGATGGTGACGTTGTCGACGCCCTGCAGGGTCCGGTCGAGACGCTTGCAATACGGGCAGTTCGGGTCCTCGAACACGGCGATCATGCGCTTGCCGTTGCCCTTCACCTTCTTCATTGCGAGATCGAGCGGCAGGTCGGTGAACTTGACCTTGTTGATTTCGTCCAGGCGCGCCTTGGTGTAGTCCTGATAGGTCCGGGCATCCACCACGCGCCCGATGAACAGGTATTGCGCCTTGGCGTCGGTGTAGATGATGTCGCCGTTCACCTGCACCTCGTACAGTCCGGCGTACGGCGTCTTGGTCACCGACACGACCTTGGCGTCGGGGCCCAGGCGCGGCGCGACCGCCTCGCGTATCGCGGCCTCCTGCGCGGTTTCGGCGCAAGCCGTGGCGGTCAGCAGCAGGGCCGACAAGGCCACGACGGCGATTCTGATGATGTTCATGCGTGTTCCGCTTTCGTTATGTGAGGGGGGAATTACAGCGGCTTGCCCAGCGCATGCCCGATCAGGCGCCGTTTGAGGCCAGGCAGGCGGTCGACCAGGTTCAAGCCCAGGTTGCGGATCACGCGCACCGGCTCCAGATCGGCGCCGAACAGGCGTGCCAGACCGTCGGTCGCCAGCTGCATCAGCAGTATATCTTCCTTGCGCGCACGCGCGTACCGCGACAGCACGCGCGCATCGCCGCAATCGCGATGCGGTCCGCGCTCGCCGATCGCCCGGACCAGCGCCGCGACGTCGGCAAAGCCGAGGTTCATGCCGTGGCCGGCCAGCGGATGCACGACATGGGCGGCATCGCCGATCAGGGCCACGCGCGGCGCAGTCAGCGCATGCGGCCGGATCAGTGCGAGCGGAAACGACCTGACGCTTTCCGGCTGCAGCGGCGCGAGCGCGCCGAAACGGTGTTCCGAGACGACGGTCACGCGGGCCGCGAGCTGGGCGGCCGTTTCCCGCAGCAGGATCTCCGCCAGCGCGTCGGGCGCGGACCAGACCAGCGAGACGCGCTGGCCCGGCAAGGGCAGCAGCGCGATGATGCCTTCCGCGGCAGAGAACCATTGACAGGCGGTGCCGCGATGCGACTGTTCGCAGGCGAAGTTGGTGACGATCGCGCGCTGGCCGTAGGGCCGGTAATCGATGCCGATGTCGCATTGCGCGCGCAGCCAGGACTGGCCACCGTCCGCGCCGACCGCCAGTGCCGCGCACACGTGCTCGCCGTTGTCGAGCCGTATTTCCGCACCCGTGGCATGCGCCTGCAGTTCGTCGGCGCGGCCATGCACGATCCGCACGTTCGTGGCGAAGCGCAGCGCCGCGTCGAGCGCCGCGTTGAGGTTGCGGTCTTCGGCGATCCACGCCAGCGTGCCGACGCGCGCACCATAGGCATCGAAGGTCAGCGCACCGGGCGCCTGCGCACCATCGCCCTTCACCTCCATCGCATCGACGGCGGCGACGCGCGACAGATCGAGCGCATCCCACACCTTCAGCGAAGACAGCAGCGCCTGCGCCACGTGATTGATCGCATAGACACGCACGTCCCAGGCATCGCCCGGCGCCGGTTTGGCGCCCGCCGCCGGCGCCAGCAGCGTCACCTGCAAGCCCGCCTGCGCGAACGCCAACGCTGCGGTCTTGCCGATGATGCCGTCTCCAACCACGCATACGTCGCCTTGATGCATATCCTTTTCCCCCGCTCGTGATTTGCGAGCCATTATAGCGGGCGGCCTGCCGCGCGATGCGGCTCGAGCTTGCATATTGCCGCAGCTTTGCTATACTTGCGCCCCTTGGCCTGGTAGCTCAGTCGGTAGAGCAGAGGATTGAAAATCCTTGTGTCGGTGGTTCGATTCCGCCCCGGGCCACCAGCTCCGAAAAGCCCGGCCTCGCCGGGCTTTTTCTTTTTCTGCCGTCTTCCTTCACTTCCGTCCCTCGCCGGAAACGGGAACCGGCTTCCCGCCACGACCATCCAATCCTACCCATGCGACAATGCGATCCGCACGCAAAGACGCCCATCCCGATGCCGGCCTGCCGGCATTCCCAAGACACACATGTAACCGGCGTCGCGACATGCGCGCTGCGCCGGACGCGCGTCGCACTTCGACGTCACATCGGGCTCGACTTCCGCGCAGCGCGGCCCGCAACGAAGAAAAGTCGCAGCGGAACCGGGGAACACCCAGGTAAAAATGTCGTGCGTGTTCGTAGGTGTACGACCGACATGATGCAAAAAAACCATAATTGACCGCAATTCACCTGTTGAATTTGTGAACTTTTGTCACATTGGACGGCTTGGGGACGCAGCGCGGGAATACTTTGTTAAATTAGGGCAACAAACGTTTATCCGCGAAAAAGCGCCAAGACCATGCGAATCGCCGTACTTGATGATGACCGCAGTCAGACAGATTTAGTCTGTCAAGTACTGAGTGCTGCAGGCCACTTTTGCCATCCCTTCCAGAGCGGCAAGGAATTACTGAATCAATTGCGTCGCGAAAGCTTCGACATGCTGATCATCGATTGGCAGGTGCCGGACCTGAGTGGCGCGGACGTGCTGCGCTGGGCACGCGAGAAGCTGCCGCCCAATCTTCCGGTGCTGTTCATGACCAGCCGCTCCGGCGAGGACGACATCGTGGCGGGATTGGCGGCCGGCGCGGACGACTACATGATCAAGCCGATCCGGCGCGGCGAACTGCTGGCCCGCGTGCAGGCGCTGCTGCGCCGTGCCTATCCGAGCCAGAATCCGATCGAACAGATCCAATTCGGGCATTTCGTGTTCGAGGCGCGCACCGGCCGCCTCACGATGGGCGGCGTGCCCATCGAAGTCACGCAGAAGGAGTTCGATCTGGCGTTGCTGTTCTTCCGCAACCTCGGCCGTCCGCTGTCGCGCGCCTACATCCTCGAAGCGGTATGGGCGCGGGACGTCGAAATACCGTCGCGCACGATGGATACCCATGTGTCGCGCGTACGAAGCAAGCTACAATTGCGTCCGGAACATGGATTCCGGCTCGCGCCGGTTTACAGCTACGGTTACCGCCTGGAGCAGATCACGAACTAGGCGACGTATAGGGTTGCGGAGAAACCAATGCGCACGACCCTTCACAAACTGATCCTGATTTTCGCGCTCGCCGGCGGCATGTCGATGGCCCGCAGCGCACCGATCGAGACGCCTGCGCCGGGCAGCATCACCGTCAATGCCTCGGGCATCGTCTACTACGCCCGCGCCGGCGATACCCTGCTGGGCATCGCGCAACGCCTGACGACCGCCACCGCCAACTGGGAAGCGCTCGGTCGCATCAACCATATCCGCCAAGATATCCGCATCCCGATCGGCACCGGCATCGTCATCCCCACCGAACTGCTGCCGGACGAGCCCAGCGATGCGACCGTCATCGCCCGCAACGGCAACGTGACGGTGACCGGAAGCGACGGCCATCCGCTCGCCGTGGACGTCGGCACGAAAGTGGCGGAGGGCGCCCGCATCGACACCGCCGCCGACAGCTTTCTCACGCTGCAGTTGCCCGATGCCTCGCGCATCTCGATTCCCTCCAACAGCGAGGTCGAGCTGGCCAAGCTCAGAAAGGCCCGCTACACGCACGCGCCGCGCACCGAGCTGAAACTGTTGCAGGGCAAGGTCGTGTCGCGCGTGTCGCCGCTGAACGTCAACAAGGGCACTTATGAAGTGCATACGCCCCTGTCCGTCGCTGGCGTGCGCGGCACCTATTTCCGCGTCGGCATGAACGCCGGCAAGGTGACCGACGAAGTGCTCGAGGGTCACGTGCTGGTCGGTTCGCCCCAGGCGCCGCACGCCCTGATGCTGAATCCGGCCACCGGCGACGTCATCCGTGCCGCCGAGGTCGGCCCGTCGATCGACCTGCTGCCTGCGCCGGCGCTGGCCGCGCAGCCGTACCGGGAGGACGGCAGCGCCAGGTTCTTCCTCGCGCCGGTCAAGGGTGCGCGCGCCTATCACGTGCAGCTTGCCCGCGATGCCGACATGGTGGACCTGATCGCCGAGGCGACCGGCGATAGCCCCGACATCCACGTCGGCCATATCGCGGAAGGCGATTATTTCGCCAGCGTGTCGGCGATCGACCGGTCCGGACTGGAAGGGCTGCCACACGTATTCGCGGTGCGCATCGAAGATCGCGACGACGCGGCCCTGGCGGCCATCGGTCCGGCACCCTCGGTCGTGCGCAGCGACGCGAAGGAAATGGTCCTGCGCTGGAACGGCGCGCCCGACCGCGAGTACAACGTCCAGGTCGCGCGCAATCTCGATTTCAGCTGGCTGCTGTTCAGCAAGACGGTCACCGGCAACGAGGCGCGCTTTCCCCGTCCTTCGTTCGGCACCTATTTCGCCCGTGTGCAAAGCGTCAATCCGGACGGCAGCACCATGCCGTTCTCCTTCGCGCAAACCCTGATCGTGACGGATCAGTGGATCATCAACGACGGCCGCCCGGTCCGGCCCAGGGAAGAGCTGTCCTCCAGCACGTACCGCTAGACGCCCGCGATCCCGTGACGCCTTGATGAAACTCCGCCGGCTTTCTCCTCTGGTCAGGCGCTTGACCCTGCGCGAATGGCTTGCCCTGTTCGCCGGCATGCTAGTCGCTTCCGCGCTGCTAGGCTGGCAGAACGGGCTGGGCCGGCTGGATCAGTCCCGCTACGACTTTTTCATGTCCACCTGGAAGACGCCGGTGCGCGACGACATCATCATCGTCGCCATCGACGACTACAGCCTCGCGCAGCTTGGGCGCTGGCCGTGGCCGCGGGCGTTGCACGCGCAGCTGATCCGTCGCCTCGCCGAGGCCGGGCCGCGCGCGATCGGCCTGGACGTGATCCTCTCCGAACCCGAAGCGCCGCGCGCCGACGGCTCCCGCCCCGGCGACGCCGCGCTGGCGGCCGCGCTGGCGGCGGACGGCCGCGTAGTCCTGCCGGTCGCCATGACGAACGCGGGCCACGGGCTTACGGTCGCCCTGCCCATACCTGAACTTGCGCATGCCGCTCACGCGCTTGGCCACATCAATCTGCAGCACGACAGCGACGGCGTGGTGCGCAGCGTCTTCCTGCACGAAGGACAGAACGGCGTCTGGTGGCCGCATTTCGCCGCCGCCCTGCTGGCGACCGGCGATCCGGCGCGCGCATTGCCGCTCCCGGCGCACGGCGACGTGCAGCAGAAAAGCATCGGCGTGGACCATTGGGAACGGGCGGACCAAATGCATATCCCGTACAGTGGCGGCATTGGCCATTTCCGCACCGTGCCCTACGTCTCGGTGCTGCGCGGCGAAGTGCCGCCCGCCTTCTTCCACAACAAATACGTGCTGATCGGCGCAACCGCGCTCGGCATGGCCGACGCCTACCCGACGCCGGTCTCCGGTTCCGCGGGCGCCATGCCCGGCATCGAGATCAACGCGCAGATCCTGTCCAGCCTGCTGGACGGCAAAAGCATCGCCGTCGCACGGCCGTGGATGAGCGCGCTGTTCACCGCCGTGCCGGTGCTGCTGGCGATGCTCGGTTACCTGATGCTGTCGCCGCTGCTGTCGCTGGTGGCGACCGCCACCTGGATGGCGCTGGTGATCGTGCTCAGCTATGTCGGCCTGCGGCTGGGTCTGTGGCTGCCGCCGTCGGCGGCGCTGATCATGCTGTTCGTGTCCTATCCGCTGTGGAGCTGGCGCCGGCTGGAAGCGGCAATCGCCTATCTCGGCCAGGAATTCAGCCGGCTCGACCGCGAACCGCACCTGCTGCCCGAAGCGTCCGCGCATCGGAACGCCATGACCGACATCCTCGACCAGCGCATCCTGGCGATGCAGAACGCGGCGCGGCGCGTACGCGACCTGCGCCGCTTCGTCTCCGACAGTCTTGACAGCCTGCCCGACATCACACTGGTCACCACCGTCGAAGGCCGCGTGCTGCTCGCCAACCAGCATGCCAGCGACTATTACCGCGCAATCGGCCTGCACGATCTGCACGACATGTCGGTGCTGGGCCTGCTGTCCCGGCTGAGATCGGCGCAGCCGGTGGACGCCGCACCGAACAGCGCATTCAAATGGGCGGACCTGCTCGATCCACACCGCGCACAGGCGCTGGGCAACGGCGTCTCGGCGCAGGACCACGCGGGGCGCGACCTGCTGGTCAAGAGCGCGCCCTGCCATTCCGCCTCGACCGAGGTGACCGGCTGGATCGTCAGCCTGGTCGACATCTCGACGATCCGCGCCGCCGAGCGCAGCCGCGACGAAACCCTGCGCTTCCTGTCGCATGACATGCGCGCGCCGCAGGCGTCCATTCTCGCCTTGCTGGAGCTGCAGAGCGAGGCGTCGTCTGCCCTGCCGCAGGAGGAATTCTTCGCCCGCATCGAAAAGGCCTCGCGCAAGACGCTGGGCCTGGCCGACAACTTCGTGCAGCTGGCGCGCGCCGAGTCGCACGAATACCGGCTGGAGGAAGTCGATTTCCAGGACCTGGTGATGGATGCGACCGACGAGATGTGGTCGCTGGTGACTGCCAAGCACATCGCGATCTCGGTCAAGGTTGCGGAAGGGGATTACTGGGTGCGCGTCGACCGCACGCTAATGACGCGTGTACTGACCAACCTGCTGTCCAACGCGATCAACTACAGTCCCGAGAACACCGCGATTTCCTGCTCGGTCTGGTCCGAGCGGCACGACGGCAAGCAGTACGTGCTGTGCAGCATCCAGGACCACGGCTACGGCATCGCACCGGCCGACCAGGCCAAGCTGTTTCAGCGCTTCAAGCGCGTCGAGACGCCGGACCGGCCGCGCCATGAAGGCGTCGGCCTCGGGCTGGTGTTCGTCAAGACCGTCATCGACCGCCACAACGGCGAAATCCATTTCAGCAGCGCGGTCGGCGAAGGCACCACCTTCACCTTCATGTTGCCCGCAGTCCACGTCGTCGTCGCCTAGCCAAGGCGCCCGCGGTCCGTCCGGCGAGGGGGTGAAGCGCTATAATGGAAGCCGTTTCATCGCGGGTTCCTTGCCACTCATGCAACTGCTAGCCGTCGGGCTCAACCACACGACTGCGCCGGTATCGCTGCGCGAGAAGGTCGCCTTCCCGGCCGACCAGCTCGTGCAGGCGATCGCATCCGCGCGCGCATGGTTCGCCCGCAGCGGCACAACGGCGGGCGGCGACGAAGCGGCCATCCTGTCGACCTGCAACCGCACCGAGCTGTACGCCGCCAGCAAGACCGCCGGCGGCGTGCAGGCCGCGATCGATTCGACCGCGCACTTCCTCGCCGACTATCACCGGCTGCCCTATACCGACCTGCGCCCCTACCTGTACGCGTTGCCGCAGGACAATGCGGTGCGCCACGCGTTCCGCGTCGCCTCCGGCCTCGATTCGATGGTGCTGGGCGAGCCGCAGATTCTCGGCCAGATGAAGGATGCGGTGCGCCAGGCGGACGCCGCCGGCGGACTCGGCACCTATCTGCACCAGATGTTCCAGCGCACGTTCGCCGTTGCGAAGGAAGTCCGCAGCACCACCGAGATCGGCGCGCACAGCGTGTCGATGGCCGCCGCCGCCGTGCGGCTGTCGCAGCGCATCTTCGACACGCTGTCCGAGCAGAACGTGCTGTTCATCGGCGCCGGCGAAATGATCGAGTTGTGCGCCACGCACTTCGCCGCGCAGAACCCGAAATCCCTGACCATCGCCAACCGCACGCTGGAACGCGGCGAAACGCTGGCGCACCGCTTCAACGCGAAGGCGATCCGCCTCGCCGAGCTGCCGGACCAGTTGGCCAACTACGACATCGTCATTTCCTCGACCGCCTCGTCGCTGCCCATCCTCGGCCTCGGCATGGTCGAACGCGCGATCAAGGCGCGGCGCCACAAGCCGATGTTCATGGTGGACCTCGCCGTGCCACGCGACATCGAGGCCGAAGTCGGTCGCCTGAGCGACGCCTACCTGTACACGGTGGACGATCTCGGCGCCTTCGTGCGGACGGCGGTGGAAAGCCGCCAGGCCGCGGTCGCGCAGGCCGAGGCGATCATCGAAACGCGCGTGCAATCCTTCATGCACTGGATGGACACGCGCGCCGTCGTGCCCGTCATCCAGGATCTGCACGAATCGGGCGAGGCGCTGCGCACGGCCGAACTCGAACGCGCGCGCCGTCTGCTCGCCAGGGGCGAAGACATCGACACCGTGCTGGAAGCGCTGTCGAAAGGGCTGACGGCCAAGTTCCTGCACGGCTCGCAGCAGGCGCTGCATCACGCCCAGGGCGACGAACGCGCCCGCCTCGCGGCACTGCTGCCGCAACTGTTCCGCACCAAGCGCTAGCGACGTACGCCCGCCTCGGGCAGCAGCTCTTTCCGCGGCGCCTCCGCCGCGCATTCCCTCTCCAGAGAATTTCATGAAACCCTCCTTGCTCGCCAAACTCGACCAATTGACCGAAAGACTGGCCGAACTCGACCTGCTGCTGACGCAGGAAGACGTCACATCCGACATGGACAACTACCGCAAGCTGACGCGCGAACACGCGGAACTCGGCCCGTTGGTCGCGCTGTACCGCAACTACCGCCAGGCCGAAGCCGACGTCCGCGACGCGCAGGACATGCTGGCCGACCCCGAGATGAAGGCCTTCGCGCAGGAGGAAATCTCCGCCGCCAGGGCGCGCATGGAACAGCTGGAACTGGACCTGCAGAAGATGCTGCTGCCGAAGGACCCGAATGACGAGCGCAACATCTTCCTCGAAATCCGCGCCGGCACCGGCGGCGACGAATCGGCGCTGTTCGCCGGCGACCTGCTGCGCATGTACACGCGCTTCGCCGAACGCAACCGCTGGCAGGTCGAGATCGTGTCGGCTTCGGAATCGGAACTGGGCGGCTACCGCGAAGTGATCGCGCGCATCGTCGGCCACGGCGCCTATTCGAAGCTGAAGTTCGAGTCCGGCGGCCACCGCGTGCAGCGCGTGCCGGTCACCGAAACCCAGGGCCGCATCCACACCTCGGCCTGCACGGTCGCGGTGATGCCGGAAGCCGACGAGGTGGAAGACGTCGACATCAATCCGGCCGACCTGCGCATCGACACCTTCCGCGCCTCCGGCGCCGGCGGCCAGCACATCAACAAGACCGATTCGGCGGTGCGCCTCACGCACATCCCGACCGGCATCGTGGTCGAATGCCAGGACGACCGCAGCCAGCACAAGAACAAGGCCTCGGCGATGAAGGTGCTCGCCGCCCGCATCAAGGACGTGCAGCTGCGCGCGCAACAGGCGCGGGAAGCGGCCACGCGCAAGTCGCTGATCGGCTCCGGCGACCGCAGCGAACGCATCCGCACCTACAACTTCCCGCAGGGGCGCATGACCGACCATCGCATCAATCTCACGCTATATAAGCTGGACTTCATCATGGACGGCGATCTGACCGAACTGACCAATGCCTTGGCAGCAGAACACCAGGCTGAGCAGCTGGCCACGCTGGCCGAAGCAGCCTGAGCGGAATCGCGGTACGCTTCTGCTGCGCAAAAATCATCCGGAACCGTCATGACCCAGTCCCGCCCCATTCTGCTCGCCGTCACCTTCATCTCGCTCGTCCTGCTCGGCGTCGCGCTGTACCTGCAGCATTTCGAGAACATGTTGCCCTGTCCGCTGTGCGTGCTGCAGCGCTATGCCTTCGCAGCCATCGCCATCGTCAGCGCGATCACCGCCTTCCTGCCTAGGGGCGCCGCCAGGCCGGGCGCCGTCCTCGCCATGCTATGCTCGCTGGCCGGCGCCGGCGTCGCCTGCTGGCACATCTACGTGAAGGCGCATCCTTCCGTTTCCTGCGGCATCGATCCGATGGAAACCGCCTTGAACCGCATTCCGACCTCGCACTGGATGCCTTTCCTGTTCAAGGCCAACGGACTGTGCACGACCGAGTATTCGCCGATCTTCGGCCTGTCGCTGCCGCAATGGGCGCTGGTGTGGTTCGTCCTCCTGGCGCTGGCGCTGCTGTTCGTCGCCTATCGCCGCCGTTGAACCAGCCGTGACGGAACCTGCGCCTTTTTGCGCCGGCATATCGATCGCCGAGGCGCTGGACGGCCGGCGCGTGGCGCTGCCGCCATCGGAGACGCGCATACTGCTCGGCCACGTGCTGAAATTGACCCGCGTGCAGATGATCACGCAGTCGGAACGCCGGCTGAACCCGGAAGAAGCCGTGCGCATGACGGCCCTCTGCCGGCGCCGGCTGGCCGGCGAGCCGATCGCCTACCTGATCGGCGAACGCGAATTCTACGGCCTGGCATTGCACGTCGATTCGTCGGTACTGATTCCCCGCCCCGAAACGGAGTTGCTGGTGGAACTGGCCCTGCGCCATCTGCCGTCCGGCGGCAGCGTGCTCGACATGGGAACGGGATCGGGCGCCATCGCCGTCGCCGTCGCCCATGCCCGCCCGGACGCCGCCGTCACCGCGCTCGACCTCAGCGACGCCGCACTGCGCACCGCTCAACGCAACGCCGCGCGGCACGGCGCACGCGTCAGCTTCCTGCGCAGCGACTGGTTCGATGCGCTGGCGGGCAAGCGTTTCGATCTCATCGTCTCCAACCCCCCGTACATCGCCGCCGGCGACCGCCACCTGTCGGAAGGCGACCTGCGCTTCGAGCCGCCCAATGCGCTGACCGACCATGCCGACGGGCTGCAGGCGCTGCGCCTGCTGGCGCGGGAGGCGCCGCACCATCTGGAAAGCGGCGGCCGGCTTTTGATGGAACACGGCTACGACCAGGCCGAACGCGTGCGCGCATTGCTGGACGTGGCAGGTTTCGATGCAGTGGAAAGCTGGCGGGACTTGGCGGGCATCGAGCGGGTGACGGGCGGGCGCTTCATCCACGCCGCGCCAGTCTAGGCGCCGAGCTCCTTGTCGAGCAGGCGGTGCAGGGAAGAGAACGCCGGCTCGCCGACGTAGCGCTTGACGATGTTGCCCTGGCGGTCGATCACGAAGGTGGTCGGCGTCAGTTGCACGTCGCCGAAGGCCTTGGCCAGTTCGCCCTTTACATCCAGCGCCACGTCGAACGGCAGCGCGCGCGTTTTCGCGAAGTTCACGACATAGTCGGGACGGTCGTAGGACATCGCCACCGCGATGAACTGCAGGCCGCGCGCCTTGTAGCGGTTGTAGGTGTCGATCATGGCCGGCATTTCCTGCACGCAGGTGTCGCAGGACGTGGCCCAGAAGTTGACCATCACGACCTTGCCGCGCAGATCCTGCGTGGTGATCGTGCGTCCCTGCAGGTTGACGAAGCGCACCTCCGGCATCGGCGCCGCCCGGGTGATCGCGCAGTAGCCGACGACGGCGAGCACGGCCAGCGCCGCCGCAATCAACAGCCTGGCCGGAACACGGGATACGGCAGTGCGCAGGAACATGGCGTGAATGACGAGAGGGAACGTGAGGCCATTATAGTCGGATCGCGCCGCCACGCCAGCGGCCCCTTCCCGCATGCCGCGCGGCACGTCCTTCATGCGGCAGCGCCGTCCCAAAAGAAAACCCGGCCGAAGCCGGGCGGATGTGCATCCGGAAAGCCGCTGTGGCTTCCGGAAAGGATGCTGTCACTGGCGGTTCTGCGTGGTGTCGGGCGTGGAATTCAGGCGGTCGTACTCTTCCTGCGAAATGTACTCGAACACCTTGACGACCTTGTTGACGCCGCTCACGTTGCGCGCGATCTCGGCGGCCAGGTTGCCTTCGTTCTCGGTGACGCGGCCCATCAGGTACACCGTGCCGCGCTCCGTCACTACCTTGATCGCATTGGCGGAGAGGCCCTTGTTGTCGATGAACGCCGCCTTGACCTTGCCGGTGATGAACGCGTCGTTCGAACGCGACGTCAGGCTGGACGGACCCAGGACCGCCAGCTCGTCGACGACCGATTCGACGTTCTGGATGCTACCCACCTCGCGTTCGACCGCCGCCTTCATGGCGTCGTCGCGCACTTCGCCGGTCAGCAGCACCTTGCGGTTGAAGCTGGTGACGTCGACGTGGCCGGCGTCGCCGACGATGTTCGGCAGGCGGGTCTCGGCCTTGACCATGATCGCCGTGTCCTCGGTCTGCGCGCCGAGCGTGCGCCGGTCGGTCGCCGCCAGCGTGCCGACCACGGCACCGGTGGCGACCACCGCGAAGCATCCCTGCAGGCTCAATATGCTGGCGCCGCACAGCAGCGCGCGCGCCGCGAGCTGGCGCCCGCTCGGATAACGACGATCTTTACTCATTCCCTTCTCCTCCGAATAACGCGACGTCGATGCCGTCGCACAAACAATGCAACGTTAACAAATGCACTTCCTTGATGCGGGAAGTGCGGTCATGCGGAACACAGATGTGGATGTCGGCCTCGGTGACCAGCCGGCCGACGGAGCCGCCGCCCTTGCCGGTCAGCGCCACCACGCGCATGTCGCGCTCGAGCGCGGCCTCGATGGCGGCAATGACGTTGGCCGACTGACCGGACGTGGACAGGGCGAGCAGCACGTCGCCGGGTTGGCCGAAGGCCTGGACCTGCTTGCTGAAGATTTCCTGATAGCTGTAATCGTTGCCGATGGCGGTCATGATCGAGGTGTCGGTGGTCAGCGCCATCACGGGCAGCGGCAGTCTTTCGCGTTCGAAGCGGCCGACCAGCTGGGCCGCGAAATGCTGGCATTCGGCGGCCGAACCGCCGTTGCCGCAGGCAAGAATCTTGTTGCCGTTAGACAAGGCGGAAAACATTAGTTCCACGGCTTGTTCGATCGGCCGCGCCAATTGCGCGGCGGCCTGCATTTTCAGTTCGGCGCTTTCCTGAAAATGACTGAGGATGCGTGGTTTGATCATGATGCGGGGATTATAGTGCAGCGCCCGGGACAACAGCCCGCTTCATGGAAAGTCGTTCAGCGATCGATGGCGTTCTTCAGCCAGCTGATTTCGGCGCCGTCTATCGCGACGACGTCGAAGCGGCAGGCCGGCGGCGCCCGGTAGCGCAGCAGGTAATGTTCCGCCGCCGACAGCAGGCGCCGCTGCTTGGCCGGCGTCACGCTGGCGGCCGCACCGCCGTAGGATCGCCCGGCGCGCCGCCTGACCTCGACGAAGACCAGCACCTCGCCATCTTGCATCACCAGGTCGATCTCGCCCGTCCTGCAGCGGAAGTTGCGCTCGGCAAGCCGCAGCCCCTGCCGCTGCAGCCAGGCCAGCGCGAGGTCTTCACCCTCGCGCCCGGCAGCCTGCCGGGCAACGCCCGCGGAAGGCGAGGATGGACGCATCGGCCTACCGGGTTTGCAACGGCTGCACTTTGCCGTTCACGTAGGCCGCTTCCTGCTCGACGCGGGTGAAGCGCGCCGGGTCCTTCAGATTGAAATGGACCGACAGCTTGCCGGTCACGCCGTCCAGTTCGAAATCGGTCTGGTCGGCTGCAACTTCGCTGGCGACGCGGTAGGCGTCGATGCCGAGCGCGTAGAGCCGGGCGATGTCGGCGCTGTGCGGCTGGTTCGGGTCTTGCTGCAGGCGCGGATAGACCATGACGGCCGCCTGGTCCGGCTGCAGCTGCCACGGCATGTCGACCAGCTGCACGCCGTTCATCGACGTCAGCGGCGCGGCGCTTGCCCAGGCCGCGACCGTGTATGGATTCACCTGCGAGGTGCCGGCCATGTCGACGCCGTCGCCGATCGCGGCGCGCAGCTGCTGCGTCTCGGCGGCGTCGAGCGCGACGAATATCAGCGACGGGTTTTCCTGCTGCACGCGCTTCTTCAGATCCAGCAGGCCGTTGGCGTCGAGATAGCCGCCGCTCATGTTCAGCTGCATCACCTCGGCCTTCAGTCCGCGCGCCTGCCATTGCGCGGCGAACGCGCCGGCCACGCGGCGCTGCCAGGCCACGTCGGTGGAGATGACGAAGGCGGTGTTGACCGGCTTGCGGCTGGTCCAGTCCGCCACCTGGCCCGCCTCGTCTTCCAGCGACAGCCCGATGGGCAGCATGTCAGCCGGCACCGCGACCGGCGGCTCGCCGTAGGCCGCCACCTGCGTCAGCGCGATGGTCGGCTTGGTCACCGCCTGGCTTTGCGCTATCGACACCGCGCTGCTGCGGGTCAGCGGGCCGACCACGATGTCGTTGTCCTGCTCCGCCTGCCGGTAGGCGGCCAGCACGTCCTGCGACGCGTCGGTGGTCTCGACCACGTTGACCGCGATGTTGCCCGGTTCATGCTGATAGGCTGCCATGAAGCCCTTACGCACCGCGTCGGCCACCTGGGCCAGGCCCTCCGCCTTGGCGGGCAGCAGCAGCGCGATGCGCACCGGTGGCTTCTCGGGCGCGACCACCGGCAGTGCCACGGCTTCGGGCACCGTGCCGGCATCGGCCGGCGCGGCGCTTGCCGGTGCGGCGGATGGCGCCGGCGCGTTGGCCGGCTGCAGGTCTCCGACCTGGTTCACGGGTTTCGCGGGTACACTGTCGACAACCGGCGCAGGCTGGTTCAAATCCACGCTGGTGCACGCGCCCAGGCAGCAGGTCGCCGCCGCCAACAGCAGTCTTCCGATGATCTTTCCTGACATTCGATTCTCCAATGATGCAAGCCATCGATAACACGCCCGCCGCATTTCCCGCGGCACGCGACATCCTGCAGGATCTTGCAAGGCAGGTCTATCCTCCGGCGACATTATATGTGGTGGCCACGCCCATCGGAAACGCGGGAGACATTTCGCTGCGCGCGCTGCACCTTTTGTCCATCGCCGACGCGATCGCGTGCGAGGACACGCGCAACACGGCGCAACTGCTGCATCGCTACGGCCTGACGGCGGAACTGCTCGCGGCGCACCAGCACAACGAGCGCGAAGCCGCCGCTAAACTGATACAGCGGCTGCAGGACGGCGCGCGCATCGCGCTGGTGTCGGACGCCGGCACGCCGGCCGTGTCCGACCCCGGCGCCCGCGTGGTCGACGCCGTGCGCGCGGCCGGCCTGCGCGTGGTGCCCATCCCGGGCGCGTCGGCCGCCGTCGCCGCCCTCTCGGCCTGCGGCCTGCCGCAGACGCAATTTCACTTCGTCGGCTTCCTGCCGCCGAAGGCGGGCCAGCGCGACGCCGCCTTGCTTGCGCTGAAGAACGTCGCCGCCACGCTGGTCTTCTACGAAGCGCCACACCGCGTCGAAGAGACCGTGGCCGCGCTGGCGCGCGCGTTCGAAGCGGAGCGGCAGATCGTGTTCGCGCGCGAACTGACCAAGCTGTTCGAGGAAATCCACCGCTGCCCGCTGTCCGAAGCCACCGCCTGGCTGGCCGCCGACGCGCATCGCCGCAAGGGGGAATTCGTGCTGCTGCTGGAAGGCGCGGCCGAGGCGGATAGCGGCGACGAAGCGGAAGCCGAACGCGTCCTGGCGATTCTGCTGCAGGAATGCCCGGTCAGCCAGGCAGCTGGCCTGGCCGCGAAAATCACCGGCATCAAGAAGAACCGTTTGTATGAACGCGCGCTGCAGCTTCGCAGTGAAAAGCCGGCAACCGACTAGCGCTGCACGATGAAGGACCGGACGCCCGACTGTTGCGCCTGCGCCGCCGCGGTAGCCGCATCCTCCCGGCTGGAGAACGGCCCGCTGTAGATCCGATACAGCGAATTCGACGGTTCGATGGTCAGGCCGGGCAGGCTGCTGCCCAGGTCGTGCAGCAGGCGCGACCGCATCACCTCCGCGTTCGCCATTTCCGAGTAGGCGCCGAACTGCAGGTAGAAGCCGGACGGCATCGCCGCGGCCGCCGTGGCAGTGCTTGCCGGCGCCACCGCGGTCGCCAGCGTGACGGCGTTCGCAGTCGGCGCGCCGGCCGGTACGCCATCGCCCTGTGTGGCGGGTTGGACGACGGACTGTGCCGCAGGCTGCGCGGCGGGAATGGCCGCAGCCTGCGGCGTCTCCTGGACAGGGGCCGGCGCGGGTTGCGACGTTACGTCGGCGGTCTGCACCGGCGCCGGCTGCGCCTTGTCCTCGCTGGCCTGCAGCTGCATCTGTTCGATGTCGGACGGCAGGATGCGCTGGGCTTCCAGCTCCGCGCTGCCGTGGCCCAGGTAACCCAGCTTGAGCGCCGCGGTGTAAGACAGGTCGATGATGCGGTGCGAGCGGAACGGGCCGCGGTCGTTGATGCGGACGACGACCTGCCTGCCATTGCTCAGGTTGGTGACGCGCGCATAGGAGGGAATCGGCAGGATCGGCGAGGCGGCCGTCATCTTGTACATGTCGTAGATCTCGCCCGACGACGTCTTCTGCCCCTGGAATTTGCGGCCGTACCAGCTGCCGTAGCCGCGTTGCGTGAACGGCTTGTCGTCGAGGATAGGCACGTAGCGCACGCCGAACACTTCATACGGGCTGTTGCCGCGCTTGGCGTAGGGTTCGATCCGGGGCACCGCGTCCGGCACGTTTTCCAGGCCGGGTGGAATGTGGTCGCCGGGGCCGTCGTCCAGGTAATAGCCGCCGCGGCCTGAGCCGGCCGGCGGCAGCGCGGGATAGGGCGATTGCGCGGTGCCGGATGCCGAACCTTCGGGCAGGGAGGCCCGCGGTGTCGGCGCATTCGGCAGCGAACTGCAGCCTGCCAGCAACAGCAGGGCCGCCATCGATAAACCCTGTCGCCCGTCGGGCCAACGCAACCGCATGTTCGCTCCTCGCAAAGCGCATGCCGCCCGAGGCATGCGCCGATGGTCAGCTTTGCATCAGTTTCCGATGGCGCTGCACGCTCATCAGGATCCCCGCGCCCAGTCCCAATGTGGTGAACGCCGTACCGCCGTAGCTGACGAAGGGCAGCGGCACGCCGACGACCGGAAGGATACCACTGACCATGCCCATGTTGACGAAGGCATACGTGAAGAAGATCAGCGTGATCGCGCCGGCCAGCAGGCGCGTGAACAGCGTCGGCGCATTGGCGGCGATCACCATGCCACGCCCGATCAGCAGCAGGTACAGCGTCAGCAGGATGCAGTTGCCGATCAGGCCGAATTCCTCGGAGAAGACGGCAAAGATGAAGTCGGTGGTGCGCTCGGGGATGAACTCCAGGTGCGCCTGCGTCCCGTGCAGCCAGCCCTTGCCGGTAATGCCGCCGGAGCCGATCGCGATCGTCGACTGGATGATGTGGAAACCCTTGCCGAGCGGGTCGGTGGTCGGGTCGATCAGCGTCAGGATGCGCGCGCGCTGGTAGTCGTGCATCAGGTGCCATACGACCGGCATGCTGGCCGCCGCCGCCAGGATGCCGGCGACGATCACCTTCCATGACAGTCCGGCGAAGAAGATCACGTAGAAGCCGGCCGCCACCACCAGCAGCGCCGTGCCGAGGTCGGGCTGGCGCATGATCAACGCCGCCGGCACCATCAGCAGCAGGCCGGCCACCAGGAATTCACGCCAGCTGATCAGCCCTTCCCGCTTCTGAAAGAACCATGCCAGCATCATCGGCATCGCGATCTTCATGATCTCCGACGGCTGGATGATCACGCCGACGTTGATCCAGCGCCGCGCGCCGTTGCGGATCAGCCCGAACATCGCCACCGCGACCAGCAACGCCACGCCGACCATGTATAGCGGCACGGCCAGCCGCATCAGCATCTGCGGCGGCGTCAACGCGGCGATCCACATCACGACCAGCGCGATGGCGATGTTGCGCATCTGGTCCTGGAAGCGTCCCGGCACGTCGATGCCCGCTGAATACAGCGTGAAGGCGCCGAGGATCATGATCAGGCAGACGATCAGCAGCAGCGGCCCGTCGAACACCTTCAGATAGGGCCGGATGATCTGCGCCGGCGAATGCTTGTTCATGTGCGCACCGTCCGCTCGAAACAGGCCGGCGCGCGGCCGGCGCCGGCCTGGCGCGGCAAACGCTCAATTCGGATAGTCATTCTTGAACCCCTTGTCCGCCTGCTGCCCCTTGTCCTTGTCCCCGTCCTTGTCTCCATCCTTGCTCTCGTCCGGCACCTTGCCGAGCAGATAGTAATCGAGCGCCTTGCGCGCGATCGGCGCCGCCGAACTGGCGCCGAAGCCGCCATTCTCGACGATCACGGCCAGCGCGATCTTCGGATGGTCGGCCGGCGCAAACGCGGTGTACAGCGCGTGATCCTGGTACTGCTTGGCGACGGTCTTGGTGCTGTATTTTTCGTTCGCCTTCATGTCGATCACCTGCGCGGTACCGGTCTTGCCGGCCGAAACGTAGGGCGCGCCGGCAAAGACGCCGGCCGCGGTGCCGACCGTCGTCACGCCGACCATCGCCTTCTTGACCACGTCGATGTTGGCCTGCTTCAGCGGAATGCGGTAGCTTTCGGTCGGACCGACCGGCGTGCGCTGGTGCGTGACCGGATTCTCGATGTATTTCACCAGGTGCGGCCGCATTGCCACGCCGTCGTTGGCGAGAATCGAGATCGCGTTGGCCATCTGCAGCGGCGTGAACGCGTTGTATCCCTGCCCGATGCCGAGCGAGATCGTCTCGCCCGCATACCATTTCTTCTGCTCCGGCAGCCGGTACGCCTTGGCCTTCCACTCCGTCGAAGGCAGCACGCCGGTGCGTTCGTAGAGCAGGTCGATGCCGGTCTTGCGGCCGAAGCCGAACTGCTGCGTGAAATCGTGGATGGCGTCGACGCCCAGGTCGTTGGCCAGCATGTAGAAATAGGTGTCGCAGGATTGCTCGATCGCCTTGGTCATGTCCACCGTGCCGTGGCCGCCCACCTTGTCGTCGCGGAACTTGTGGCCGCCGAACATGAAGTAGCCGGGATCGAAGATCGTGTCGGTCGGCTTGCGCTTGCCCAGCTCCAGCGCCGCCAGCGCGAGGTAGGGCTTGTAGGTGGAGCCGGGCGGATACAGGCCCGACAGCGGCCGGTTCAGCAGCGGATGATCGGGCGAGTTGTTCAGCGCATCCCAGTTCTGCTGATCGATGCCCTCGACGAACAGGTTGGGGTCGAAGTTGGGCATCGACACGTAGGCGAGCACGCCACCCGTGGTCGGGTCGATCGCGACCAGTGCGCCGCGGTGGTTGCCGAATGCCTTTTCGACCACTTGCTGCAGGCCGATGTCGATCGACAGGACCAGGTTGTCGCCGGGGATGGCCGGCTTGCGCGACAGCGTGCGCACCGGATGGCCGCCGGCGGA
>Ga0164242_10001633_pt1 | contig 26555 bp, 25 predicted proteins | sample OricomgcompostMG_FD_108783 | JGI IMG/M metagenome (GOLD analysis project Ga0164242, IMG submission 108783) | Miracle-Growth compost microbial communities from Emeryville, California, USA - Original compost - Miracle growth compost (MG) ...
AGGGGTAGCGCATGCCGACCCATTTGCCGGACCGGTCGATCTGGATCGCGCGCGCCTGGTCGAGCTCGGGCATGAACTGGGTGTACGGGAAGTTCGAGCCGATGGTCAGCAACGTGTCGCAGCCGGTCATCAACTGGTAGGACGGGATCGTCCCGAGCAGGCCGATCGACCCGGTCACCCACGGCAGGTCGTCGGGCAGGACGTCCTTGCCCAGTAGGGCCTTCGCGGCACCGGCGCCGAGCAGGTCGGCCACCTGGCTGATCTCGTCCACACAGCCGCGCGCGCCCTGACCGACGAGCATCGCGACCTTGCCACCGGCGTTCAGGATGTCGGCAGCACGGCGGATCGCCTCCTGATCCGGCGCGAGCGTCGGGGCGAACGTGTCGCCGATGCTGGACGGCACCTGCTTGAACGCGTGCTCCGGAGGCTCGTAGTCCAGTTCGAAGACGTCGGACGGGAAGATGATGCACGTCGGCGCGCCCTCGGCCTTCGCGATGCGGATCGCGCGGTCGATCAGGTTGGGCAGCTGCTGCGGCACCGTGCACATCTGGACGTACTCGCTGCAGACGTCCTTGAACAGGCTCAGCAGGTCGACCTCCTGCTGGTACGAGCCACCCATCGCCGAGCGCTCGGTCTGCCCGACCAGCGCGACGACCGGGACGTGGTCGAGCTTGGCGTCGTAGAGGCCGTTGAGCAGGTGGATCGCACCCGGGCCGCTGGTCGCCGCGCAGACCCCGACATCGCCGCTGAACTTGGCGTAGCCGACCGCCTCGAACGCGGCCATCTCCTCGTGCCGCGCCTGGACGAACTGCGGGTTGTTGTCGGCCCGCCCCCACGCGGCGAGCAGGCCGTTGATGCCGTCGCCGGGATATCCGAAGACCTGACGCACACCCCAGTCACGCAGTCTCTGCAACAGGACGTCGGCAACCTTGTCGGTCATGGATGCTCCTTCCCGCGGATACCCGCTGCCCGGTGCCGTCCGCGGTGATTCCGCAGGGCCGGGGTTCGGACGGCGCCACCGGTCGGCGCGTGCGAGCCGCAGCGAGACCCATCGGGCAGCGTTCCCGTCCGTGCGGTTGCCTACCCACACGTTTGCAACTTGCAAACATTGGGGACGAACCGGTTCGTGAGCCCTCGAACCGATGACGACGTGGACGCCGTCCTCGCCGCATGTCGCGGGCTGGTCGGCATCAACGCGCGCTCGCTCGGGGCGGTGGCCGACGAGGTGTCGTTCCTCGAGCTGCGTGCCCTCACCGTGATCGCGAGCCGCGACGGGCTCAGCCTCAGCGAACTCGCAGCCGCGACGGGCATGCACATCTCGCGGATGAGCCGGGCCTGCGAGCGGATGGCCCAGGAGGGGCTGGTGGAACGCGCCGCCGACCCTGACGACCGGCGCACGATGCGGCTGACGGTCACCGGCGCCGGCCGGCGGATCCTGCGCCGCGTCGCCGATGCCCGCCGGGCCCAGGTGCGTCCGGCCCTCGCCGCGATGCCCGCCGCCCAGCGGGCGCGCCTCACCGAGGTGCTCGCGGCCTTCACCGCGGCGCTGGGCGAGCCGCAGGAACGCGAACTGTGGTCGCTCGGCTGGACGACCGACTGACCGAACGCCCGCCGAAGCGGATACATACAGACCGAACAGGACACGAAGGAGAACGTCATGCCCCGAGTCGTGGTGGTGACCGGCGCCAGCGCCGGAGTCGGCCGCGCAACCGCGCTGGAGTTCGCCCGCAGGGGCGACACCGTCGCGCTGCTCGCCCGCGGCGAACGCGGACTGGAGTCCGCCGCCAAGCAGGTGACCGACGCGGGCGGGCGCGCGCTGGCCATCCCGGTCGACGTCTCCGACGCCGACGCCGTCGAGGCGGCGGCCGAGCGGGTCGAGGCCGAACTCGGGCCGATCGACGTCTGGGTGAACGTGGCGTTCAGCTCGGTGTTCGCGCCGTTCTGGGAACTGACGGCCGAGGAGTACCGGCGGGCGACAGAGGTCTCCTACCTCGGGTACGTGCACGGGACGATGTCGGCGCTGCGGCGGATGCGGGCGCGCGACCGCGGGGTGGTCGTCCAGGCCGGCTCGGCGCTGGCCTACCGCGGCATTCCGCTGCAGTCGGCCTACTGCGGCGCGAAGCACGCGATCCAGGGCTTCAACGAGGCGCTGCGCTGCGAACTGCTGCACGACAAGTCGAACGTGCACGTGACGATGGTGCAGCTGCCCGCGATGAACACCCCGCAGTTCTCGTGGGTGCTGTCGAAGCTGCCGCGCCACCCGCAGCCGGTCGCGCCGATCTACCAGCCGGAGGTCGCCGCGCGCCAGATCGCGTTCGCCGCCGACCATCCGAAGCGCCGCGAGTACTGGGTCGGTGCCAGCACGATGGGCACGCTGATCGCCAACGCGGTCGCACCCGGCCTGCTCGACCGCTACCTCGGCCGGACCGGGTTCAACGCACAGCAGACCAAGGACCCGGCCGACCCGAACGCGCCGACGAACCTGTGGGAGCCGGCGGACGGGAAGTCCGGGCACGATTTCGGCCCGCACGGCGTCTTCGACGACCAGTCGATCACCAAGGATCCGCAGCTGTGGGCGTCGCGCCACCACGGCGCGAGCGCCGCGCTCGCCGTCGGGACGGCGGCCCTGCTCGGTCTGGTGATGCGGCGCGGCACGCACCGATGAGCGCAGCCCGGGCGCGCGGCATCGGCGCGCTCGAGATCGCGGCGGGCGTAGGCATGTGCCTGCGGCCGCCGGCGTCGATGCGCGCCGGTAAGTGGGACGTCCTGGTCGCGCGCGTCCTGGGCGTGCGCACCGCGGCCCAGGGCGTGGCCCTGGTGGCCCGCCCGACCCGTGATGTGCTCGTCGGCGCCGCGACGGTCGATCTGCTGCACGCGGCGAGCATGCTGGGCGCCGCCCGGATCTGGCCGCGCCGCCGCGGCGTCGCGCTGGCGAGCGCCGGTCTCGCCGTCGCATTCGGTGTCGCCGAACTCGTCACGCGAACGGGCGTCGAGCCATGAGCGCGGCCGACACCGCCGCGCACGTCCTGCGCGAGTACTCGCTGCTTGCCGACGGCGAGCGCGGTGCGCTCGTCGGGCCGCGCGGCGACATCGCGTGGCTGTGCGCCCCCCGCTGGCACGACGGGTCGGTCTTCTCGTCGCTGATCGGCGGCTCGGGCGTGTACTCGACCACGCCGGCCGGGCGCTTCGTCTGGGGCGGCTACTACGAGCAGCGCAGCCTGATCTGGCGTAGCCGGTGGGTCACCGAGGACGGCATCGTCGAGAGCCGGGACGCTCTTGCCTATCCGGCAGATGAGCACCGCGTGGTCGTCCTGCGCCGGGTGAGCACCATCGCCGCACCGGCGGACGTCGAGGTGCTGCTGCGCCCGCGCGCCGACTACGACCAGACCCGGATGGCCGACGTGCGGCACGCGGACGGGATCTGGACGATGCGCTGCGGCGACCTGCGGCTGCGATGGCGGGCCGGCGCGGGCGTGCGGCACCGCGACGACACGCTGCGGCTGACGTTCCGGGTCGAGCCGGACGCGCACCGGGACTTCGTCCTCGAGATCAGCGACGTCGACCTGCCTGACGACCCACCGGACCCGGACGAGCTCTGGCGGGCCACCGAGGCGGCCTGGGCGGACACCGTCCCGGACACCGCGAACACGCTCGCGTCCCGCGACGTGGCGCACAGCCTGGCTGTATTACACGGCTTGACGAGCAAGGGCGGCGGCATGGTCGCGGCCGCGACGACCAGCCTGCCCGAGCGCTCGGAGACCGGTCGCAACTACGACTACCGCTTCGTGTGGATTCGCGACCAGTGCTTCACCGGCCAGGCCGCCGCCGCGGTCGGTGACATGGCACTGCTCGACGCCGCCGTCGCGTTCGTCGGGGCCCGGCTGCGTGCCGACGGGGCGAAGCTGGCCCCGGCGTACCTGGTGACCGGCGAGCCGCTGCCACCCGAGCAGCGCCTGCACCTGCCCGGCTACCCCGGCGGCACCGACATCATCGGCAACCACGCAGGCGCGCAGTTCCAGTTGGACGCGTTCGGTGAGTCGCTGCTGCTGTTCGCCGCCGCCGACCGGTCGGGACGCGCCGACGCCGAGATGTGGCAGGCGGTCGACGCCGCCGTGGCAGCGATCACCGCACGGTGGCGCGAGCCGGACGCCGGGATCTGGGAGCTGGACGACCGCGCGTGGACGCACAGCCGCCTGATCGCCAGCGCCGGGCTGCGCGCGATCGCGGCACGACGACAGGGTGCCGCCGCGACCGAGGCGCTCGCGCTCGCCGACGAGATCCTCGCCGACACCGCACGCACGTCGCTCGCGCCCGAGGGGCACTGGCAGCGTGCCGCGGACGACCCGCTGCTCGACGGTGCGCTGCTGCTGCCCGCGCTGCGCGGTGCGCTGCCGCCGGGCGATCCACGCACCGCGGCCACGCTCGCCGCATACCTGCGCGAGCTCACCGTCGACGGCTACGCCTACCGGTTCCGGCACGACGACCGTCCACTGCCCGACGCCGAAGGCTCGTTCCTGCTCTGCGGCTTCCTCGTCGCGATGGCGCTGCACGAGGCGGGCGACGAGGTGGAGGCGCGGGCCTGGTTCGAGCGCACCCGGTCGTCCGCCGGTCCGCCGCTGCTGTTCAGCGAGGAGTACGACTCCCGGCAACACCAGATGCGGGGAAACATCCCGCAGGCCTTCGTCCACGCGGTGATGGTCGAGGCAGCCGCCCGTCTGCACCGCACGAACGATCCCGAGGAGCACTGATGGTCCAGCCCATCCCCCGCCCGTCCATTCTCGATCCCGACCGGATCAACTCCGACGACCGCGAGGACATGACGCTGCTCGAGCACCGCGATCGTGCGCAGCAGCTCGACAAGGCACTGCACGAATCCTGCGCGTATGCCGAGATGCTCTGGGAGCACCTCGACGTCGCGCGGCGCTACCTCTACGAGAGTCTGCCGACCGACCCGCGCAAGCCGGGCGACGACCCGCACCTGGGTGCCTCGCCCACCGGCCCCGACGACGAGCAGGGCTGGGCGCAGTGGATGGACATCTACGCGCACGTGACGTCCGCGCTCGCCGGGCCGCACGGCGACTCCGGCTTCGGCCTGGGCGAGGCGCGGCGTGCTGCCCGCGACCGGCGCGAGGCGGCGAACCTGCTGGTCACCGCACCGCTCGCGGCGCGCCGGCCGGAGACGCCGTCCCAGCCCGACGTCGTGCCGCCGCGGCCGGTGCCGGACACACCCGGCTCGGCCTCGTGGCTGCGCATCGCCCGCGGCGCGGGCCTCGGCGCGCTGGTCGTGCTGGCCGGCCGGGGTCTGCTGCCGCGCCGCGCCCGGCACCGGGACACACCGTGAGCCGACCGTTTCGCTGCGGATAACCCACTGCTCAGATAGGAATTGTCGTCTCGCTAGGCTCGCGGGCATGGACGACGTGCTGGCAGCCCTGACCGAGGTCGACGCGGCGCCCGTAGTCGTGGCCGCGCCCGGGCGCGGCGAAGGCTTTTGGGCAGGCGGGCCGAGCGCCGTCCGCGAGGGCGACCGCACCTGGCTCGCCTATCGCCTGCGCCGTCCGGTCACCGCGGGTCGCGGATACGCGAACGTCGTGGCGGTCTCCGCGGACGGGCTGAATTTCGAGACCGTCGCGACCGTCACGAGTGCACAGTTCGCCTGCGCGTCGCTCGAGCGACCTGCGCTCGTCCGCCGTCCCGACGGCGGCTGGCGACTGTACGTCAGTTGCTCGACGCCGAATTCGAAGCACTGGTGGGTGGAGGCGATCGATGCGGACACTGTCGCCGACCTGCCCATCGGTCGGCGCACGGTCGTCCTGCCCGGCGACGCAGACGTCGCCTGGAAGGACGTGGTCGTGCGGGCAGGCGAAGCCGGCTGGTCGATGTGGGCGTGCCGGCACCCCCTCGACGGCGGGGACGACGCGGCGGACCGGATGACCACGTGGTACGCGACCAGTACCGATGGGCTCGACTGGCAGTTCCACGGTCCCGCCCTGACCCCGGTCGCCGGCACCTGGGACGAGCGCGGCACCCGCATTGCCGACGTCGTCGCGGACGGCGAGCGGTGGTGGGCGCTTTACGACGGGCGCCGCAGTGCCGAGGAGAACTGGCGTGAGCGCACCGGCCTTGCCGTGGGAACGGGCCCGGAGTCGTTCACGGCCGTTGCGGGCCCGCTGCCGGAACGGGCCGGCACGGCGCTGCGCTACGCCTCGGTGGTCTCCGTCGGCGGCGGCATGCGCGTGTACATCGAGGCCTCCGCGGCGGACGGCTCCCACGACCTGCGCGCGGTGAACGTCCCATTGCCCTCGGCAGCGAGCCAATCCGAGTAGTCCCGGCCGAGAAGGCTGCTCAGCAGCGCGTTGTCGTCGGCGAAGTAGTTGACGAGCTCCTTGCGCGCGGCCCGCGCCGGCTTGGGCCGTGGCTCGTCGCCGCGCTGCAGTACCCGCAGCAGCGGCTTCTCGACCCGCCGCCACGCCTGGGGCGGGAAGTAGGACCCGACCCCGGCTCCGGTCACGATCACGCGGCGCAGTGCGTCGTTGGTGCGATTGTCGGACGCCCATCGGCCCATGTTCGAGCGCGGCGGCTCCCCGACCAGGCCCGTCTCGACACCGAGGAACTCGCAGAGCCGGTCGACGGTGTCGACGGGCTCGTCGACCAGTTCGCGATAGCGGACCACCCGGACCCGCTCCGGCTCGACGAACCGGTACAGGTGCTCGAGCTGCTCGCCGTACCGGCCGAGCTCCAGGTATCGCCAGATCGGCGCCCAGCCGGATGCCGCTCGCCGCGGCTCGGCTCGGCACGCGGTCAGGAAGTCGGCCTCGGGCTCCAACCCGTCCGCACGCAGGTGCGACCAGTTCGAGAACGCACGGTCGACCGGATCCCGGATCACCGCGATCAGCTTGACGCCGCGTCCGAGCGTCTCGGCGATGCGGGGGTGACTGGCCTTGTCCCAGAGGTAGAACGGCGTGCTCTCGAACCGCAGCAGGCCGGTCGGTGCGTCGGCGAACAGCCGCTCGTAGTCGCGCCGCCGCCACACCCATTCGCGCGCGCTGTGCGCGTCGCCAGGCCCTCTGTGGTCGCGCCGGGCCGGTCGCCGATCCGGGCTCAGGAAGTACTTCGGCTCCTTCACCGGGGACGGGTACAAGCTCGGGTGGGTCGCCAGGGCGTCGTGCAGGGCCGTCGATCCCGCCTTGGGCGCACCGATGACCAGGAAGTCGGGAAGCGACCTCGCGAAGCGTGCGCCCATCCAGGAAGCCTACTTTGCCTACAAGATGAACAGGGAATGTCTTGGCTACGAGAAGTTGAACCCTGACTCACGCGCCGGCGCCCGCGAGCGCGCTCGACTGCTCGCGGGCTGCGGCGCCCTCACGCAGGCGCGGGATCAGCTCCCGGCCGTAGTCGATCGCGTCGTCGTAGGGGTCGTAGCCGCGCATGAGGATCGTGCTCACGCCGAGGTCGACGTAGTCGAGCAGTGCCTCGGCCACGGTCTCGGCCGTCCCGACCAGCGCGGTCGAGTTACCGCCGGAACCGAGCGCGTTGGCAAGCGGAGTCCACAGCGCCTTACCGTGCAGCTCACCGTTCGCGGCGGCCTCGAGCTGGCGCTGGAACCCGACGGACGGGCCGTCGCCGGCAGCACGGCGGAACTCCCGGCTGGACGCGAACTCGTTCACGTTCGCCTTCGTGCGCTCAAGGATGTCGTACGCGCGCTGCCAGGCGAGATCCTCGGTCGCGCCGAGGATCGGCCGGAACGACACGCTGAAGCGCGGCCCGTCGCTGCGCCCGGCGGAAGCAGCCGCGGCCCGCACCGCGCCGATCTCCTCGGCCAGCGATTCGAGTGGCTGGCCGAAGAGCATGAAGACGTCGGCCTCGGCGGCACCCACCTCGTAGGCGGCGGGGGACGAACCCCCGAAGTACACCGGGATACGCGGCTGCTGGTACGGCTTCACACCACTGAGGAAGTCCTCGAGTCGGTAGTACTCGCCGGCGTAGTCGAACGGCTCGTCCGACGTCCACGCCTTCTTCACGATCTGCAGGAACTCACGCGTGCGCGCGTACCGCTGTTCCTTGGTTGTGTGGTCGCCGTCGCGCAACTGCTCGGCGTCCGACGCACCGCTGATCGTGTGGAACGCGATGCGCCCCTCGGCGAACTGGTCCAGGGTCGCGAACACCCGTGCAGCGACCGTCGGGAACACGAAGCCCGGCCGGTGTGCGACCAGGAACCCGAGCCGGTCGGTGTGCGCCGCAGCGTAGGCGGCGACCTGCGTGCCGTCCGGCGACCCGGACGAGTACCCGATCAACACCCGGTCGAACTCGCTGTTCTCGTGTGCGCGGACGAACCGCTTGACGTACTCACGGTCGATGGCGGGTTGGCCCGCCGCCTGGTGGATCTCGGAACGGTGCTGTGTCCCGATCATGCCGAGGATCTCGAGCGCCATGAAGTACAGCTCCCCTGTTCTTTGCTACGTGTGGTCAGCTGGCAGCGGCGGTGCGTGCGGACGCCTCGCGGCGGGCAACCTCGTCCCGGACGAGCGGCAGCACGTGCCGGCCGTAGTCGACGGCGTCCTCGAGCGGGTCGTAGCCGCGGATCAGCAGCGTCGTGACGCCGATGTCGACGTAGTCGAGCAACGCCTTGGCGACGGTGTCGGGGCTGCCGACGAGCGCGGTCGAGTTGCCGCCCGCGCCGCTCGCCTTGGCCGTGGCCATCCACAGTGCGCGGTCGTGCCGTTCACCCCTGTCGGCGGCGGCGAGCAGTCGCTGCGAACCGACGTTCTGCGGTTGGGCACCACCCAGCACACCGCGCAGGCGGTGCGTCGGATTCACCGCGCCGCCGCTCTTGCGGGCTTCGATGGTGCTGAGGATCTTCTCGGCGCGCTCCCAGGCCAGCTCGTCGGTGGCCGCGACGATCGGCCGGAACGAGACGCTGATGCCGGGCATCTCGGTTCGTCCGGCAGCGCGCGCGGCGGCGTGGACGGACGCAATCTGCTCGGCGGTCTCGGCGAGCGGTTCGCCCCACAGCGCGAACGTGTCGGCGTGCTTGCCACCGACCCGGTAGGCGGCCTCGGACGAGCCGCCGAAGAAGATGGGGATCCGGGGCGTCTGCCACGGCCGTACGCCGCTGACGAAGTCCTCGAGGTCGTAGTAGGTGCCGTGATACTCGAACGGCTGCTCGGACGTCCACGCCAGCTTCAGAATGTCCAGGTACTCGTCGGTGCGGGCGTAGCGCTCGTCCTTGCTCAGGAAGTCGCCGTCACGCCGCTGCTCGTGGTCGCTGCCGCCCGTGATCGTGTGGATCGCGACGCGCCCCTCGGAGAACTGGTCGAGGGTCGCGAACAGGCGCGCGGCCACGGTCGGCGCGATGAAGCCGGGCCGGTGCGCGATGAGCAGTTTGAGTCGCTCGGTGTGCGCGGCCGCGTACGCGGCCACCTGGTTCGGGTCCGGTGTGGCCGAGCCGAGCGCGATGAGGATGCGGTCGAAGCCGGCGTCCTCGTGCGCGCGGGCGAACCGCTTGACGTAGTCGCGGTCGACGATCGGTCCGCGGGCCGGCTGGCTCTCGGACTCGTACTGCGTGCTGATCATGCCGATGAACTCGACGGGCATCGCTGCTGTCCTTCTCTCGGAAATCGTTCGTGGTCAGCCGACTGCGGCGTCCCACCACGTGTCGGTGTGATGGCAGGCGACCCGCCAGCCCGGACGGATCTCTACATCTCGTGGACGGGTCGTGCAGGCGTCGGTCGCGAAGGCACAGCGGGCGGCGAACACGCAGGCGTCGGCGTCCCTCGTCACGTCGTCGCGGACGACCCGCAGCCGGACCGGGTCGAGCGGACGCTCCCCGGTCGTCGGTGCGGAGGCGAGCAGCAGGCCCGTGTACGGGTGGCGTGGCCGCCGGAACACTTCGGCGATCGGGCCGTCCTCGACGATCTCGCCGCGGTACAGGACGAGCACGCGGTCGGCGATGCCGGCGAGCGAGCTCAGGTCGTGTGCGATCACCAGGATCGCCAGCCCCAGCTCATCGCGCAGGTCGGCGAGCAGCCGCAGAATCTTGTTGCGGTTCGACGCGTCCAGCGCACTGACCGGTTCGTCGCAGATCAACAGGCGTGGCCGGCAGACGACGGCCCGGGCGATTGCGACGCGCTGGCGTTGACCGCCCGAGATCTCGGCCGGGCGGTGGTCGCGTAGCGAGACGTCGAGCCCGACGAGGCGCAGCGCGTCGTCAACCATCCTGTCGATCTCGCCGCGGCTGATGCGCCCGTACTCGGCGGAGGCCTGCAGACCCTCGGCGACGGACTGGGCGACCGTGCGGTCGGGGTCCATCGAACGCAAGGGGTCCTGGAAGACGAACTGGACGGTGCCGCCGCGCCGGAACTCGCGGCGCCGCCGCGGCGACAGTGCGGACGTCTCGTGATCGGCGATCACGATCCGGCCGCGCTCGGGTGCGGTGAGGCCGAGGATCGTTCGCGCGAGCGTCGTCTTGCCCGACCCTGTCTCCCCGATCAGCCCGACGATCTCGCCCGGCCGGACCGACACCGTGACGTCGCGCAGGATCCGGCGGGCGTGCCGCCCACGTCCCAGCCGCACGTCCACATCGCAAACGTCCAGCAGGGCTGTAGAAGTGACGGTCATGCCGACCGCCGCTCTGGTGCCGTCGCGGCCAGGACGAGTTCGTCCGCACGCCGGCAGCGCACCTCGCCCGCACCGTGCGGGGTCAGCTGCACCGGTGCCTGTGAGCACGCTGCCTGCGCGAACTCGCAGCGGGCCGCGAACCGGCAGCCCGGCAGCGCGGCGCCGACCGCGGGCGGGGCTCCCGGGATCACGTCGAGCTCACGCCGCGTGTAGTCGCCGAGCGACGCGACCCGCATCATCGCGCGCGTGTACGGGTGCTGCGGATTCTCGAGCACCTCGCGGGTCGGTCCGGTCTCGACGATCTCTCCTGCGTAGAACACCACCACGCGGTCGCAGAGTTCCGCGACGACCGCGAGATCGTGCGACACGAACAGCACCGACAGGCCGCGCGAGTCTCGCAGGCTCTTGATCAGTTCGAGGATCTCTGCCTGCACGGTCACGTCGAGCGCGGTCGTCGCCTCGTCGGCGACGAGCAGATTCGGGTCCCCGCAGATCGCGATTGCGACCAGGACGCGCTGCAGCATGCCACCGGACAGCTCCCCGGGCAGCTGGCGGTACACGTGCTCGGGCTCGCGCATGCCGACAAGGGCGAGCAGCTCGATCGCACGCTCGCGCGCCTGCCGGCGGGACAGGTCACTCACCGCACGGATCGCCTCGCGCACCTGACGACCCACCGGGATCGACGGGTTGAGGTACGAGCCCGGGTCCTGGAACACGGCGCCGACGTGCCTGCCACGCAGCGACCGCCAGTCCCGCCGGGACACGGTGCGGACGTCGGCGCCGTCGACGGCGAGCGTGCCGCCGGTGACCGTGCAGCCCGGTGCGAGGATGCCCAGCGCGGTGCGGCAGGTCAGCGTCTTGCCGCTGCCGGACTCGCCGACCAGGCCGACCGTCTCGCCGCGCTCGATGCGGAACGAGACGCTCCGGACGGCCTCGGCGGCACCGTCGCCGACGGTGATCGACAGATCGCGGACGTCCAGCACGGGCGTCGTGGTGGCGGTGCTGGTCTCACGCAACAGAGATGCGGTCATGTGCCGCCTCCTCGAGATCGTCCGGATCGGTGGCAAGGGCCGGCACCGCGGGCACGAGCACGCGCCCACCGCGGCCGGCGTCGCGGGCCGCATCGGCGAGGATGTTCAGCGAACCGGCGGTCAACATAATGAACGCGGCCGGGAACAGGGGCGCCCACGGTGTCTGGCTCAGGTAGTTGAGATCGCTCGACAGCACGCCGCCCCACGTCGGCGCCGGCGGCACGACGCCGATCCCGAGGAACATCAGCGACGAGACGGTCAGCAGTGCGGTCGCCGTCGCAGTGGCCGCGGTGACCACGATCGTCGGCAGCACCTTCGGCGCGATGTGCACGAGCAACGTGCGGCTGCGCGAGACACCGAACAGCTCTGCGGCCTCGACGTACTGTTCGCCCGACAGGGTCACGGTCGCGGCCCGCGTGACGCGGAAGAACTGCGGGGACATCAGGAAGCCCATCGCGAGCATCACCGGCGTCAGCCGGTTGCCCAGCACGGCGATCAACGCGATGGCGAACACCAGCGTCGGCAGCGTCATCACCGCGTCCGCCACCCGGTTGGCGACGAAGTCGTACACCCGTCCGAGGACGCCGCCCGCCAATGCCGGGACGGCTCCGAGGACGAGCGCTACCGCGACGGCCTCGAGAGCGGTCACCACCGACAGCCGCGAACCCGCGAGCAGTCGGCTGAATACGTCCCGGCCGAGGTAGTCGGTGCCGAACCAGTGCCTGCCGGACGGTCCCTGAAGAAGATGCGCGACGTCCTGATGCAGCGGATCCTGCGGCGCGATCGTGCCGCCGAAGACGACCAGGACCAGCACGGTCACCAGGATCAGCGCTGCGATCTTGGGCGTGACACCGCGCAACGTGCCACGCAGCAGCGAACGCCGGCTCATCGGGTCCGTCCCGGGCGCAGCTTGCCGAGAGAGATGTTCACGACCAGGTTGGCGAGGATCACCAGCGCGCTCGTCACGATCAGGACGCCCTGCACGACCGGGATGTCACGCTGCTCGGCGCTGCTGACCGCGAGCTGGCCCAGGCCCGGCAGCGAGAAGACGGTCTCGGTGACCACCGCACCGCCGATCATCACGGGGATGCTCGCGCCCAGCACGGTCAGCGCCGGCCCGGCCGCATTGCGCAGGACGTGCACCGTCATGACGCGCGCCGGGCGCAGACCGCGGACCTCGGCGCCGACGACGTAGTTCTGCGCGAGCTCGCGGACGAGCGAGGTGCGCAGCTGGCGCGCGATGCTCATCGCGGTCTCGAGCGAAAGTGCGAACGCCGGCAGCAGGATGTGCAGGAACCACTGCCCGGTGTCGAGCGAGAACGGGACGTACCCCGCGGACGGGAAGATCCGCAGCGTCGTCGCGAAGGCGACCACGAGCACGATGCCGATGACGAACGCCGGCAGTGACATGAACACTGCACAGATCGCCGTGACCGTGCGATCGATCCACGTGCCCGGGTGGGTTGCGGCGAGGACGCCCAGCCCGCCGCCGATCAGCGCGGCGAACACTATCGCGACCAGTGCGAGCGACAGGTCGATCGGCAGACGCTGGGCGATGCTCGTGCTCACCGGGATCTGGGTGAAGTAGGACCGGCCGAGGTCGCCGTGCAGCGCGCGGCCCAACCAGTGCACGTACTGCGACAGGAACGGCCGGTCGAGACCGAACGTGTGGTTCATCCGGGCGATGTCCGCGGGGGTTGCCGTCTCGCCGAGCACCGCCGCGGCCGGATTGGTGTCGGACAGTGCGCCGAGCCCGTAGGTGATGAACGTGCTCAGCAGGATCACCGGCACGAAGATCCCGACACCGCGACCGAGCGCCCGGAGGTACCGGGCGGCTCGGCCGCTGCGCCAGTCGATGCCGGTGCCGGCACCGTCGAGGGTCAGGACGCCGATGGCCATGGCGTCAGCCCTGCACCGTGACGTTCTCGAAGCGCTGGGTCACGAAGTCCTGGGGCAGGTTCTTCACCTTCGGGCTCACGGCCAGCAGGCGCGGGTAGGAGTACAGCCAGATGTGCGGAGCACTCAGATCGGTGGCCGCGTCGGTCACTGCGGCCTGCAGCGTGCTCTGGTAGCCGGGCGAGTCGAGCGGAACCGTCTGCAGCTTCTCGAAGGCCTGCGCGGTCTTGGGGTTCTCCTGCCCGGTCAGGTTCATCAGGCCCTGCTTGTCGTACAGGACGTCCAGCATCTGCAGCGGCGATTCACGGCCGGCGGTCGAGTCGAGCGCGAGCGGCACCGACTTCTGCAGGTACATGATGTTGGTCGCCTGATCCATCGAAATCGGGTTGAGGGTGACCTTGAAGCCCGCGTCGTCCAGCTCGGCCTGGATCTGTTCGCCCATGCTCTGCTTCTGATCCACGGTCAGCGTGATCGGCAGCGGCTTGGTGTAGCCGGCCTGCTGCAGCAGCTGCTTGGCCTTCGTGGGGCTGTACGGGTAGAGGTTCGCCAGCTTCGGCACGTAGCCGATGTAGCCCTTCGGGAACGGCTGGAACGAGGGGGTTCCGTAGCCGAACTCCTGAGTCTTCACGAGCGCGGCGCGGTCGATGCCGTAGTTGAGGGCTTCGACGACCTTCGGATTGTTGAACGGCGCGACGGTGGTCTTGACGTCCAGCGTGTTCACCGTCATCGCCGGGATCGCGTCGATGTCGAACCCGGCAGCCTTCGCCGACGAGGCGAGGTTGCCGGGGATGGACGCGACGTTGACCTGCCCGGTCTTGAGGGCATTGATGATCTGCTGCGGGTCGGTGATCGACTGAACGGTGAAGTTCGTCAGGTGGATCTCGCTCGCGTCGTAGTAGCCGGGGTTGCGGACGAGGTTCGCGTGCGAGTCGGGCACGTACTGGGTGAGCGTGAACGGGCCGTCACCGACCGGCTTGGTCGCGAGCCCGGCCTGGTCGTTCTTGATGGCGGTGGGGCTGACGATCATGCCGGTCTTGCCGGCGAGCAGGTTCGGGATCTGGTAGTCCGGCTGCGACAGGTGCAGCGTGAAGTGCGTCGGGTCGATGACGTCGACGGACGACACGACCGCGAGCTGTGAGGCGATCAGTGACTTCGAGTAGTCCCGCCCGCGCAGGATGTTCGTCTTCACCGCCGCCGCGTCCAGGGGTGTGCCGTCGCTGAACTTCAGGTTCGGGCGCAGCGTGAACGCGATCGTCTTGCCGTCACTGGAGTACTTCCAGCTCGAGGCAAGACCCGGAATCGCGTTGCCCTTGGCGTCGAGCGCGGTGATCGAGCTGTACACGAGGCTGAGCACGTGCACGTCCCAGCCTGCGCTGGACGTGACCGGGTCCCAGGAGGTCGGCAGCTGCCACTCCCAGTTGAGGGTCTGGGCGTTCGTGGCACCGCTGCCGGCACCGCCTCCACCGGTCTCGGCGGACACCTTGCTGCCCGCACTGCACGCGGACAGTGCGGCGGCGGCTGCGGTGAGCACTGCGACGGCTGCACCGATGCGCAGGCGCGTTCGGGTACGGGTGGTCGTGCGTGTCATGAGGGTCCTGTTTTCATCGGGCCGCCGGGAGTTCCCCCGGCGGTCTGGACGTTCGGGAGCGGTACCGCGATGCGGACGCAGCGAATGGCTGCAGCGGTCAGGCGGAACAGGCCGCGCTGCACACGCGCATGAAGTCGACGTAGCGGCGAGCTACGAACAGCGGCAGTCGCATGGAAGTACCCTGACATGTGCCATCGACAACCGTCAAATGAATCGCTGATAGCGATCAATGTGAGTTTCGGTATCGGCTTGCTGTCAGCGGGTGACGGCGGGCCTGGACGTACCCCGGTTCTGCCGTTTGGAGACGCGCCCGCTCATGAGCTGTGCGATCGACGTCGCGAACAGCGCGTCCACGAAGTCCCCGAGCTGCGCCCACAACTCACCGAGGTGTTCGGCGCTGCCGGTGTAGACGAGCGACTCGAGCAGTTCGCCCCGGACGGTCAGCACCGAGCCGTCCACCGCGGTGACGACCTGGGCGACGGAGATCTCGGCGGGGTCGCGGGCGATCCAGTAGCCGCCGTCCGAACCACGCTGACTCACCACCAGGCCGGCCTTGCGCAAGTCCGACACGATGGACTTCAGATACCGGTACGGGATGTCCTGCTTGACGGCGACGCCCTCGCAGGTCTGCGGCGTGGCGCTGTCGGCAGCGAGCTCCAGCAGCACCCGTAGGGCGTAGTCGGTGCGAGCCGAGATCCGCATGCGGATGTCCCTCCCTGCGCGACGGTGCGCCGGACCCGGGCCGGCAATTGGCCCCTCGCGATGTCTATTAGACCCCGATGAGTTTCGCCACCCCCAGCGGGTGTCGGGTGGCGCGTCGCTCACGGCTTGGCCTAGTTTGCCTATAGACAAAGGACGTCCCATACGCTCTGTCGCCGAAGGGCACCACCGATGACCGACGACTTCCATCCGTCCCTGCGCGCCCAACCCCCGTTGCGCCACATCAAGGCGAAGGACGTGGACGCCGAGACGGCGCAGACGTCCGGCATGCAGCGCTTCGCGGCGATCAGCACGAGCACCGTCGGGTCGACGAAGCTGTGGATGGGCCAGACGCACGTGCGCCCCGCGATGAAGTCCGGTGATCACCACCACGGCGACTCCGAGACGGCCATCTACGTCGTCAGCGGCACGCCGGAGTTCGTCTTCTTCGACGAGCAGGCGGGTGACGAGGTGCGCCTGCGGGCCGAACCCGGTGACTACATCTTCGTGCCGCCGTTCACCCCGCACCGCGAGGAGAACAACGACCCCGATCACGAGGCCGTCGTGGTCATCGCGCGCAGCTCGCAGGAGGCGATCGTCGTCAACCTGCCGTCGCTGCGTCCCGCCGACTGAGGAGCCCAGAGCCGTGTCGTCTACTGAGACCCTGTCCCTCGATCGGTCGTGGCCGACCCCGCCGGGCCTTGCCGTGCGCGGGACCGTCGCGGTGCTGCCGGGCCGAGGCGAGCAGGCGGGCGTGTACGAGCGCTTCGGCACGCGGATCGCTGCCGACAGCTATGCCGTGCACGCGCTCGCGGCCACCTCGCTGCAGGAGCTGACCGCGGCGGTGACCGCCTTGGCCGCCGACGGGCCGTCCCCGCTGGTGCTGGTCGGCTCGGACACCGGTGCGCTGCGGGCGCTCGCCCTCGCCGCGTTGCTCGACCGGCGGGTCGACGCCCTCGTGCTGGCGGGCGTGCCGTCCGACAGTGGTTTCGCGGGCGGCTGGGTAGACGAGCTGGACGCGCGCACAGCATGCCCCGTGCACCGCGGGCGGTTGGAGTCCGAGCTGGCCCGTGGTCAGCTCGACAACGTTCCGGGCGCTCTGCTCGTCGCGGCCGCCTCGGCGCGTCCGGCCGTCCCGACGCTCGTGCTGCACGGCGCCGCCGACACGGTGGCACCGGTCGAGGGTGCCCGCGCGCTCGCGAACCGCCTGCCGCATGCCCGCCTGGTCACCGTGCTCGACGGGCGGCACGACGTGCTCAACGACCTGTCGCACCGCAGCGTCGCGGCCGAGATCGTCCAGTTCCTCGAGCGGCTCCGGACCCCGGACTGGTCGCGGCCGATCCTGCGAGTCGAGGTCGCCTGACGTGACGCTGCACCCGCACTGGTACCTGCCGACGTCCGGCGACGGCCGCGACATCGTCGGCTGGGTGCACAGCCGGACTGTGGTCGATGACCCTCGCGAGGCCGGGCGTCCGCCGTCGATCGACTACCTGCGCACCGTGGCACTCGCTGCCGAGGACCTGCGCTTCGAATCCGTGCTGACGCCCGTCGGCACGTGGTGCGAGGACCCGTGGGTGATGACGGCCGCGCTCTCGCAGGCGACCCGGCGGCTGGCGTTCATCGTCGCGCTGCGCCCGGACGCCGCCTCCCCGACGCTCGTCGCGCAGATGGCGGCGACGTTCCAGCGAATGTCTGCCGGGCGCCTGCACCTGAACGTGGTCGTCGGCAGCGACGAGGAGGAGCAGCACCGGTTCGGTGACTGGGTCACCCATGACGGGAGATACGAGCGCGCCGGCGAGTTCATGCGCGTGCTGCGCGGCGCGTGGGAAGGCGGTGCCGGCGTCACGCTGGACGGCACGCACTACCGCGTCGCCGGCGCGACGGTCGCCGAGCCGCCGCGGCCACGCCCGCTGCTGTTCCAGGGCGGTGCGTCGGACGCTGCTCTGACCACCGCCGCACAGCACGCGGACGTCTTCCTGTGCTGGGGCGAACCGCCCGCGGCGGTGGCAGAGCGCATCGCGCGGGTTCGCGAGCTCGCTGCATCGCGCCCCATCGAGTTCGGCATCCGGCTGCACGTGATCGCACGCCCGTCCGCCGAGGAGGCGTGGGCCGAGGCGACTCGACTGCTGGAGTCGGTCGATCCGCATGCGATCGAGGTCGCCCAGGAGAAGTTCCGCCGCAGCACGTCGGTGGGGCAGGCCCGGATGAGCGCGCTGCACGGTGGGCGTACCGACTCGCTGCTCGTCTCGCCAAACCTCTGGGCCGGGTTCGGGCTGGTGCGCAGGCACGCCGGTACCGCACTCGTCGGCAGTTACGACGAGGTCGCCGACCGCCTCGCCGAGTACCACGACCTCGGCATCACCCACGCGATCCTCTCCGGCCAGCCACACCTCGAGGAGGCGTACCAGGTCGGCGAGGGCGTGCTGCCCCAACTGCGCAAGCGCGGGCTGCTGCCGACGTACTGACACCTCGCACCGCAGGAGTTCGCATGCAGATCCACACCGTCGCCACCCCGGAACTCGGCGACCGCAGCTACGTCGTGACGACCGGCGAGTCGGCGCTCGTGATCGATCCGCAGCGCGATCTCGACCGCATCGAGGCCACCCTCGACGTGGCACCCGCGTACGTGCTCGAGACGCACGTGCACAACGACTACCTGACCGGCGGCTTAACGCTCGCGACGCGCACCGGCGCGGGGTATGGCGTCAACGCGCAGGACGAGGTGGCGTTCGCGCGCGTGCCGCTGTCGCACGGCCAGATCCTGTCGGCGGGCTCGCTGCGCGTGCAGGTGCTGGCGACGCCGGGGCACACGGACACGCACCTCGCCTACGTGGTGACCGACGACGACGCGCCCGAGCAGCCGGCCGCGGTGTTCAGCGGTGGATCGCTGCTGTACGGGACGGTTGGTCGAACCGACCTGGTCGACCCGTCCCGCGCCCGGGCGCTGGCCGCCGAGCAGTACCGCTCGGCACTGCTGCTGGGTTCGCTGGACCCTGCCACGCTGCTCTTCCCCACGCATGGCTTCGGCAGCTTCTGCTCCAGCACCACCGGAAGTAGAGCTGAGCTGAGCACCGTCGGGGAGCAGGTCGAGAAGAACGTTGCGTTCCTGGCCCGCGACGAGCGGTCGTTCGTCGACTCGCTCGTCGCCGGCTTCGGTGCGTACCCCTCGTACTACGCCCACATGGCCCCGCTGAACCGCCTCGGCCCGGGCGCGGTCGCCCTGGACGCGCCTGTGCCAGGCGTCGCGCCGGAGGCGCTGGTCGCGCGGATCCAAGCCGGCGAGGTCGTCGTCGACCTGCGTGACCGGATCGCCTACGCGGCGTCACACCTCGCCGGCACGCTGAGCATCAACCTCGGCCAGCAGTTCGCCACCTACCTCGGCTGGCTGGCCCCCTTCGCAACGCCGGTGACACTCGTCGGTGCGTCCCGCAGCGAGCTCGAGGACGCCCGCCGCCAGCTCGTCCGGATCGGGTTCGAGGACGTCGACGGCATCGCCGGCCCGCTGCCGGCGCTGGCACCGCCGTGGCACCCACGCCGTTCGTACCCGCTCGGAACGTTCGCCCAGGTCGCGGCCGGGCTCGGGCCGGACGACGCGGTGCTGGACGTCCGGCGCGACGAGGAGCGTGCGCAGTTCGCTGTGCGCGACTCGTGGCACGTCCCGCTGCACGAGCTGCCCGCACGGCTCGGTTCGCTGCCGGCGAAGCGGTGGTGGGTGCACTGCGTGAGCGGCTTCCGCGCGGGCACCGCGGCCAGCATGCTCGAGAACGCCGGGTTCGACGTCGTCCACATCGACGACCACATCGACCGCGCCGTGGAACTCGGCCTCACCGCCTGACTCTTCCGGCGATCAGGCCGGGGCGGGTGCGCTGCCTGCCAGGACCCCGGCCAGCGACACCCGCTCGAGCAGGTCGCCGAGATGGTCGGCGATCTGGGCCCAGACCGAGCCCAGGTGCTGCGACGCCCCGGTGTAGTGCAGTTCGGTCGGCGGCATGCCGCGGACGAGCGTGATCGGCCCGTCCACCGCGCGCAGGATCTCGCCGACACTGATCTGTTCGGCGGGGCGGGACAGCAGGTATCCGCCGTTGCCGCGGCGGGCACGGACGAGTTCGCAGCGGCGCAGATCGAGCAGGATGGACGCGACGAAAGCCTTCGGCAGCCGTTGTACGGCGACGATCTCGTCGACCGAGACGTAGTCCGAGCGGGCGGCGATCTCGAGCAGCGCGCGGACGGCGTACTCGCCCTTCGCGGAGATGTGCATGTCAGCCGAACCGGCCGTTGACGTAGTCGGCCGTGCGCGGGTCCTGGGGAGCGCCGAACATCGCGTCGGTATCGCCGTGCTCGATGATCACACCGGGCTCGCCGTTCTCGGCCAGGAAGAATGCGCACTGGTCCGACACCCGCGCTGCCTGCTGCATGTTGTGGGTGACGATCACGACCGTCACCTGCGCCGCGATCTCGGTGATCGTCTCCTCCACGACGCGCGTCGAGGTCGGGTCGAGCGCCGAGCACGGCTCGTCCATCAGCAGCACGCGTGGCCGCACCGCGAGCGAGCGGGCGATGCACAGCCGCTGCTGCTGACCGCCGGACAACGCGCTGCCCGGTTGGCGTAGCCGGTCCTTCACCTCGGCCCACAGCCCGGCACGGGTGAGGCACTCCTCGACCCGGTCGGCCCGGTCGCCCTTCGCGAGCTTCGTGCCGACCAGGTCCAGCCCGGCGAGGACGTTGTCGGCGATGCTCATCGCCGGGAACGGGTTGGGCTTCTGGAACACCATGCCGACCGAGCGCCGAACCTCGGTGACGCGGTTCGTGGCGTCATAGACGTCGACGCCGTCGAGCGTGACCGAACCCGCGACGCCCGCCCCCGGGACCCGCTCGTGCAGCCGGTTCAGGATCCGCAGGAACGTCGACTTGCCGCATCCGGACGGACCGATCAGTGCCGTGACCCGGCCGGCCGGCATCCGGAGCGAGACACGGTCGAGCACCTTGCGCTTGCCGAACCACGCCGAGACCGCGACGGCGTCGAGGTCCGCGGGTGACGCGTCCCAGGCGGCGGGACGGTCGATCGTGGCGGGTGCTGTCATGTCTTCTCCTCCTGCCGGCCGGCGCGGGTGCGGCTGGCTACTTCGCCTTCGCGACGGTGATCTTCTTGCTGGCCTTCGAACCGAGGACGGTCGACGAGGTCGGCGTGAACGTCGCCGTCACCGTCTGCTTGCCAGCCTTGAGCTTGACCTTCAGCACGGCCTTGCCGCGGGCAACCTTGACCGAGCCGAGCTTCTTGGTGCCGTCGGTGAAGTTCACCGAGCCGGCGGCGGCCGGCTTCACGGTCGCGGTCAGCGTCGTCTTCACACCCGCACGCGGCTTGGTCGAGACGGCCAGCGTCGTGGTGGTCTTCGTCTTGGTGACGGTGGCTCCGGACGGGTAGACGACCTGCCAGGTCGAGCCGGTCACGACGACGTCGGCCGCGTCGTACTTCGCCGCGATGGGCCGGCCGGGCGCGCTCGTCCGCAGCCGCAGCTCGTACACGTTCTTGTAGGCAGCCGCGGTCGAGGTGTTCGGGTGGGTCGCGATGAAGTCCGCCAGCGACGTGTCACCGGCGGCACCGGTCTCGAGGGGGAGCGTGGACGACCCGAGAGCACCCGGTGCGCCGGAGTTCGGGAAGTCGGTCGCGGCGGTCAGTGCCGAGCCCGTCCACCCCGCGGCCGGCGTGCCCGACTGCGGCAGGTACGCGTACAGCGTCGCCTTCGTGTCGCCGGCCTCGATCGCCTTGGAGCCGACGACGTACGCGGCGATCGGCGACTCGTTGAGTGAACCGCCGAAGATCTGCTTTCCGGCCGCGTTGTAGAACGCGAGGGTGCCGACCCGGTTCGGGTCGTGGTTGACGTTGCCGCTCTGCTGCCACGGCGGTGTCGCGGCGAGTGCCGACACCGTTGCGCCGGCCGCGACCGCGAGGGTCGCGGCCGCGGCGACGAGGGCGCGGCGGTGCCCGCGCAGGTAGGTGATCACCGAAAAGGTCCTCTCGTGAACTGTTGGGGTACGACGCGGCGTCATGACGGCTGCACCTCGGTCTCGAGCGAGACCGCGGACATGCCGACGGCGCAGTCGACGTGCGGGGCGCCGACCTGGCGCCAGGTCGATCCGGACACCTGGATGTCCGCGGTCGCGTAGCTCGTGGTGCGCAGCGGCAGATTCGGCCCGCCCAGGTAGAGCCGGAGCTGGACGAACCCGTGGTACTGCGCGGGGTAGGCGGTCAGGAAGTCGGCGAGGTCGATGTCGGCGCCGGTCGCGGCCGCGGTCGGGTGCGCGTCGTTCCGGTAGCGGCTGGACGCGGTGATCATCTCGCCGCTCCAGCCGTCCGGCGTCACGCCCTCGCGCGGTTGGAAGGCATACAGCGTGGCTGTACCACTTGCGTAAGGCCGCGGCGCCGCGGACGTGCTGACCGCCCGCCACGCGAACGGCTTCGTCGTGGTCGAGCCGCTCGTGATCTGCACGCCTGCTTTCGAGCACAGCCCGAGCGCACCGGCCGCGGCAGGATCGCGGTACGGCACCGAGGCCGAGGACGATCCGCCGGAGCCGAGCAGCACCGCGACGACGATGCCGGCCACGACGAGCGTCACCACCGAAGCCGCCGCGGTGAGCAGCGTCGTTCGGTTCGTTCGCGGCTTCGCATGGGTTGCCATCGATCCTCCTTCGTCGTGTGTCGTTACGGCTTGCGACGGCACTGCGGTCGGGCCCGGCCTGGTGGTGCCGGGCCCGACCGTCGCCGGTCAGCCCGACGTGGTGTTGCCCTTGTCGACGTAGTCCGGCGTGACGCCGGCCGCGGTCAGCAGCGCCTTGCCCGGCGCGCTGTTCACGAACGGCGCCGGACCGCCGGGGTTGAGGAACAGCTCCCGGACCCAGTTGAGCGTGCTGCCGGGCTGCCACGGCGTCGTGCTCGCCAGATCCGACTCACGGAAGATCACGTAGTACGGCAGGTCGGCGGCGAAGGCGGCCGAACCGTCCGGAGCGGTTCCGGTCTTCTGCAGCTGGATCCCGTTGACGCCGAGCGCGGTGGCTGGTGCCGAGGCCGAGTACGGCGTGTTCGGGTCGTGGAAGTACCCGCTCTGCAGCAGCGAGTAGCGCCCGATCGGGAACGGGACGATCGCGTTGGGGCGGTCGGTGTCCGAGAGTCCGGTGATCGTGGTCGGGTCGTTCTGCTGGACCTGGCGCACGTCGGTCGCCAGCGTGACGGCCGTGCCGTTGTTCGCCGCCTTGAGCGCGTTGAGGAACACCGTGCGCACGCCGGCGCCGTTCTGCGGGATCAACGGCACGATCGTCGCCGAGCTGCCACTCGAGTTGCCGGGCAGCTGGTTCCACTTGGTGTACGTGCCGTCGTAGATGCCGACGAGTTCGGCGGCCGAGAGCGCGCTGGGTGCGTTCGTCGTCGACGCGGTCGCGATGACCTGCTTGTCGTCGGCGATCTCGACGGTGTGCAGGGGCGTGCCGAGGTTCGCCTGGGCGGTCGCCTGCTGAGCGGCGGTCGGCAGGTTCGGGCTGCGCACGAAGCTGATCAGGTTGGACGAGACGCCGTTCTTGCCGTCGTTGATCAGCGCGGTGAGCCCGGCGCCACCACCGTTCGGACGCTGCACGGGCGAGGTGCCGGCGCGCAGCACGACCGTCGGGTTCAGCGGCACGGACGTGCCGAGCGACGGGTCGGTGAAGCCGTTACGGCCGTTGGCATCCGCGGTCGCGTCGAAGCTGATCAGCCGGTTCTTGTTGCCCGCGCTGTTGTAGCCGGGGTTGCCGTGGATATCGCCGTCGGCCAGGAAGTCGAGCGAGTTCTGCACGATGTCGGAGCCGACACCGACGACGTCGGTGCTCGACGGTGCGCCATCGGCGGAGGCCGGCAGCTGCACCGCCGCCACCACCCCGAGGGCGACGGCCGCGGTAGCTCCCGCGCGCACGGCCAGCGATCTGGTCTTCATGGTCAGCCTTTCCGCAGTGGTGGTGATGGTTCGAACAGTGAGGGACGGGCGACGATCGCCGTCGTCGGATGGAGAGGCATACAAGCGCATTCCTACTTTCCCTAGCAAGTAAATCGACAAAATCGGTGAGGTGTGTCCTGCTCGTTCTCGGTCATATGCGGACAACTCCGCGCGGCCGGTGGGCTACATCAGGTTGGGCAACAGCCGGGCGGCGACGTCCGACACCAGCCAGAGCGAGGCGACGACAGCAGGAACTCCGGCGACCCAGGCGGCGGTGCTCGACCACCGGGCCCGGGCGCACGACACGAGCAGCAGCACGATCGCGAGCAACGCGAGCCCGAGCACCAGCTCGGTCAGTTCGATGCGGGACGTGTCCGTACCCATCGGGCGTTCGTCGGACGGGACGAGCGACGGCGCACCGGCGTCGGGCTGGGCCTTGCCGCCGACCAGGTCCGCGTCGACGTACAGCGTGTTCGACGGCTGCAGCGCGCCGAACCCCGAGCCCGACTCGGCGGTGACCAGGACGAGCCGGGACGAGGTGGCGGCGGGCGGTGCCGGTACCGGGTCGCCACGCCGACGCACGTCCAGGACGCGGTAGTGGAACGCGCCCTGATTCGTCGTGACCGTCACGACCGACCCTGCCTGCAGGTCGGCGATGTGACCGAACGGGCCACCGTAGGAGACCGCCCGCCCGAGCAGGACCGTCGTGCCCTGCTGACCGGGCAGGACGCTCTGCGACAGGTGCCCCGGGCCCTTCTGCAGATCGCCGGGTGACGTGCCCTCGACGACGACCACGTGCGTCAGGTGTGCGTCCGGCGCGTCGATCAACGCGATCGGGGTACCGGGCGCGACCGGTAGCTGCATCGGCGCGAGACCCTGCGCGAGCTGCGAGCGGAACGACGCGTAGAGCGACTTCTGCGCGTGCAACTCGTCCAGTCGGCTGAGCACGAAGACGTACGCGAGCGACCACGCGACGAGCAAGGCGAACGTGATGAGCACGCGTCCGGCGGCCTGGCGCACCTGTGGGCGTACGCGCGCAACGGCCACCGGCGCCTCGGCGACGGGCTCCTCGGAACGCAGCGAGGTGCGCGGGGCGTCAAGGGTCGTCATCGGCGCCGCACCGCGTGCTTCGCGAGACCCCGCGCCCGCACCGCCACCAGCCGCGGCGCGCCTGGATAGCGCAGGACACCGCCGACGAGCAGCGCCACCAGACCGAGCACGATCACCAGCGGCAGACCGAGGCTGCCGAGCCGCGAGTACGTGCCGGTCGTCCGTTCCGCCGCGAGGGACGTGGAGGGCTGGGGTGCGGGCGACGTGGACGTGTCCGTCCGCGGCGTACCGGACGACGGCGCTGCCGACGAGGTGGACGTGTCCGACGGCGCCGTGGGAACGCCTACCGGCGGCAGCGCGGGAATCCCGCCCGATCCGCCGTCGCGCTGCGAACCGGAGTGCCCGCCCGATGACGTCGACGTCGCGGACGACTGCGGCGGTGCCGGCTTCGCGTCCAGCTGCGGCACCGCGCCGCGCTGCGCGGCGACCGCGTCGGCCGCGGCGAGGGTGTACGTGCGCATGCCGCCGAGCCCTTCGGCACTGGTCAGCGGCAGGTACCCCGGCGGTAGATCACCGTTGACGAGCCCGGCGCGCTGACCGTCCCCGACCGCGTAGCGCAGGAACGTCGCGAGGTGCGCGGCTGTTGTCGCCGGCAGCCCGGAGGTCGGGATGTCGGCGTACACCGGCATCGTGCCGGGATAGGCGGCCGACGAGGCAGCGGCGCCGAGCTTCGAGTAGTCGAAGGCCCAGGTCTTGCTGCTGTTCTTCCTCTCGAGCAGGGCGGCGGCGGCATGCAGGCTCGCAACGCTCGGTTTCACGAACGTCCGTCCGGCGGCATCGGTGAAGGTGGTGCCGCTGTCCTTCACCGGACCGGTCTGCAGCGCGGCTGTGGACAGGTCGTAGCGATATGCAGCGCTCAGCGATGTCACGCCGAGCACGAACCGGAAGCCCGGCTGCTGCCGGCCCTGTACCTGCAGGCGCAGCGTCGACACGTCGTTCGGGTCCCCGTTGGGGCAGGCGATGTCGGCGTCGGAGATGCCGAACTGGATGTCCTGCACGATCGTCGACATCAGTGCCGGCGGATTGGCCACCAGAGACAGGTACGGCGAGGGGCTGTAGGAGTAGCAAGGGTTGTTCTCGGAGTCGATGTAGGACTTGGGCAGGGTGAACGTGTCGAGCAGCGGCCACGAGTCGACCGGCAGCTTGATGCCCTTGTACGCCGGGTTGACGACCATGCCCCACGGGTCGGGTTTGCCGTCGAGCCACGCGCGCGCCTCGGGATCGGACTCGATGTAGCTCGTCAGCGCCCAGACCAGGTCCGCCTCCGACGAGGTGTTGATGATCGTCGCGGCGGCCTCGGTCGCGAGGTACTTCGGCAGCCCCGGGTTCAACGCCTGGAACTCCGGGTCCTGCGTGATGTTCACCGGGTTCTTCGCCAGCGGTGGGTCGTTCTGCTGCACCAGCGAGTCGGCCGGATAGGACTCGGTCAGCAGCTTCGCGAGCAACCGTGGATCGAGTCTGAGCGACGTGTACCGGTTGCCCTTGGCGTCGTCGATCTCGTAGCTGATCGCGAAGCCGGTCACCGCCACCGGCGCCTGCACGACGGGTCTGCCGAAGCCGGGCGACGCGACGCGGCTGCTGAACGCCGCGTCGATGCTGCCCGCGGTCAGCAGGCTGCGCGCGGAACCGTCCGCGGTCTGCACGTGCACGAACGGG
>Ga0164242_10001634_pt1 | contig 26542 bp, 22 predicted proteins | sample OricomgcompostMG_FD_108783 | JGI IMG/M metagenome (GOLD analysis project Ga0164242, IMG submission 108783) | Miracle-Growth compost microbial communities from Emeryville, California, USA - Original compost - Miracle growth compost (MG) ...
CCCGCAACGAGATTCGACCCTTGGTCAAACTGCGTTCGACGGCCGGGACCGGATACACCTACATCACCCGCAAGAACCGGCGCAATGACCCCGACCGGCTGGTGCTGCGCAAATACGATCCGGTCGTCCGCCGCCACGTCGACTTCCGCGAAGAGCGCTGAGCGAAGGCGGGTCAGCGCGGGTAGGCGTAGGGGTTGCGCGGCGCATCGATCCGGGTGACCGCGGTGGTCTGCAGCGTCGGAATCACCGCCGATTTCGGTTGCCGCGGCGCCGGAATGACCTGACCTTCGACCCGGATCCAGGTGTTGTCCGGCAGGCCGGCGGCGGCCGCGGCGGCCGGGCCGCGCAGATGGATACGGGCCAGCTGCGCGTCGGCCGCACAGCAGACGATCACGACGCGTCCCAGGTCGACGCCGTGAGCCTCGTTGAGGACGAAGCCGGTCACGGTGATCGTCCGGTTCGTCAGCGATCCGGTGGTGTCCTGCGCCTCGCGCATCAACACCTCCGGCAGCGACACTTCCGGGGACGATCCCGTCGGCAACGGCGGAAACTTTTGTCTCAGAACATCATTGGACACCGCCATCACCGACGGGGCCGCCGCGGAAGGACGCAGCGCCGGCGGCGCCACGAACATCAGCACCAGCACGGGAAGCACCAGCAGCCAGACGAGGCCGCTGCGGTGGGAGTGCTCGTGGCCCGCCCCGCCGGGCGCGTCGACGGTGCGCGGGCCACCGCGGCGGATGTCGCCCACGATGGCCGCCAGCGCCAACCCGATCAACACCACGGCCGAGGTCACCAGCCACGGCCACAGTCCGGGTTTGACATACCGGGTGAACACGCCGGAGGCGGTGATGATGACCATGCTGATGCCCACCAACAGCAACACGGTGTTTTCGGTCTCGCGGCTCATCAGCGCGCGCCCAGCACGAAAAAGCCGATGCCGCAAGCACTCACGGTTGCTACGAGAAGAGTGCACGGCGCAAAACGGGCCGCGAATGCCCGGCCGAACATGCCCGCCTGCATGGCGAACAGCTTGACGTCGACGGCGGGCCCGACGACGAGGAACACCAGCCGGGGCAACAGCGGCACCATCGTCAGACTGGCCGCCACGAACGCATCCGCTTCCGAGCACAGCGCCAGCACCACCGCCAGGGCGGCCATCAGCGCGACGCCGAGCGCCAGGTCACCGGCCAGATGCGTGAACACCCACGGCGGCACGGCCACGTGCAGCAGTGCGGCGGCGGCGGCACCGAGGACCAAATACGATGCGGCTTGCAGGAAGTCGTGACGGGCCGCCTCGGTGAAGACCTCCAATCGCGATTCGGCCGGCGCCCGGGATGCCGGCAGTGCGCGCGTGATCCATTCCGGACGGCCCCAGCGTGACCACACCCAACCCATGACGACGGCGGTCAGCAGCGACGCGCCCAGCCGCGCGAACACCATGCCGGGCAAGCCCGGAAACGCCACCGCGGTGGACGCCAGGACGACCGGGTTGATCGCCGGCGCCGCCAGCATGAACGTCAACGCGGCCGCCCCCGTCGCCCCGCCCTCGCCGAACAGCCGCCGCGCCAGCGGCACCGACCCGCACTCGCAACCGGGCAACGCCATCCCGCCCGCACCGGCCGCCAGGACCGCCGTCGCCGGCCGACGCGGCAGCCAGCGCGCCAATCGCTCGGGCGAGACGAACACCGCGATCAGCCCGCTCACCACCACCCCGAGCACCAAAAACGGGATCGCCTGGACGAAAACCCCGCAGAACACGGTGCCGACCGTGGACAACGCCGCGCTGTTGCCGACCACGGTCCGCAGGGTGGTCGCGGCCAGGGCGCAGGCCAGCAGGATGCCGACCAGCACCTCCATCGACCCGATTCGCCAGCCGCGGACGGCCTTCAGCGTCGCCACCGGGCCATTATCGCTGCGCGCCCGTCGCAACGAACCGACTAGCTGTCGTGTTCGGCTCCCGCGTCGTCTCCCGGTTCCCAGCTGCCCGGCATCATCGGCATCGTCGGACCGCCGAGCTCGGCCCCCGGCAGGGTGGTCAACCCGGCGGCCGCGCCGGCCGCGTCCTTGCGCGCGGTGCCGGCGAAGCCCAGCGCGCCCGCGCCCCGATCGGACGCCGAGGACTCGGGGCCGGCCGGCCCGCCCCAGTCCGGGTCGACGTCGACGCTCATGTCCATGAACTCCTCGCCGTGCCCGTGCCGGGTGGCGCGGCGGCGCCGGCGCGACCGGGCGGCCGCACGCGCCGCCGCGGCCGCCGCGGCGGCGGCGCTGTCGGGTTCCGGCGCTTTGCGTTTGGCGCTGGAGCTGGCGCTGGCGCTCATCCCCGAGCCGGTTCCCATGCCCGGCGGGCCGATGACGTAGGGCGGGAAGAATCCCGCCGCGGGCGCGACGGGTGCCGGTGCCGCGGGCGGCGCGCCGGCCACCGTGGTCGCCGTGGCGGCGGGCGCGGGCGCCGGGGCCGTCGCCACCGGGGCAGCCGCTGCGACGGGGGTGGGTGCGATGGCGATGGCGGGCGGCAGGCCGGGCGGGGCCGGCGGGGCCGCGACGGCCGCGGGGACGGCCACCGGCTGCGGGAGGGCCGCCAGCCCGGCCAGCCCGGCGAATCCGCCGACGGCGGCGAACGGCGCGGCCGCCAGCAACAGCGCGGGGGCCAGCAACTCCGGCTGGCTCATGAAGATCTCCAGGATGTGCGTCGGCCAGTCGAACAGCATGAGTTGCACCAGGTACTGGAACGCCAAGGCGGGATTGTGCACCAGGTAATAGCCGAACTGCTCGAAATCCTCCAGCAGTTCCAGGGCGCGCACCACCCAGAAGATGGGTTCCCCGGCATTCGTGTAGGCGTCGTAGTCCAGCCCGTTGACGGTTCCCTTGGCCGGGTCCCAGTCGATCCCCAGGTTCCTCAGGATGTTCGCGATGAAGTCGTTGAACGGATTGTCGATCTTGGGGTCGTGATCTTCGTTGCCCGAATCGTCTTGCGAGGCATCAGATTTCACGATCTGCGGTGCCGGTTCGGCTTGCGGTGTGGACGCGACTGCGGCGGTGGACACCGCGTGATAGGTGGACATGGTGGTCGCCGCCTGCGTCCACATTCGCGCATAGTCGGCCTCGTTGACCGCGATCGGCACCGTGTTGACACCGAAGAAGTTGGTGGCCACCAGGGTCGCGTGCACGGCGTGGTTGGCGGCCAGCTCCGGCAGCGTCGGCATCGTGGCCAGCGCGGTGGTGTAGGCGGTCGCGGCCACCTCGTGCTGGGCGGCCACCGCCGCGCTGTCGGCGCTGGCCTTGGTCAGCCATGCCAGGTAGGGGGCGTGCGCGCCGACGTACGATTCGCCGCTGACGCCCTGCCAGGCGCCCGCGGCGACGCCGGTCAGCAGCGTGCTCAATTGCTCTGCCGCAGAAGCATATTCGGCACTCAACTGCGACCATGCGCCGGCGGCGGCCAGCAACGACGCGGGTCCAGGGCCGCTGCTGAGCAGCGCGGAATGCAGTTCGGGCGGCGAGGCCATGAAGATCGGCGCCGTCATGGGTCTCCTCAGGCTGGAAGGCGGACCAGACTGAGCAGACTTTAATGAAAATGATTATCGTTATCAACCCGGCCGTGGCGGCCGCCCGCGCTACACGAGCGGACGCCCCTTGCGGATCCGGCGGTCCAGGTCGTAGAGCAGGACGTTGAACGGGAATTGCCGGATGAACCGCGGTAGGTAGCGGTTCACCGTCGCCAACACCGCGATCAGCCGGTCGAAGCGCCGCTGCTTGGTCGAGTCCCAGGGCAGCCGCATCTCGTCGCGGAACCGCTGCGGCAGGAAGCCGGTCGTGATGAACAACGCGAAGCCCTCGGTGAGACGCCGCACCGGGCCGGGCAGCCACACTCCCCGAATGCGGTTGGCCGCAATGGGATACAGATACTCGCGCACGGCGTCGTCGATGTGCACCTTGGCCAGCGACTCCTCCCAGTAGCGGTCGAACGCCGCGCGGTCCGGCGGCCACATCGCCGGCGGCACCTGCAGCGTGGTGGCCAGCGTCATGCCCTCGCGGTAGTGGCGGTCGGCGTCGTCGCCGTCGAGTTCGCCGATGAACATCCGGTAGATGTCCAGCCCGCCCTTGTACAGGCAGGCGCCCACCCACAGCTGCAGGTTGGGGTCGAAGGCGTTGTAGGACACCGGGCTTTCCGGCGTCGAGTACACCTGCGCGTGCGCCCGGTTCACCGCCCGGCGGAAGGCATCCTTCTGCGCCTCGCTGCCGGAGGTCGCCACGGCCAGGTAGGTGAAGGTGGTGCGGGCCCGCTTGATCGGATGCAGGTCGACCCGGCCGCTTTCCACGCGGCTTTCCATCACGCCGTAGCCGACACCGGGATTGGCCAGCTGCATGATCACGTTCGCCGGGCCGGCCAGCAGCGCCACGCCCATCAGCCCCTCGTCGATGCCCAGCGTCCGCAGCGGCTTGCGCCGCCGGGGCCGGGGCGGGTCGGTGACGCGGCGCTCGACGTGGCTCGTCGGCTCGACATGGCCCGTCGGCTCGACATGGGCCGTCGGCTGGTGCACCGGCTCGTGAATCGCCATCGTCAGGTCCTCCCGCAGCACTGGTCCGCTAATCTGCGAACGCTTGTTTCCTGATATTGTCGTGGCCCGGCGTTGGTGTCAAGATGGTGTGCATGAGCCAGACGTCCGGCGCGCGGCCGTACCGCGGGGTCGAGGCGGCCGAACGGCTGGCCACCCGGCGCAACCGGCTGCTGGGCGCGGGGCTGGACCTGCTGGGGGCCGAGCAGCAGAACATTGCGGCGGTCACCGTCCGCGGCGTGTGCCGCCGCGCCGGCCTGGCGGCGCGCTACTTCTACGAAAGCTTCACCGACAAGGACCAATTCGTGGCGTGCGTGTTCGACTGGGTGGTCGCCGAGCTGGCCGCGACCACGCAGGCCGCGGTGACGGCGGTGCCGGCCCACGAGCAGACCCGCGCGGGCATGGCCAACATCGTGCGGACCATCACCGAGGACGCCCGGGTGGGCCGGCTGCTGTTCAGCACCCAGCTGGCCGATCCGGTGGTGGTGCGCAAGCGCGCCGAGTCCAGCGCGCTGTTCGCGATGCTGTCCGGCCAGCACGTGGGCGACGCGCTACGGATGCCGGCCAACGACCGGATCAAGGCGGCCGCCCACTTCGTGGTCGGCGGCGTGGCACAGACCATCAGCGCCTGGCTGGCCGGCGAGGTGCGTCTCGAGCCCGATCAGCTCGTCGACCAGCTCGCCGCGCTGCTCGACGAGCTGGCCGAGCCGGCCCTGTACCGGCGCACCGAAACGCCCGCGCAGTCCTAGCGGGTTGCCACCGCGCGGACCGGATTCCAGCCCGTCGCGCCGGTCAGCGAAAAATCGTTCAGCGCCCCCGAAAGGGCTTGCCGCAACGCCTCGTTCGAATTCTGCCGGCCCAGCTCGTAGCCCAGGACCGAGACGAAGACCCGGTCGTGCACTCGTCCCGACAGCAGCGCCAGCGCTCCGTTGGTGCGCTGCATGGTCGCGTCGGTCACGCCCGGGTACACCGACCTCATCGCGAAATAGTCGGCGTCCGTGCCGTCCGGCCGGTTGGCGGCCGGGTCGAGCGCACCGAGGTTGGACGACACCACCGTGGTGGCGCCGCCGGTGACCACGCCGAGCAGCCGCCGGAACACCCGCTTGGGGATCAGCGGAACCAGCGGCAACAACGCCCACCGCTCGTCGGGCAGGTCGTGGTGGCGGACCAGGGCGTGCTTGACCGCGGCCCGGATCGCGCGCAGGTCGGTGCCGATCGCCGCGGGTCCCAGCAGCACGTCGACGTTGGTAACGGCGTTGGCGCGGGTGTCGCCGGCAACGCGTTCGTTGACCGGCATGCCGACGGTGACCGAACCGTCGCGGGCGACCCGTCCCACCCGCTGGGCGAGGCGGGCGGCCAGTCCGGCGAGCAGCGCGTTGCTGGTGCCGCCCAGGGCCCGGGCGCGGGCGTCCCACTCGTCGGCGTCGACGAAGATCGTCTGCGCGGGGACGGTGACGCGGTCTTGGGTGCCGCGCCGCCGGGTCGCGCGCCCACGCGCCAGCGCCGCGCCGCCGCGGCCCTGGCGCAGCATCCGTGCCGCCGCACGCACCGCACGGCCGACATCGCCTGTGTCGCGGGCGGTTTGGCGTGCGTCCTCGGCCAGCGCGGACCAGCGTGGCCGGGCCGCCGCCGCGGGCCAGCGGACCGTGTCCGCGCGCCCGCGCGCCGCGTCGGCCAGCGCCTCGCACAACCCGACGCCGTCGGTCAGGCAGTGCGTGGTGACCAGGCTCACCACCGCGCCGCCGTCGGTCAGCGGCAACACCGCCAGGTGCCACCCGGGCCCGTGCTCGGCGTCCGGCCGTCTGCCGGCCTGCTCGGTTAGCCAGGCGTCGACGGCATCCCGCGGCCGCGGCACCGCGACCACCTCGAGGGCGCCCTGCGCGCCGGTCGACACCCAGCGATGACGGCCGAACGGCAACGGGGAGCACTCGATCCGCCGCGCCAGCCGTCCGGCACCCAGGTGCCGGTGGAACCGCCTCAGCCCGGCCAGGTCGATCGCGCGGTCGTACACCCACACGCATTGCAGCAGGCTGGTGGCTCCCGTCGCCCGCTCACCGAGAAACAGGGTCTGGTCGGCCAAATCCAGCACGTTGCTCATGATTACGCCGCTTCGGTGTCGTCCGCGGTGGGCGCCGAGGTGCCCGGTTCGTGCGAATCGGGTTGGGGCACAACTATGACGGGCTCGTCCGCGGCGGGCCTGGCGACGCGGGTGAATACCCGGATCAGCGTGGCGATGTAGCGCAGCACCGAGTCGCGGGCGATCGCGTTGTCCGGGAACGACATTGTCACCGTGGTGTTCGCGGCCTGGCGGTTGATCCACATGTTCACCCCGCCGTGCGAAAGGCTGTCGCCGTAGGTGCCGAACTTGGTCTCGGCCCACAGGCCGTTGAGGGGAATCTTGCGGAAGTCGAGGAACGACAACATCATCGGCAGCTGGGTGGGCAGTTTGATACCCAGTTCGTCCGGCGTGGCCAGCTCCAGCACCCGCTCCACCGGCACGTCGGCCAGGCGTTGGGCGTCGTCGAACGACTTCTGCGCCGTCCTGGCCGCCTGGGCGAACGTTTCGCCCGCGGTCGGCACCGTGACCGGGATCAGGCTGGCGAACCAGCCCAGGGTCATGGTGTCGACGCCGGGTGTGCGGGTGTCCCGGGCGGTGAATCCGTGATACGTCGTCTTGCCGGTCAATTCGTGTTCGGCCAGCGCCGTGCAGGCCAGCACTCCCCCGATGAACCGGGCGCCGGCCGCCAGGCAGGCGGCGTCGAACGACGCCGTGTCCGCGGCGTCCATCAGCTCGACGGTCAGCAGGTCGCCCTTGCTGCTGGCCCACGTGTCGCCCAGGGGCAGCGGAAAACTCGGCCAGTCGCCATCGGTGTCGCGCGCGAACTCGATCCAGTCCTTGATCTCCGGCGACGACAAGGTCAGCGCGGCGGCCTTCTCGCGCTGGCGCACCGCGTAGTCGCGGTAGCTGCGGATCTCCGGCAGCGCCGCGGGCAGCCGGCCGGTATGGGCCAGCTCCTGATAGGTCAGGTGGATGTCGAGGAAGATGAGGGCGGCCGAAAGACCGTCGATGTGCAGGTGGTCGACGCTGGCGTAGAAGGTGAAATACTCTGCGTGCTGGATGATTCCGTAGGTGAAGCAACCCCATTCCAGGGTCTGCGGAGTGCTTGTCAGCACGTGCGTGCGCACCTGGTCGGCGTTCATCTGCCCGAGCGGCACCGCAACGTAGTCGATGTCCTCGGGACGGTCGATGACCCGGCGCACGAAGACGCCGTTGTCGTGCTCGAACCAACTGTGGTAGGTGTCCTGCCGGTGCAGGTGCGCGTTGATGGTCGCCGTCATCGCGCCAATGTCGCAGGCGCCGGGGATGTCCCACGCCACGACCATCAGCCGCGGTAGCTGGCGGTCCAGCACCTTGCCGTGGTAGGCGGCCCAGAGGTGTTGGTTCTGTTGGTAACTCGGCGGCAGGTCACTTCGCCGCGCGGCGCGCGCGGCTTCGAGCGCGGCCGGCGCGGCCATCCACATCGTGACCGGGCCGTGCGGCGGTTGCCATTCGTTGATGTTGCCGAGTGCGACCATTTCCTCGAATCCTGGTTCTGTGTGAGCCGACGCTTCCGGTGCGGCCGGGGGTTGCGAAAGTGCATTGAGCGCTTGGCTTTTCGCACATCATCGGTTTGATTTCGCGCTGGAAATCGGCAACGGTCTCGACCCCTGAGGCGGACTGAACCACCCCGTCGCTTGCGCCCCCTGTGTCGCTGCTGTGACGCTAGCTGACGGAGGCGAAGATTTCGGCGGTTTTGTGAAGACTCGCATTCCCCAGCGAAATCACCGGCGGTGCAGTAACCTCTCCTGCCCGAAAGGTCCCCCATCCTGATGCCAGGCGCCCGCGTGCGCGGTGTCCTCGCCAAGTCCGCTGTGCGGGTCGGTAACTCGGGATACGATTGACCGTTGGGCGGCCGGAACGTCAGGGGAACAGCGGCAGGTCCCACAGTCGCATGCCGGGGCGCAGCAGCCACAGCCGCATCATGGTGAGCCGGGTGATGCGCAGCGCGCTCAGGATCATGAAGACGGCCAACGGCACCTCGATCAGCAGCGCGGTGATCACCGACAGCCAGACGTCCTTGGGCCCGGCGGTCATCAGGTCGAACCACGCGTCACAGATCAGCAGGACGCCGGTGGTGAACGCGGCGAGCCCGAGCAGCTGGCGGCGCAGGTAGCCGAGCACCGCGGTGGCCAGCATGAAACCGACCAGCAGCACGTCGAAGCCGATCCAGGTGATCGGCCAGTTGTGGGCGACGTAGTTCTCCGGCAGCGTCACCGACAGGTAGCCGAGCCACGGGATCATCGCCATGGAGCCGCCGATCATCAGGCTCAGCCGGATGCGCCGCATCCGGGCCAGATATTCCGGGTCGATCACTTCGCCCAGGGGCCGCTTCAGCCGGGAGACGAGTTCGCGCCGTTGCTCGGGCGTGAGCGCCGCGATCTGTTCGTCGGTCAATATGCCGTCGGTCATGACACCATCCTCCGGCTCGGCGGCGTCAGCGCCCGGCGCCCACCCGGGGCCGGCGGTCCGCCGCGGTCTTGGGCACCGCTCGAGCGTCGCCGCTGTCGAATTCCTTCACCCAGCAAGCGAACTCGAGGGTGATGCCGTCGGGGTCCTGGAAGTAGAAGGAGCGCACGTAGACGCCGGGGTGCACGGTCGCGGAGACCTGCATCGGGCTTTCGTCGTGGTTGAGCACCGGGCCGACCCGCACGCCCTTGTCCTTGAGCCGTTGGCGGTAGGCGTCGAACTTCTCGGCGGGCACGTGGAAGGCCAGGTGGTTCATGGTGCTCACCGCGCTGGTGATATCGCCGATGCCGGGGATGGCGCCCGGCGACGAGATGCCGGGGACGCGGTCGGGCGCGTCGGCGAACCAGAAGAAGGCCACGCAGTCGCCGTTGCCGGCGTCGAAGAAGAAGTGCTGGCCCGCGCCGCCGGGCAGATCGAGCGATTTGACCAGCGGCATGCCCAGCACGTTGCTGTAGAAGTCCACGGTTTTCGCCATGTCCGAACACACCAGGGCGACGTGGTTGATCCCGCCGAGTTCGAATTCGGTGTTGGTGTTGTGCGGCTTGATCATCGGGTTTCTCCCTCGGTCCCCGGGTGACGATCCTGGCCAAGACCCGAATCTGAATCTAACATCAGATTCAGTTTTGGCCCAGGGAGGTGCGCAGGTGTCGACCGCGGCATCCCCGGCTGACCGGCCCGGCCGGCCCGCGGCGCTGCCCACGCATCGGGGCAGGCGCACCCGGGCCGCCATCGACATGGCCGCCCGCACCGTCATCGCCCGCAAGGGTGTGCTGGCCACCACCATCGCCGACATCGCCGCGGAGGCGGGCCGCTCGGCGGCGTCCTTCTACAACTACTACGACTCCAAGGAGGCGATGGTGCGCCAGTGGGCGCTGCGCTTCCGCGACGAGGCTAATCAGCGGGCGCGGTCGGCGACCCGGCACGGCCTGTCCGATCGGGACCGCGCCTACACCGCGGCCGCCGCCCACTGGCACACCTACCGCAACCGGCTGGCCGAGGTGATCAGCGTGTCACAACTGGCCATGGTCAACGACGACTTCGCTCGGTACTGGGCCGAAATCTGCGCGATACCAATCTCTTTCATCGCCGAATCGGTGCGGCGCGCACAAGCCCGGGGCTACTGCCGCGACGACGACCCGCAGCTGATCGCCGAGGCGATCGTGGCGATGTTCAACCAGTTCTGCTACATCCAGCTCGGTTCCGCGCGCTCCGGGGAACCCGACGACCAGGCCTGCATCCGAACCCTGGCCAACATCTATTACCGGGCCATCTACGGGCGTGAGGAGGAGCCGCAGAGTTGAGTCGCGAATCGAGTCGCCGTACCGGCGCCGGGGTGATCCGGGAATTCGTCGGGCTGCCCTCGCGCACCGCCGGCCGCGCGGGCGCCGGCGGGCATCCCTGCCAGGGGCTCTACCACCGGGGCGTGGGACGCAAACCGAAGGTGGCGATGATCGCCACGCACTACCAGATCGACTTCTCCGAGCACTATCTGGCGGACTACATGGCCACCCGCGGCATCGGTTTTCTCGGCTGGAACACCCGGTTCCGCGGCTTCGAGAGCAGCTTCCTGCTCGACCACGCGCTGGTCGACATCGGCGTCGGTGTGCGCTGGCTGCGCGACGTCCAGGGAGTGGATACCGTTGTGCTGCTGGGCAATTCGGGAGGCGGATCGCTGATGGCCGCCTACCAGTCGCAGGCCGTCGACCCGAACGTGACCCCGCTGGACGGGATGCGTCCGGCGGCGGGGCTGACCGAATTGCCGCCGGCCGACGGCTATGTGGCCACCGCCGCGCACCCGGGGCGCCCGGAGGTGCTCACCGCCTGGATGGACGCCGCCGTCGTCGACGAGAACGACCCCGTCGCCACCGACGCCGACCTCGACCTGTTCAACGAGCGCAACGGCCCGCCGTATGCGCCGGAGTTCCTCGCCCGCTACCGGGCCGCACAGACCGCGCGCAACCACGCCATCACCGACTGGGCCGAAAAGGAGCTGAAACGCATTCGCGCCGCGGGGTTTTCGGACCGCCCGTTTTCGGTGATGCGCACCTGGGCCGACCCCCGCATGGTGGATCCGACCATCGAGCCCACCAAGCGCCAGCCCAACACGTGCTACGCGGGTGTCCCGGCCAAGGCGAACCGTTCCGCGCACGGCATCGCCGCGGCGTGCACGCTGCGGAACTGGTTGAGCATGTGGAGCCTGCGGGTGGCGCAAACCCGGGCCGAACCGCACCTGGCCCGCATCGGCTGCCCCGCGCTGGTGATCAACGCCGAGGCCGACACGGGGGTGTTTCCCTCTGACGCGCAACGCATCTTCGACGCGCTGGCCAGCACCGACAAGACGCGGGCCTCGATCGACACCGACCACTACTTTCACCACGCCCGGGGCGCGCAGCGAGCAGGCCGATCTCATCGCGCGGTGGATCTTCAAGCGGTGGCGCTAGCCGCTGGCCCATGTCGTCGACCAACCCACTGGTTGTTAGCTTGGAAGGTACTTGGCCGAAACGGCGTCCTGCAGCAACGGAAGGCGACCAATGCCGATCGCAATAAATCCCGAGCATCAAGAACTGGCCGATTCAGTGCGATCGCTGGTGGCGCGCATCGCGCCGTCCGAGACGCTGCACCGGGCGATGGAGACGCCGCTGGAGAACCCGCCGCCGTACTGGCAGGCGGCGGCCGAGCAGGGCCTGCACGGCGTCCATTTGTCGGAGTCGGTGGGCGGGCAGGGCTTCGGCATCCTCGAGTTGGCCATCGTGCTGGCCGAATTCGGCTACGGCGCGGTACCGGGCCCGTTCGTGCCGTCGGCCATCGCCAGTGCGCTGATCTCCGCGCACGACCCGGACGCCAAGGTGCTCGCCGAGCTGGCATCCGGCGCCCAGATCGCGGCCTACGGCCTGAATTGCTGTGCGCTGACCGCGACCCGTCAGGGTGATGTGTTGGTGATCCGCGGCGAGCTGCGCACGGTGCCGGCCGCGGCGCAGGCCTCGCTGCTGGTGCTGCCGGTGGCGATCGACAGCGGCGAGGCGTGGGTGATGCTGCGCGCCGAGCAGCTCGAGATCGAACCGGTGAAAAGCATCGACCCGCTGCGGCCCATCGCCGACGTGCGGGCCAACGCCGTCGAGGTCGGCGACGACGTGGTGTTGGCGAAGCTGAGCATGGCGACCGCGCACGCCCTGATGACCACGCTGCTGTCCGCCGAGGCCATCGGCGTCGCGCGCTGGGCGACCGACACGGCGTCGCAATACGCCAAGATCCGCGAGCAGTTCGGCCGGCCGATCGGCCAGTTCCAGGCCATCAAGCACAAGTGCGCCGAGATGATCGCCGACACCGAGCGGGCCACCGCGGCGGTGTGGGACGCGGCCCGGGCGCTCGATGAGGCCCGCGAAAAAGATTGGGACACAGCGGGTTCGCACGTCGAGTTCGCCGCCGCGGTGGCGGCCACGCTGGCCCCGGCCGCCGCCCAACGATGCGCGCAGGATTGCATCCAGGTGCACGGCGGGATCGGCTTCACCTGGGAGCACGACGCAGGCGTCTATTACCGTCGGGCGCTGATGCTGGCCGCCTCGTTCGGCCGCAGCTCGGACTACCCGCAGCAGGTGGTGGACACCGCGACCAGCACCGGGATGCGCGCGGTCGACATCGACCTTGACCCCGACACCGAGAAGCTGCGGGCCGAGATCCGGGCCGAGGTGGCGGCGTTCAAGGCGATGGACCGCGAGCAGCGCAAGGTCGCCCTCGCCGAGGGCGGCTGGGTGCTGCCGTACCTGCCCAAGCCGTGGGGCCGGGGTGCGGGCCCGGTGGAGCAGATCATCATCGCCCAGGAGTTCGCCGCCGGGCGGGTCAAACGGCCGCAGACCGGGATCGCCACCTGGATCATCCCGTCGATCGTGGCGTACGGGACCGACGAACAGAAGCAACGCTTCCTGCCGCCGACGTTGCGCGGCGAAATGATCTGGTGCCAGCTGTTTTCCGAGCCGGGTGCGGGATCGGACCTGGCCGGCCTGTCCACCAAGGCCACCCGGACCGACGGCGGCTGGCGGATCACCGGCCAGAAGATCTGGACCACCGCCGCGCAGTTCGCGCAGTGGGGTGCGCTGCTGGCCAGAACCGACCCCAACGCCCCGAAACACAATGGCATCACCTACTTCCTGTTGGACATGAGCAGCGACGGCGTCGACGTCAAGCCGCTGCGCGAGCTGACCGGTAACGCGATGTTCAACACCGTCTACATCGACGACGTGTTCGTGCCCGACGAGTGCGTGCTGGGTGAGGTGAACCGCGGCTGGGAGGTCAGCCGCAACACGCTGACCGCCGAGCGGGTCTCGATCGGCAGCAGCGAGGCGAATTTTCTGGCCACGCTGGCGCAGTTCGTCGAGTTCGTGCGCGACGGGCAGTTCGATCAGGTTGCGCGGCACCGTGCGGGTCAGCTGATCGCCGAGGGCCATGCGGCCAAGGTGCTGAACCTGCGCTCCACGCTGCTGACGCTGGCCGGTGGCGACGCGATGCCCTCGGCGGCGATCTCCAAACTGCTGTCGATGCGCACCGGCCAGGGCTATGCCGAATTCGCGGTGTCCTCGTTCGGCACCGACGCGGCGATCGGCGACACCGATCAGCTACCCGGCAAGTGGGGCGAGTACCTGCTGGCCAGCCGCGCGACCACCATCTACGGCGGTACGTCGGAGGTGCAGCTGAACATCATCGCCGAACGGCTGCTGGGGTTGCCCCGCGACCCGTAAACCGTTGCGCCGCAAACGGTCTGGACAATAGGTCTGGAAATAGGGCCATGCCGACCTGGCTGATGCCAGGCCGGCATGGTTCCCCCCACTACGCGGTCCGGTCATCCCGAGGGTTGGCGTGTCGGCGATGACCGGTTCACCGCGCGGAGATGGTGGTCACCACCACCAGTTCCACCAGTGTCCGGGCGCCCAGAAGCCCCGGTTCCAACCACCGTGGCCCCAGCCACCGTGGCCCCACGGGCCATGTCCCCGACCATCATGGCCTCCCCATCCGCGGCCACCGGGACCGTCGGGAATGGGGCCCGGTCCGCTGCGCGGCCCGGCACTGGCGAAACTTGTGGAAGGCGCCGGCGCGGGGGCGGCCTGAGCCGCCGGGGCGCCGCCGAACAGCAGCGCGCCGACCACGGCCCCAGCCGCCGCGACACCCGCGACGACACCGTGTGACGATGCTGAGCAGATCATCGAGGGCGTCCTTCCAACGATTTGGATTTATCGGAGGTTGATGGCCAGAACGCTACTCGCGCATTTCTCGGCAAACAAGATGGATTGGCTTGTTTTTGCTGTGAATTGGATAACAAGAGTGCCGAATTACCATCTCTTTTGCGGCGTTCCTATACGCATTTTGCGCCGATGCGCTTATCCGCGATTACTGACTCCGCGTGGTGCAAGTGGCCCACATACACACAGGTAGATAGGTATCTACTGAAGTACTGGCCCGGCATCGAGTATCTACTGATATACGTTTAATGCCATTGCCGTATGTGCGGAAGAAATGCTGTCGAAGTTGCCATCCCCGAGCCCCTCCACCGCCACCCAAAACGGCGTTTACCCCTACACACAGCTATCGTCAGCAATTTGCTTGACGAGCGGGTTCGGCGGATCCGCCGCAGCCGGCCGTCGGCGCGGCACCGGCCCGCCACATGCCCGGCCCGGCAACGCGACTTAGGCTGGCGTCGGTGACAGAATCAGTATTGACACACAGGCAACGAGCGCTGATTTACTGATTGGCACTCACGGAGGAAGACACCGCAGTGAACTTCAACCCCAGCCACAGCGGACCCAGCGGCGGCGCGTTTCGCGCTCCCACCCCAGCCGCCGGCCCCTCCGGAGACGCCGCGCCCACCGAGCGCCTCACCAGCATCCGCCAGCCCGGCGGCCCGCGGGTGCCCAGCGGCCCGCCGGCCAACCAGGCGGGCCGCACCCAGCGCACCCGCCGGACCGTGGACCTGCCGGCGGCCACCCACCGGGCCCTCGACATCTGGCAGCGCGAAGCCGCCGACCGGCTGGGGGTCGCCCGGGTGACCGGGCAGGAGGTGCTCACCGCGCTGATCGACCAGCTGCTGGTCGACCCCAAGCTGACCGCCCAGATCACCCGGGCCATCAAAGAGCGCCGCTAGACCTCCATCTCGCGCAGCTCGCGTTTGAGGATCTTGCCGGTCGGGTTGCGCGGCAACTCGTCGAGGAAGATGACCTCGCGGGGCACCTTGTAGCGGGCCAGGTGGTCGCGGACGTAGTGCTTGATGGTGTCCTCGTCCAGGTCGGCGCCCTCCTTCTTCACCACGAAGGCGCGCAACCGGTGGCCCCACTCCTTGTCCTCGACGCCGATCGCGGTGGCCTCCACCACGTCGGGATGCCCGCTGATCAGGTCCTCGACCTCGGCGGGGAACACGTTCTCGCCGCCGGAGACGATCATCTCGTCGTCGCGGCCGCTCACGTAGAGCAGGCCGTGCTCGTCGAAGTAGCCCACGTCACCGGAGGACAACAGGCCGTCGATGATCTGCTTGTTGCCGCCCCCGGTGTAGCCCGCGAACGGGAAGGTGTTTCCGACGAAGATCCGGCCCACCTCGCCCTGGGGCAGTTCCTTGCCGTTGTCGTCGAAGATCTTGACCTTCACGCCCTTGACGACCGGACCGACCGTCGCCGCGTTGCGTTCCAGGTCCTTGGGCCCGGCGATGGTGGCGAACGCGATCTCGGTCGAGCCGTACATGTTGTAGATGACCGGTCCGATGTCCTTGAGCGCCCGGGCGGCCAGCTCGGCCCCCAGCTGCGAGCCCGAGACGAACACGATCCGCAGGCTGGACAGGTCCGGCTTCTTGTCCATCTTCTCCAGGGTGTCCAGGATCCGCGACAGCATCACCGGCACCACCACCATGGCGGTCGGCCGGTACTTTTCGATGTCCTGCAGCACCAGCGGCGGCTTGAACTTGCGCCGCAGCACCAGCGTCGAACCCAAAAACATCGCGATGGTCGCGTGCAGGTACCCCAGGGCGTGGAACATCGGCGACGGCAGCGACGTCACCTCGCCGGCCTTGAACGGCACGTGCGACAGGATGCCGCCGACCGGCGCCAGCGTCGGCGGCGTGCTGCGGTTGGCGCCCTTGGGCGTGCCGGTGGTGCCGCTGGTCAAGATGATGATCGAGGCGTGCCTGTCCGCCTTGGGGGCGGGCTCGGAGCTGCTGCGCTCGATCAGCTCGGCCAGCGTCTCGTCGGTGCTGCCGGACGGCTCGTCCGCGTCGGGATTGCTGCCCAGCGCGCGCAGCTTGCCCAGCGGCGGTTCGGCTTTGCTGACCGCCTTGGTGTACTCGTCGTCGTAGATGATGACCTTGGCGCCCTCGCGCTCCGAGACCTCTTTGATCTGCGGGCCGGAGAACTCGCTGTTGAGCAGGATGATGCGGGCACCCACCCGGGCCGCACCGTAATTGGCGATCAGGAACCAGCGGTGGTTGCGGGCCAGGATGGCCACGCCGTCGCCGGCCTTGACGCCCTTGGCGATCAGACCGTTGGCGACCGCGTGCGCGGCCCGGTCCAGCTCGGCGTAGCTGAGTTCGCCCTCCTCGTCGATCACCGCCGCCCGGTCGGGGGTCCGGCGGGCGTTGAGCGACGGCAGCATGCCGAACTCGCCCCACTTGTAGATGTCGGCGGCCATCGCGGCGTAGTTCTGCGGCGGCTCCAGCCGGAATGCGCCCGACTCGATGATCCGGCGCAGGTAGTGCAGTTCAGCGGAGCCACGTTCGACATACTGCTGAACTTTGGCTACCGCTTTGGTGGCCTGACCGGGCAGGCCAAGGAGGTTAGGCATGGAATCCACCATATGTGACGTCCGTCTCAGTACGGCCAGAAATTCTGGCGAATTAGCATGAACCACATGACCCGTCCGGTTTCGCTGGAGGTGGCCGGGCGGCGGGTCACCATCACCCATCCGGACAAGGTGGTGTTCCCCCGCGCCGGCGGCGGCGAAACCACCGGTTCTGCTGCCGGCCCGTACACCAAACTCGACCTGGTCCGCTATTACCTGTCCGTGGCCGACGGCGCACTGCGCGGTGTGGCCGGGCGCCCGATGATCCTGAAGCGCTTCGTCAAGGGCATCACGCAAGAGGCGGTGTTCCAGAAACGCGCCCCGGCAAACCGGCCGGACTGGGTCGACGTCGCCGAATTACGTTATGCGCGAGGCACTTCCGCCGCCGAAGCGGTCATCCACGACGCCGCCGGGCTGGCCTGGGTGATCAACCTGGGCTGTGTCGACCTGAACCCGCATCCGGTGCTGGCCGACGACCTCGACCACCCCGACGAGCTGCGCGTCGACCTGGATCCGATGCCCGGGGTGTCCTGGCGGCGGATCGTGGACGTCGCGCTGGTCGCACGCGAGGTGCTCGAGGACTACGGCCTGACCCCGTGGCCGAAGACGTCCGGGTCGCGCGGCTTCCACATCTATGCCCGCATCGCCCGGCGCTGGGAGTTCCGCCAGGTGCGGCTGGCCGCGCAGACCGTGGCCCGCGAGGTGGAGCGGCGCGCGCCCGAGGCGGCGACCAGCCGCTGGTGGAAGGAGGAGCGCGAGGGGGTGTTCGTCGACTTCAACCAGAACGCCAAGGACCGCACCGTCGCGTCGGCCTACTCGGTGCGGGCGACCCCGGACGCCCGGGTGTCGACGCCGTTGCGCTGGGACGAGGTGGCCGGCTGCCGGCCCGAGGCGTTCACCATCGACACCGTGCCCGCCCGGTTGGCCGAGATCGGCGACCCGTGGGCGGGCATGGACGACGCTGTCGGCGACCTCGACCGGCTGCTGGTGCTGGCCGAGGAGCTGGGTCCGCCGGAGCGGGCGCCGAAGGGCGCCGGGACACGATCCGGCGGCCGGCGCCGGTCATCGATGCCGCTGATCGAGGTCGCCCGCACCAAGACGAGGGACGAAGCGATGGCGGCGCTGGACGTCTGGCGCGACCGCCATCCGGAGGCCGCCGCCCGGCTGCAGCCGGCCGACGTCCTGGTCGACGGGATGCGCGGGCCCAGCTCGATCTGGTACCGGATCCGGATCAACCTGCAGCACGTCCCCGAGGACCAGCGGCCACCGCAGGAGGAGCTGATCGCCGACTACTCCCCCTGGCAGGGATACGGCGGCCGGCAGAAACCGTCCTGGGGCTAGATGCCGACCCGGGTGATCGCGTTGTGCTTGCGCAGGTAGCAGTACCAGGTGACGGCCAGCAAGCCCAGGAAGAACACCACATAGAAGCGCAGCGCGGGTTCGATGCTGCCGAACTGCGACTTCGACCAGGCGTAGGCCAGCGGCACGATGAACCCGCCGAAGGCGCCCACCGCCGAGATGACGCCCAGCGCGCCGGCGGCCTGGCGGCGCATCGTCACCATGGTGTCGGGATCGCCCCCGGCCAGCTCGCCCTTGATCTTGAAGATCCGCGAGATCATCCGGTAGGTCGAACCGTTGCCGATGCCGGTCGCGACGAACAGGAACATGAAGCTGGCGAAGAAGGCCGGCAGGTTCACCGCCTTCACCGACCACAGCGCGGCCGCCGCGCCGACCGCCAGCATTACGAAGCTGGCCGCGGTGATCCGCGCCCCGCCGACCCGGTCGGCCAGCTTGCCGCCCAGCGGCCGGATCACCGACCCGATGGCGGCGCCCAGAAACGCCCACGCCAGCGCGATGTCGCCGCGCCCGAACACCGTTTTGAGCAGGGTCGGGAAGGCGGCCGAGTAGCCGATGAAGGATCCGAAGGTGCCGATGTAGAGCAGCGACATGATCCAGGTGTCGGCGTGGCGCAGCGACTGCCAAACCGGCTTCACGTCGGCCTTGATCTCGGTCAGGTTGTTCATGAACAGGAACGCGCACACCGCAGCCACGACCGCCAGCGGCACGTAGAACAGCCCGGCCCGGGACAGCGCCACGCCGCCGCCCGCGATCACGACGGGCGGGATGACCTTCTGCACCACCGCCACGCCGATGTTGCCGCCGGCCGCGTTGAGCCCCAGCGCCCAGCCCTTGTCCTTCTCCGGGTAGAAGAAGGAGATGTTGGCCATCGACGAGGCGAAGTTGCCGCCGCCGAACCCGGCGGTCGCGGCGATCGCCACCAGCACCCCGAACGGGATGCCGGGATGGCTCACCGCCCACGCCAGCAGCAGGCACGGGATCAGCAGCAAGGCCGCCGAGATGGTCGTCCAGTTGCGGCCGCCGAACACCGGGACGGCGAACGTGTAGGGCAGCCGCAGAAAGGCGCCGACCCCGCTGGGCACGGCCACCAGGCACAGCGCCTGACTGGCGGTCAGCGCCCACCCGGACGCCGACGGGTGCCCGTGCGGTCCGGCCGTCATGTGCACCACCACGATGCTCCACAGCATCCACACGCTGAACCCGACGTGCTCGGCGAAGATCGAGAAGATCAGGTTGCGGCGGGCGATCGCCTTGCCCGTCGTCTCCCAGAATTCGGGGTCTTCGGGCCGCCAGTCGTCGATCCAGTGCCGCCCCTTGTGCCGCTCGGGCGCCGCCGCGGGCTGCGGTACCGGGGTGATGGTCGTGGTCATCCGGTGGGTCTCCCCTGTCTCATCAGGGCGCCCGTCTCTCGCCGGGCGCGGGTCTCGTCGGGCGCCCGTCTCTCGCCGGGCGCGGGCAGTGACCACTCGACGCTAAAGAGGCGGTGTTACCGGTCGTGGTGTGCACAGTTACGCCGGCGCTACGCAGAAATCGCAACGGCCCACCCGGCTTTGTCAGAACTTCGCAACGCGTGGCCGTGCTGCGGGCGCGGGCCGGCGCCGATGCGGGAGAATCGGCCCATGCCGGCCAGTGAGGCTCCCCCGGGCCTGCGGGAGCGCAAGAAGATCAAGACCCGCCAGGCCATCAGGCGCGAGGCGTTTCGCCTCATCGAGCAGAACGGCTACGCCGCGACCACCGTCGAACAGATCGCCGAGGCCGCCGACGTGTCGCCGAGCACCTTCTTCCGCTACTTCGGGTCCAAGGAGTCGCTGCTGCTGGCCGACGACCTGGACCCGCTGATCCTGGACGCCCTCAAGGCGCAGCCGCGCGAGCTGTCGCTGCCGCAGGCGTTCCGCCGGGCCTATGCGACGGTGCTGTCCCAGCTGCCCGACGACCAGCTGGAGTTCGAGAGCACCCGGCAGCGGCTGATGTTCTCCATCCCCGAGCTCAAGGCAGCCATGTACGACGAGTACTACCGCACCGTGACCGTCGCCGCCGAGGCGATCGCGCATCGGATCGGCCGGGCCGCAGACGATTTCGAGGTCCGGGTGTTCGCCGGGGCGTTGACCGGCGCCATGATGGCGGCCTTTGACAGCGCCCCCACCACGCCCGAGACCATCTACCGGGCACTGGATTTCATGGACGCCGGGATGCCGCTGGACTGAGCGGCCTCACCAGCGCGGCGATGGGTGTGTGGGGGCGGAACGCGATACTCTCACGCGATGCGACAGGGATGGAATCGACGGGGATTCTTGCAGCTCGCAGGGGCAGCCGGCGTGGCCGCGACGGCCGGTGCGGCCGGGCTGTCGGCGGGGTGCTCGGCACACCAGCCGCCCCCGGGGGGCGCCGGGCCGGGATCGGTGACCGTCACCCACCTGTTCGGCCAGACCGTCGTCAAGGAACCGCCCAAGCGCGTCGTCAGCGCCGGCTACACCGAGCAGGACGACCTGCTCGCCGTGGGCGTGGTGCCGATCGCGGTGACCAACTGGTTCGGTGACCAGCCGTTCGCGGTGTGGCCTTGGGCCGCAGACAAACTCGGCGGGGCCCAGCCCACCGTGCTGAACCTGGACAACGGCATCCCGGTCGACCAGATCGCCGGTCTCAAACCGGATCTGATCGTGGCCATCAACGCGGGGCTGGACGCCGACACCTACCAGAAGCTGTCCGCGATCGCCCCGACCGTGGCGCAATCGGACGGGGACGCCTTCTTCGAACCGTGGAAGGAGCAGGCCGCCGCCGTCGGCCAGGCGGTGTTCGCGGCCGAGAAGATGAAGTCGTTGGTCGCCGGCGTCGACCAGAAGTTCACCGATATCGGCAAGAAGAACCCGCAATGGACCGGCAAGAAGGCGCTGCTGATGCACGGGGCGCTGTGGCAGGGCACCGTGGTGGCCACCATGGCCGGCTGGCGCACCGACTTCCTCAACCAGATGGGGCTGGTCATCGCCGACAGCATCAAACCGTTCGGCACCGATCAGCGCGCCGTCATCCCGCGTGACCACATCAAATCGGTGCTGGAATCCGCCGACGTGGTGATCTGGACGACCCAGAACCCCGACGACCAAAAGGCGCTGCTGGCCGACCCCGAGGTGGCCGGGTCGCTGACCACCGCACAGAACCGGCACATCTTCACCACCAAGGACCAGGCCGGTGCGATCGCCTTCGCGTCCCCGCTGAGCTACCCGGTGATCGCCGACCAGCTGCCCCCGCAGCTGACCAAGATCCTGGGCTAGTCGCGGCTGTTTGAGCGTTTGCTAAGGCAGCTCTGGCAGTGCTCGAAAATCCGTCGGCCACCCCTCGCACGGGCCGCGATCCCGGGGTTACCGTCGAGTAATGAGCGTGACGGATCTTAGCGGCGACCTGGCCCACCACCTGCCGACAGCCCTGGTCGGCAACGCCGTGCTGGACTACGGCGATCGAGCGCTGATGGTGCAATGCGGCAGTACCGCAGAGGTATTGGCGTGGGCGCAGGCGCTGCGCGCCGCGGCGCTGCCCGGCGTGGTCGACATCGTGCCTGCGGCCCGCACGGTGCTGGTCAAGCTCGACGACCCCGGCCGGCAAGGCCTCCTCCGGCAGCGGCTGCGCAAGATGAACGTCACCGCCGCGTCCACCCCGCCCGCCGAGCGCCACGCCGACGTGGTCATCGACGTCGTCTACGACGGCCCGGATTTGGCCGAGGTCGCCGAACACACCGGACTGACCATCCCGCAGCTGATCGACGCCCACACCGGCACCCCGTGGCAGGTCGGATTCAGTGGATTCGCACCGGGTTTCGCCTACCTGGTGGACGGCGACCCGCGGCTGCGGGTGCCGCGGCGCGCCGAGCCGCGCACCGCCGTGCCGGCCGGCTCGGTGGCGCTGGCCGGTGAATTCAGCGCGATCTATCCGCGCCGGTCGCCCGGCGGCTGGCAGCTGATCGGGCACACCGACGCGGTGCTGTGGGATCTGCAGCGACCCAACCCGGCCCTGCTGACGCAGGGCATGTGGGTTCAGTTCCGGGCCGTCTAGCCTCGCTAAGGAGACAGCTGTGCCATTCCTGGAGATACTGCGCACCGGGCCGCTGGCCGTCGTCGAAGACCTGGGCCGGCCGGGCCTGGCCCACCTCGGCGTCAGCCGGTCCGGAGCCGCCGACCGGCGCGCGCACAAGCTGGCCAACCGGCTGGTGGCCAACCCCGACGACCGCGCCACCGTGGAGGTGACCTTCGGCGGTTTCGCGGCCCGGGTCCGCGGCGGCGACGTCGACATCGCGGTGACCGGGGCCGACGCGGATCCCACGGTCGACGGAATCGAGTTCGGCAGCAACAGCATTCAGCATGTGCGCGACGGCCAAGTGATCGCCTTGGGCACGCCCCGCGCCGGGCTGCGCAGCTACCTCGCGGTCCGCGGCGGCATCTGCGTGGACCCGGTGCTGGGTTCGCGCAGCTACGACGTGATGTCGGCCATCGGCCCGGCGCCGCTGCGGGCCGGAGACCGGCTGCCGATCGGGGAACACACGCAGGACTATCCCGAACTGGACCAGGCGCCGGTGGCGGCCATCACCGGGCATCTGATGGAACTGCAGGTGGTGCCGGGGCCGCGCGACGACTGGTTGGTCAATCCCGATGCACTGGTGCACACCATCTGGATGGCCTCCGACCGCAGCGACCGCGTCGGCATGCGGCTGGAGGGTCGCCCCCTGCAACACCGCTACCCGGACCGGCAGCTGCCCAGCGAGGGCACCACCCGCGGCGCAATCCAGGTGCCGCCCAACGGTTTACCGGTGATCCTGGGGCCCGACCACCCGGTCACCGGCGGCTACCCGGTGGTCGGCGTGGTCACCGACGAGGACGTCGACAAAATCGCCCAAGTGCGGCCCGGCCAATACGTGCGGCTGCACTGGGCGCGGCCCCGCGCGCTGGCCGGCGCCCACGCCGGCGCCGCCAGTTGGCCGTTCGCCTGACGCCGCTCGCGCACGAACTATTGCCCAGCTCACACCGGCCGCCGTCTCTGGACGAAATCACTTGGCGCCGCTGTGCATTCGCCGCTGACCCGCGCCGATCGACCCTTCAGGGATTTACCAGACAACTGGTAATCAACTGACAGCCGATATCGGCCCGTTCCGGTTGACCCGCTCGCGTCCAAAGTGTGAGCATCGGAAAACACGGCGGGGCACGCCTCTTCATTCGGGGTGCCCACGCAGGCGTCGAAAGCCAGGCTCGGCAACAGCTTTCCCGATACCCCGGGTGAGCGCGGTGCCACCTGGCTCGACGACGCCGTCCGATGGGCGCCATACCTGAACGCGCCCAACGGGTTTCGACGGCGAGCGGACGACAACGGCGCGTCTTCTTCGAGGAAAGGTGACGATCGGATGGGCCGCGACCACCGCATCACGGACTGGAATCCGGAAGACGCAGCGGCCTGGGAGGCCGGCAACAAAAGGATCGCCCGTCGCAACCTGCTGTGCACCATCGCCGGTGACCACGTGGCGTTTTCGATCTGGACCCTGTGGCCGGTGATGGCGCTGTTCATGCCCGCGGCCGTGTACGGCTTCTCCGCCGGCGACAAGCTGCTGCTGGGCGCGGTGGCCACCCTGGTCGGTGGCTGCGCCCGGATCCCCTACACCCTGGGCATCGCGGCCTTCGGCGGCCGCAAATGGACGACTTTCTCGGCGGTCGTATTGCTGATCCCCACCGTCGGCACCATCGTCTTGCTGGCCAATCCCGGTCTGCCGCTGTGGCTTTTCGTGCTGTGCGCCGCCCTGACCGGGCTGGGCGGCGGCAACTATGCGGCGTCTCTGGCCAACGTCAACGCGTTCTATCCGCAGCGGCTCAAGGGCGCGGCCATGGCCGTCAACGCCGGCGTCGCCAACCTGGGGGTGGCGGTGATCCAGCTGGTCGGCCTGCTGGTGCTGGCCACCGCCGGACACCAGGCCCCGTACTGGGTGTGCGCGGTGTATCTGGTGTTCCTGGCCGCGGTGGCCATCGCCGCCGCGATGTTCATGGACGACATCAACCACGGCACCCAGCTGAGCACCATGCGCTCGATCCTGTTCGAACGCGACACCCATGTGATCTCGCTGCTCTACATCGCCACCTTCGGCTCCTGGATCGGCTTCTCGTTCGCCTTCGGGCAGGTGATGCAGGTCAACTTCCTGGAGAACGGGGAAAGCGCCAAGCATGCCGCGCTGCACGCCGCCCAGCTGGCCTTCATCGGCCCGCTGCTGGGCTCGGTGGCGCGGATCTACGGCGGCCGGCTGGCCGACCGTGTCGGCGGCAGCCGCGTCACGCTGGGCGTGCTGGCCGCGATGACCCTGGCGGCCGGCCTGCTGGTGATCGTCAGCACCGTCGACGACCAGCACGCGGGCGCGCATTCGGTCAGCATGATCGGCTACGTCGTCGGCTTCATGGTGCTGTTCGTCCTGTCCGGCATGGGCAACGGCTCGGTGTTCAAGCTGATCCCGTCGGTCTACGAGGCCCGCAGCCGCGGCCGGGACACCAGCGAGGACGAGCGCCGCCAATGGGCGCGCGCCATGGCGGGGTCGCTGATCGGCATCTGCTCGGCGGTCGGGGCGTTCGGCGGGGTGGCGATCAACCTGGCGCTGCGCCAGTCCTACCTGAGCACCGGAACCGAGACGTCGGCGTACTGGACGTTCATGGCGTCCTACGTCGTCGCCGCCATCATGACCTGGCTGGTGTACGTGCGGCGGCCGGTCACTGCGCCCGGGGTCTCGCTGCCGGAAACCCAGGCCGCGCGGCTGTGAGCGGACTCGCAACAGGGGCAATGCCACAGCAATTGCTCGGTAATGCAACGGAAACGTCCTAGGCATACACACTTCATATGGCCCCGCAACTGGCCCCGCCGGACTCCGCGCCGCTCACCGGCTACCGGATCGCCGTCACCTCGGCGAACCGGGCCGAGGAGCTGTGCGCGTTGCTGCGCCGCAACGGCGCGGAAGTCACCAGCGCCGCCGCCATCAACATCATCGCGCTGCCGGAGGACCAGGAGCTGCACCGCCACACCGAGGCGGTGATCACCCAACCGCCCGATATCTTGGTGGCGCACACCGGGATCGGCTTCCGCGGCTGGGTCGCCGCGGCCGACGGCTGGGGGCTGGCCCCCCAACTGCTGTCGGCGCTGTCGCAGGCCCGGATCGTGGCCCGCGGGCCCAAGGCGACGGGCGCGTTGCGCGCCGCCGGGCTGCACGAGGAGTGGTCGCCGAAATCCGAATCGTCGCGCGAGGTGTTGCGCTACCTGCTCGACTCCGGTGTGGCCGGCAAGCGGATCGCGGTGCAGCTGCACGGCGCGGCCGACGGCTGGGATCCCTTCCCGGAGTTCATCAATGGGCTTCGCTCGGCCGGCGCGCAGGTGATGCCCATCCACGTCTACCGCTGGAAGCCGACACCGGCCGGCGGAGAATTCGACCAACTCGTCGCCTCTGTGGCGCGGCGGCAGTTCGACGCGGTCACCTTCACCTCGGCGCCCGCCGGCGCGGCGCTGCTGGAGCGCAGCCGCGAGCTGGGCATCGAAGACCAACTGCTGCAAGCACTTCGCAGCGACGTGCACGCCATGTGCGTGGGGCCGGTGACCGCGCAGCCGTTGATCCGCGCGGGTGTGCCGACGTCGTCGCCGGAGCGGATGCGGTTGGGGGCGTTGGCCCGTCACATCGCCCAGGAGTTGCCGCCGCTGCGCTCGTGCACGTTGCGGGCGGCCGGGCACCAGATCGAGATCCGCGGCACCTGTGTGCTGGTCGACGGCGCGGTCAAGTCGCTGTCCGGGTCGGCCATGGCGACGCTGCGCGCGCTGGCGGCGCGCCCCGGTGACGTGGTCGCGCGCAACGACTTGCTGCGGGTGCTTCCCGGCAACAGCAACGACCCGCACGCCGTCGACACGGCCGTGCTGCGGCTGCGAACGGCGCTGGGCGACAAGAACATCATCGCGACGGTGGTCAAGCGCGGCTACCGGCTGGCGATCGACACCCCGGACGGATCGGCATGGCACTAATCCTGGTGGCGCACGGCACCCGCCGGCCGGGCGGTGTGGCGATGATCGAAGGCCTTGCGGCGCAAGTGAGTACGCTCGTCGGCGGGCGGGTCGAGGTGGCGTTCGTGGACGTGGTGGGGCCGACCCCCAGCGAGGTACTGGCCGCGGCCCGGGCGGCCGGCCGGCCCGCCATCGTGGTGCCGGCCTTCCTGTCGCGCGGTTATCACGTCCGCGCCGATCTGCCAGCCCACGTCGC
>Ga0164242_10001635_pt1 | contig 26536 bp, 22 predicted proteins | sample OricomgcompostMG_FD_108783 | JGI IMG/M metagenome (GOLD analysis project Ga0164242, IMG submission 108783) | Miracle-Growth compost microbial communities from Emeryville, California, USA - Original compost - Miracle growth compost (MG) ...
ACGTGGACTGAAAGCTATCATCTTTAATGTCACCTTCCCTTGGTGCTCCTGTGTCCCATGGCCTCTATGATCAATGGTTCGTCTTTTTGCACTGTATGTGATTTTCTCTATTTTCACAGTCAGCTATACGAAGGGTAGGGGGTATTCAGGGCTCTTCTATCTGAAGGCGGACCCGGAAATAGCCGTTTTTGACATTACATGTCCGCATTCATGAAGCTGTCTGCCGAAATATGCTTATTCACGGTCTTGGTTTTGCTGATGCATCGTTACTCGGATGCACAAAGTACAATGGTGCGCAGCACGGCTGATTATCACGAGAAGTACCGTCCGCAATACCACTTTAGCCCACCGGAGCATTGGACCAATGATCCCAATGGCATGGTCTATTACCAGGGAGAATATCATTTGTTTTATCAATATTATCCCGGAGGAACTGTTTGGGGGCCTATGCATTGGGGGCATGCCATCAGCAGGGACCTGTTGCATTGGAAAAATTTACCCGTGGCTTTATTTCCAGACTCCTTGGGATATATTTTTTCGGGAAGTGCGGTAGTGGATGAAAACAATACCGCCGGATTTCAACAAGGGAAAGAAAAAACTCTGGTGGCCATTTTTACCTATCATAATCCTCGTACAAATACAGAATCTCAGGGGATCGCTTACAGCAATGACAGGGGTCGCAGCTGGAAAAAATATGCAAAAAATCCCATTCTTACCAACCCTGGTTTAAAAGATTTCCGCGATCCTAAAGTTCTGTGGTATGCTCCTGCTCGAAAATGGATCATGACCCTAGCCTGTGGAGATCACGTGGAATTTTATTCTTCTCCCGACTTAAAATCCTGGAAAAAGCAGAGCAGCTTTGGCAAAGAGGCAGGGGCACATGGTGGTGTATGGGAATGTCCCGACCTGTTTCCCCTGACGTACCAAACACAGAAAAAATGGGTGCTGATCGTCAATATAATCCGGGAGGGCCTGCCGGAGGATCGGCCACCCAATACTTCATCGGGGCATTTGACGGACAGCGTTTTGTCTGCGACGATACACTTACGCGCTGGCTGGACTATGGCGCAGATAACTACGCAGGCGTGACCTGGAATCATACCGGAAACAAAACCATCCTTATGGGTTGGATGAATAACTGGCAATATGCCCACAAAATACCCACCGACCCCTGGAGAGGGGCCATGACGCTACCCCGGCTATTAAGCCTCTCCCAAGAAGACCACCATTTAATCTTGCAATCCTGGGCTTTGCCGGCATTGGAGAAAATCAAGCATCCTTTGTTCACCCTACATCAAGATCTGCCGCCTGAAGGATTTTCCCAACGATTCACCACCGGGCAATTATCCTGTGCTGAAATCGATCTAAAGATCATGCTACATGACGCCAAGGGCATGAGGCTATCTTTGAAAGACGATCTCGGCGAAAAAGTAGTAATCGGCTACGATCGGGCCGCAGCGCAGCTTTTTATTGATCGGAGACAAGCTGGAATACACGACTTTAGCCCCGTATTCGCCAAGAAGCATATCTCAGATATAAGTCCTCAGGGCACAGACGAAATCCATCTTAGGATATTCTATGACCAGGCTGCAGTAGAAGTCTTTTTCAATGGAGGAAAAAGAGTGATGACGGATCAGGTATTTCCCCGAAAGCCTTATAACGAGCTACGAATAGAGCCAATAGGGGGTTCTAGCGAAGTATCCCTTAAGGTCTCACATATGCGATCGATCTGGAAGCAACAGCCGGCTTACTAGTCAGCTGGTTCTTCTCGGGAGCGTATAATCGGGTTTGTTATATATTCAAAAAGAATTCCCCTATCTTAGCCATAAACTCTTAATTGAATAAACAATACCCCGTTTTTCTCTGATTAAGGCGGGGAAAAACGCATAAATTCATTGATTGCCGTGAAAAGGTCTAGTCACTCCTGGATGCTGGTTGGGATGATGCTTCTATTGGTCGCCATAGGCGCGCTTATTTATTTTCCCAACCATTATCAGGATTTGGGATGGACCAGTTATGACGGCAATAATGCCCGAAGCCATTATTCTGCATTAGATCAAATCAACATTCATAACGTATCTCATCTCAAGATCGCATGGTCCTATTCTTCCGGAGGGGCCGACAGCCTACATAATCGTACTCAGATCGAATGTAATCCCATTGAAGTCGGAGGAGTACTTTATGGTGTCTCCGCCAACACTCAGGCCTTTGCCGTGGATGCCGCCACCGGCATAGAACTATGGCAAACTCACCTGAAAGACAACGGAGGCACTACCAGTCGGGGAGTTACCTATTGGGAAAACGGTAAAGATCGACGGATTTTTTTTGGGGCCGGCAAATGGCTCTACGCCTTGCATGCGAGCAACGGCCAACCAGTGGATAATTTTGGCACCCACGGCAGGATTGACCTTGAAGAGGGCTTGCGGCGACCGGGAGCCGACCACTATGTAAGTTCCAATACACCCAATACCGTTTTTAGAGATTTGATCATCACTGGCGTGCGGGTGTCTGAATCCGAAACAGCCTTGTTAGGTGATATCCGGGCTTATAACGCCAAAACAGGGACGCTTGTCTGGACTTTCCATACCATTCCGGCTCCCGGAGAACCGGGTTTTGACACCTGGACCCCCCCAAATCCACGACAACACTTGGGAGGCGCCAATTCCTGGATGGGTATGGCCATCGATGTAAAACGCGGAATCTTATATGCTCCTACGGGTTCAGCAGCCTTCGACTTCTACGGCGGAAACCGCAAAGGCAATAACCTGTATGCAAACTGCCTGCTGGCGCTTGATGCGGCCACAGGAAAACTTCTTTGGTATCATCAGCTGGTACATCACGACATTTGGGACAGAGATCCACCCGCACCTCCCAATCTGCTTACCGTCCGCCACAACGGAAAGGATATCCCGGCAGTAGCCCAGGTGACCAAGCAAGGATTTGTTTTTGTGTTCAATCGGGTAAGTGGCGAACCCCTATTTCCGATCGATGAAAAATCTTTCCCGCAAGATGGCATCGAAGGAGAAGCCGTGAGTTCTACCCAGCCGATACCGCGGCTTCCTCTGCCATTTACTCGTCAGTCCTTTACGGAACAGGACTTCAGTGCCTTTGTAGGCCATAAAGACTCTTTAGTAGAAATACTAAAACAGGCACGAACCGGAGGACCCTTTATCCCGGTGACGGATAAAATGACCATCATCTATCCCGGGACCGGAGGAGGAGCGCAATGGGGTGGGGCCGGCACTGATCCTCAGGGAATGATCTATATTCCGGCTAAGGAAATTCCGGTATACACTAGTCTGGTACGCAAAGAGGTTCCCGCCGTAAAGAAAGTCACGGGTGAAACACTTTTTGACATGCATTGTGCGGCCTGCCACGGGCAGGATCGTCGGGGCAGTGCGGATGGAAGTTATCCTTCATTGGTAAATATCCCCACCCGAATGAATCAGGAGGACATAAATCGCTTATTACAAACAGGACGCGGGATGATGCCATCTTTTTCACATCTCTCCGATGCGGAAAGAGCGGCTATCATTGATTTTGTGTACGACAACACGCGTACCACAGTAGCCCCAGACTTGGTAAAATCCGATGTACCCTTCAGGCATACCGGATATGACCGCTGGTACGACCAATCCGGTTACCCGGTAAATACTCCTCCCTGGGGCACGCTCACCGCGATAGATCTCAACTCAGGAAAACGTCACTGGCAGGTACCGCTCGGCATTTATCCAGCCTTGATCAAAAAAGGGATACCCCCTACGGGCACGCCTAATTTTGGTGGGCCGGTAGTTACTGCAGGAGGGCTGGTCATTATAGCGGGTACGCCCGACGCCTTAATCCGAATTTTTGACAAAAATACAGGCAAACTACTCTGGAAACACACTTTGCCCACGGGCGGCTATGCCACGCCCTGCACGTACAGTATAAAAGGGAAACAATATATTGTCATTGCCTGCGGAGGCGGTAAACTGGGTAGTCGTTCGGGGGATCGGTATGTCGCCTTTTCCCTTTAACGCACCCCCCAAAGTATCTGTGCCGTCGACCGCGATTGTCTCCCGCAGCTTCCACTCAATACAGTACTTTACTATTTCCGGAATAGCAAGATTGGATATACCATTTAATCAGTAATTAAGCCAATAACATCTGTTCTATTTCCCTAACCTCTACTTCGTATTAGGTTTGCTATGTCGTTTTACTAAACCCACCCATCGCGAAGCGGCTATATCTCTTTTTTATCTTCTTCACGTATTTTCTTCTCATCGAGCCAGTGCCCAACGTTCGACACACATCAAAGAAGGAATAAAGAAGCAACGTTGAAAAGCCTTCTGATTTATTCAGCCAGTACAGTGCAGACAAAGCAATCAACAAAACCAAATATGCCGTGGTGCATAGCGTAAAGAGAAAATCTTCGTCGCAATACTGGAGGGGGAGGATCCTGAGCTGGTATAAAAAATTGATTATTAATCCATAATGGTGCGTTGATGAAAAATCTAATTATAATTATTGACCGGGGTATCCTTCTACAAAAATCCTAGTAAGGATATTATAAGAATACGTATCTTAGAGCATGCGTCTTCTTATTTTTCTTTTATGCACATTAATGGGACTGCAAACTGGAGTGGGGCAGCACATTACATTGCAATCTGAAATGTCTCAGGCAGCTGACCACTTCCTTCAGACGCTCACACCAAGCGAACGGCAGAAAACACTGCTCGGCTTCCATGATTCGACGAGAACCATTTGGTCAAATGAGCCGATAAACATGCATACCCGCAAAGGATTGCGATTAGATGAAATGACAAGTACGCAAAAAAGAGCCCTACATAAACTGTTGCAGACGGTCCTCAGCGAACAGGGATATTTGAAGGCCCTCGATGTGATCAGGTTGGATGAATGGTTAAATGAACATAAGGATCAGGATCCCATCGATGAGGTGGTCGGGCAGGGGCTTTACTGGATCACAATTTGGGGCCAGCCCGACGATCCGTATTGGGGTTGGCGGTTTGAAGGTCATCATTTGTCATTAAATATTACAGTATCCCCCGAAGGCATCAACGCTACTCCTATTTTTATGGGTTCCCACCCTGCCGTAGTCCCAGAGGGACCAATGGCCGGTGCCGAAAATCTATTTAAAGAGACCTCACTAGGCTGGAGGCTGCTGGAATCAATGACCGACGCACAACGAAAGCAGACCGTCTTGAGCGACCAGATTCCTCAGGGGGCTATATTGATCAATACCGGAAATGAACCTGAAGCCAAAACGGTGACTGGAATTGCTGTTTCCTCGCTCAACGCTGAACAGCAGCAATTGGCCTGGCAGATCATCAATTGCTATGTAGAGAATTTGACCCCATCACTGGCAAAACAGTATACCGATCTGATCCGGGAAAAAGCATGGCCTCTATTACATTTTATCTGGATGGGATCCACACAGAAAGGTAAACCAGCTTATTATCGCCTCCAGTCTTCAAGTGGATTCATTATCGAATATTGCACTCGTCAACTTGAGATCCCGCATATCCACACTTTATGGCATTGGCTGCCCGGTGACTTCGGTGGGATCGCATCTGATTAAAACAAGTGGATTGCTGCTCCATTGAGTTTGTTTGTCTATAACTAGCGCTTTCTCCAACGGATCTTCTGCCAAACAGCCATCAGGTCCACGTCTGCGCTTCAGCAATAGCTGATTTGGACAACACATTTCAATACCCACCCACTTCTCTAATACCCGTCAAATCATCAAGCGATCAGATGAACCGTTGGTGAGATTTTCATAATAGGTCAGTTCATTGAGGATAGTGCGTGCCGCTTGCTGCATGGATTCAACAGTTAAAAATCCCAAATGAGGAGTGAGAAGCACATTCGGTTGCTTAATCAGGGACGCCAACAGAGGATCTCCCGCTTTATCCAGCGAATCAAATTTATAATAAAAGATATCGCCTTCATTTTCATACACATCTGCTCCATAGCCGCTGATCCTGTGTTCTGTGAGGGCGTCAATGACTGCCTGAGTATCTACCAGTTGACCCCGGGCCGTATTGATCAGCACAAGATTAGGTTTCACGGATTGTAAAGCAGCACGACTTACAATGCCCGCGCTAAACTCATTCAAATCGCAATGAAGGCTTATAATGTCTGACTGCCTAAATAACTCTTTTAATGATACATGAATAAAGTCGCTGCTATTTAAATCTGTCTTACTTGAGGGATCGAAAGTGATAATCTTGCAGCCAAATCCAATCATGATCCGCGCAAACGTGGTGCCGATTCTTCCCAATCCAATGATCCCCACGGTCTTTCCGTACAAATTAAAACCCATCATACCCTTGCAAGAAAAGTCGCCCCGATTTACATTTTCAAATGCTTGCGGGGTTTTTCTATTCAGGGAAAGCAGAAGGGCAACAGCATGTTCAGCAATTGCATGAGGTGCAAAACCGGGTAACCACTTGACAGTGATCTGGTGTCTCTGCGCGGCCTGAAAATCTATGTTGTCAAACCCGGAGGAACGCACAACGATTAACGATGGTTTACCAGGCGTTAGATTCCTAATAATTAAATCATTTACTTTATCATTTGGGGATACGCATAAAGCATCCGAACCGTTAGCCAGTTTTGCCGTCTCAGCATTCAAGCTTTCAGTAAAAAACTGAATATCATGTCTGGGATGATCTTCGCGAAAAGCTTCGATATCATATGGCTTCGCGCTAAAATAAGCCACCTTCATCATATTATTTTTTTTAACACCAAAGTGAAAAATGTCTTATGCCGCCATCAGGGCATCAACATTGTGATCAGCCCATAGGTACTGTCCACTTTTCTTTTGTCATAAACGGAATCCTTTATGGTTCTAATTTTCAAAGGGTTTGATCTTCTCAACTGGTTACCATGCCATTTCGTCCGTATTGTCTGGCAGGGAAAAAGGGGGTAGCCTTTCTCTCGCTAATTGGTGCCCAAGATTGAAAGTCTAGTTTTACAATTTTCACATGTGTATGTTTTTTAAGTAATCCGGACGCTTCACCCCAAATTTATGTCTGTCCTGGTTAAGCAAAAATGACAAAGGGCATCTAGGTTCATGATTTTGATCATCATCTCTGGAATAATAGCGTTTTAATTTTACTACAATACCCATCCAAACAGCCTACTTTGATATCGATAGATTACTCTTGGAGCAATCCGATAAATAAACAGGAAGGCCCCATGAATAGCGGCATACCAGGTCATGTTAAAAAACTTTTTTCTGTCCGGTTGTCCATACAAAAAAGAAAAATTTCACCGTATGCGTATAAGGAAGTGCCTTCTTTTCATCGCTCAATACAAAAGTCCACGGATATGATGAAAACCATAGTTGTAGCAACCGATTTTTCAAGTACCGCACTCAATGCGGCCCAATATGCCGCCTGTCTTACCCGACAGATACCTGTCAGTAAATTAATCCTGTATCATTCCTATTATGATATAATATCGAAAAATATAGGGTTTACTGATACCCAGTTTTATTTGCAATCTCAGGAAGATAGTATGCGAAGACTGAACAATCTGAAACGCGAGCTTGGACCACTGGCTGCAGACGGATTAATCATCGAATGTATTGCCAGCATTTCTCCCATTAAGGAAGTGGTCCATAGTGGCTTTTTAGACGAAGATCCGACGCTCATAGTCATGGGCATGACAGTAAAAAGCAAATTGGAAAAGAAAATCACAGGGAGTCAGGTGTTGATAGCTGCACAGCATACTACTAAGGCATTATTGATTATTCCATCCAATGCCACATACAAAAAGATCAAAAAGATAGTATATGCCTGGGATATGGGAGATTCGGAAAAAACATTTCCTAAAAAGATGTTCAAAGACATTATGAGCATATTTAAAGCGGAGTTATGGGTGCTTAATATTGATTATAATAACAGAAATTTTAATGAAAATACCATCAATGAACAAGCACTGATGCACCGCATACTTGATCCTGAGGCGGTAAAATATATCTACGGTCATCATCGGGATGCCGGTCGGGGGATTATTGAATTTGCTGACCAACAACACGCAGATTGGATTATAATAATTCCGAAAAAGAAATCATTCCCCGATAGCTTATTCAGAAAAAGTACTACCAGGAGCGTAGCATTTCAAATAAAAATCCCGTTGCTTATATTACCCCCGTGTATTGTCACAGAGAATCATCAGGTAGGATAAGTCATATTTGACGTGAAGAAAGGTCACATTTTGATCAATTCATGGGGGCCAGATCAGCCAATATATGCGGCAGCCAAATAATCACCGCTATCCTGTAGTGTACCACTACAGGAAAAAGCTTTAGCGGATCCTATCTATAGGCCAGGATGATAAAACGGGAAGTCTAAGGGTTAACGACTGTGATTAAAACCAATCATTGATGGCTTTGTGTACCAAAATACTAATAACAATCACTCGGCGGTGTGACGTTGATCATGAGTTTCTATCTTAAGCCGTACGTTCTTTGCATAAGAATAGACGTACTCAAAAATCCAACAATATGAAATTGCATATTCAAAAAGACGGACTGCTTACCGATATTCAAAAGCAATTTAGTGGTCATTTCCCCTATCTGAAAATTGATTTCTATCGATTCCCACATCTGGACCAAAAATTGTCTCCGAAGAACGAGCGACTGGATAAATATACTTCTGTAAGCCAGTTGGTGAAATGGAACGACGACAAACTAGTCGAAATAGATGACCAGATGACGATCAGCCAGTTTGAATCCGCTATGGAGCAAATAGGGCTGTTCACACAGGTATTTAGAAAATCGGGCCGCGTGTGGATAGAAACCTCCTATACAGATGACTGGAGTCTAGAGAAACAAAATGAAGAAGGTAAAATGCTAAGCAGTGTCCACGATATCGACTCAGAAAAACAGATTGACTGGGATGACTGGAATGAGTAGGGGATTAATAAGGTAAGTTCCTCATTTTCTTTTCATTCGTAACGATCACTTTGCCATTCTGAATCTCAATAAGCTTCTCTGATTTGAAGTCACCGAGCGTTCTTATGAGTGACTCGGTAGCCACTCCGATGGCCGAAGCCATGTTTTCTCGGGAGATATCCAGTTCTACAACTGTATTTTCAGCCGTTTTGTACTTTTCCAATAGTTTCAGAAGTCCGAAGCTGACTTTCTTCCTAAGTGAATTGTAAGCCAGATTCAGCAGTTTCTCCTCATCTGAAACGGTATTATGGGCAATCATTTTAATAAATTGACCAGAAATTCGGAGGTCACACAAGACCAGGCTTAAAAAATCCTTCCGGGGAATGAGCATCAGATCCGCATCATCCAATATTTGCGCATTGTCTTTACAATTCGTTTCTTCCAGTATAGATAAATAGCCGAAAAAATCACCGGATCCATACACATGGGTTATAAATTCCTTCCCATCTTCATTGATCAAATAGGTTTTTACTTTTCCGGAAACCACATAATATACAAATTTGGGCCGGTGCCCTTCCGCGTACAGAAGGTGCTTTTTGGGGTAATGACAAACTTCCCTTTCCTCAGATGTAAGCGTTATATGACCCAATTGGTGGGCGCCTTCAATAAATTCATTGACCCCCTTTTGACCTGGCTCAAAGGTACGACGAAGATACTCCAGCTTTTTTAGCCTCGATTCCACTGCATTAAGCAATTCAATGCCATCAAATGGCTTGGTAATATAATCATCGGCACCCATCTCCATTCCCTTCCTGAGGTCACTTCTCTCGGATTTAGCTGTGAGGAAAATAAAGGGAATACCCGCAGTTTGTTCATGCTTATTTAATAAATGCAGGACACCATAACCATCCAACACAGGCATCATAATATCACAAATTATAAGGTCCGGTTTCTCAGAAATCGCCCGTTCGGCGCCAACTTTTCCGTTCTCAGCGGTAATCACTTCATAGCCTGAAAGCTGAATAATTTCAGCAATATTTTCTCTGACTTCCTGATTATCCTCTATGATGAGTATTTTTTGCATAACCGTAAATTATAATCGGGGTATGATAATGGTAAAAGTAGAACCCTGATTCAATTCACTCTCGACTTTCAACTTACCTTGAATCAGTTCCAGGTATTTTCTTATAATGTGAAGCCCTAACCCGGTTCCCTGGATATGAAGCACGTTTCCACCGCGAAAAAATCGTTCGGTTAAGTGCTTCATGTCTTCCCTGGAAATACCTACACCCTGATCCTGTACTGCAATGGAAAGCATCTGATCATCTGCCGAACAGATAATATTAATGGTGCTGTCAGCATTTGAGAATTTTATTGCATTAGATATAAGGTTGATCATTATGTTCTTCAAAATCCCAATGTCGGCTTTCACTGCGGCATAGGAATGGCATTCAAACGTAATTTTCTGTCCCGGCTTCATTAATTGCTCCATATCTTCCATAACTGAATGTATCAGGTCGCGGAGATCCTTTGCGGTAATTTCCTGTTCCACGGTTTTCACCTTACCTTCATCAAGCTTACCCACCGAAAGAAAATCGTCAAGGATATTATTAAGCCCAAGTACGGAGCTCTTTATCCGCTGAATATGTTTCATCCTTTGGCCTTGTTCAGGAAGGTCGTTGTATTTTTCTAATAAAAAGGCAGAAGAAAGGATAGTGCTTAACGGAGTACGGAATTCATGGGATGCCAGAGTAACAAACTTAGACTTTAAATCGTTCATGTGCTTCTCATTTTCAAGAGCAGTGCTTAATTCTTCTTTGGAGCGTTCCAGTTCCGACAACGTTTCCTGAAGCATCTTGGTGCGGGCCTCCACCTTTTGTTCCAGTTCCATGTTCAGTTTGGTGATTTCATTTGTAAATCGCTGTAGTTCGTCTTTCTGCCGTAGTACTATTTTTTCGCTATTCTTTCTTATGGTAATGTCTACGATAAACGCAATAACGTACACTCTTTTTTGAAAAGAATATGGACTTAAGCTGATTTCTACAGGAAATTGAGTACTATCTTTTCTTACCGCATACAAATCCCGCCCTTCTCCCATTTGGCGGGGTAACGGATGATCGTAAAAATATGCGCGATCCTGTTGGTGAATCGAATGATATTCAATAGGGACGAGTATTTCGACTTTTTTTCCAAGCACCTCATCCTTATCGTAGCCAAACTGCTTCTCGGCATATCGATTGAAGTTAATTATTCTCCCTTCATCGTCGGTCACAACAATACCTATGGTGGCGTGGCTGAACACCAGCCCAAATTGATGAGTTTGGGCAATCCCGATTTCAGAATTTATATGCTTTTCTGCATCTTCCATTTTTTCTGAACGTAGTTGGGGCGCCTGCTGAGGAAGCGTCTGCAAGCCCTACGAATTTAACTAAATTTAATCAATCCATATAAAAAATTTTGAATCTGTTATAAGCCTCCTTTTCCAATGATTCACGGTGATCAGGATGAGCAATCCGGATAAGGGCCTTAGCCCGCTGCCTTAAATTTTTACCATACAAATCAGCTACTCCAAACTCGGTGACAATATAATGTGCATGCGCGCGGGTAGTCGTGACACTGGCCCCCGGCTTAAGACAGCAAACAATTTTGCTCTCTTTCCGGGAGGTGACAGAAGGCATGGCAATGATCGGCTTTCCACCTTCAGACAGAGCGGCGCCGCGTATAAAATCCATCTGGCCTCCCACACCCGAATATTGAAAAGTGCCGATAGAATCGGCACAAATCTGACCAGTTATATCTACCTCTATGGCACTATTGATAGCCATAACCCTGGGATTCTTTCTGATAATACTCGTGTCATTGGTAAAAGCGGTCTCCTTCATGATGACAAGCGGGTTTTCATCAATAAAATCATAAAGTTTTTTTGTTCCCATGGCAAAACTGGAAACAATCTTGTGTGGCAGAACCTTCTTGCAATTTCCCGTGATGACCCCTTTCTCCACCAGAGATATAATACCGTCAGAAAACATTTCTGTATGGATTCCCAGGTTCTTGTGATCGGCCAGCTCGCTGAGAACAGCATTAACAACACCTCCTATGCCCAGTTGTAGCGTTGCTCCGTCATCGACCAAAGCGGCCACATGCAATCCAATATTTTTATCTGTTTCGGTCGCAGCTGGAACGACTAGTTCATCAATAGGCGCATCAGATTCAATGGCTGCATGGATTTTACTGCAATGAATGAAGCCGTCGCCGTGCGTCCTGGGTACCTGAGAGTTACATTCTGCCAAAATATAGCGCGCATTTTCTATGGCGCTAAGAGATACATCGACAGACGATCCCAGCGAGCAAAATCCATGCTTGTCCGGGGGACTCACCTGTATCATGGCCACATCAAGGGGTAATACATTTTTCTTAAACAGCAGGCCGATTTCACTGAGAAAGACAGGAATATAATCGGCCAGACCATCATTTAACGCAGTTCGCATATTTGCACCCGTAAAAAATGTGTTGGCATGAAAGATTTTTGTGAATTCCGCGCGGCAATAGGGTAAGTCACCCTCGGTATGGATATGCACCATCTCCACATTTCGAAGTTCGTTTGACCTGGCAACCAGCGCATCAATTAAGCGGTGCGGCGCCATTGCCACGCTATGGATAAAAACCCGTTGATTGCTTTGTACAACAGAGACTGCCTTTTCTGCAGATACAAACTTCATATGAACAATTTTTAATCATTCTTAATTCGGAACAAATTTATCATTATGCCGCTGTCCTGTCAATGACCGCCGCCATATGTAACAATGATCAGAATCATCAATAAAGCTGCCACACATCAGTTATTATCAGAAAAAACGTTCGCAACTTTATCGCTTTATCACATGGAGATTTTTTATCCAGTAACTATGGCTTTCCAATTGCAGCATCCATATGCCTTTTCTCAAAAAAAAAAGCCGGTAGCATACTTCTGCATGGAGTATGCCATACACCAAGCGCTAAAAATATATGCCGGTGGATTGGGATACCTGGCAGGATCTTTTATGTACAGTGCATTTGAACTGCATCAAAACGTGGTCGGTGTCGGTATTTTGTGGAAATATGGCTATTATGATCAGACACAAAAAATCGATGGTTCCATGGATGTAGTATTTGTTGAAAAAAACTATACTTTTTTAAAGGATACACATATTCGATATACAATAAAGATAGCCGGTCACGAGGTATGGGTGGCAGCATTTTATCTTCCTCCGGAAGTCTTTGGCACAGCGCCATTATTCCTATTGACAACGGATTTGCCGGAGAATGATTATCTGGCCAAAACCACCTCCTACAAATTGTATGATTCCAATCCAGAAGCTGCTATGGCGGCCGCCATATTATTAGGCATCGGCGGTGCTAGACTATTTGAACAGCTGGACTGGCACCCTGAAATTTATCATCTCAATGAATCACACGGGCTTCCACTAGCCTTCTATCTGTATAATCAATTCAGAAATAAACAGGAAGTAAAAAAGAAATTGGTTTTTACCAATCACACCCCGGAAGCCGGGGGAAATCCCAGGACCAATGTATGGCGGCTCAATAACATGGGATTTTTCGATACACTTCCTGAAGCTGACGCCAGAGACATTACCCAAACCGATTCTGATACCATGGACCATACCTTGAGCATGCTGAGGTTATCGGCAGTAGCAAACGGCGTATCTAAAATTCATCTGCGCACACTATGGGATATGTGGCGGAATTATGACAATACATGCCAGATTATTTCCATAACTAATGCCCAAAGCTATCCCTTTTGGGCTAATAAGGTAATGTACGAAGCGCTTGCTCAACGCGATATTGAAAAATTGCTACAAACAAAAAAAGAGGCTAAACGGCTCTTATTTGAAGTAATAGCAGATCAGACCGAAAAGATATTGAACGAAGATGTATTTACACTAGTATTTGCCAAGCGATTTGCGGGATATAAACGACCGGATCTTCTTTTGTATAACATGGAAAGGTTCAGGCGAATTGTCACTAATGAGCACCATCCAGTCCAGATCATTTGGGCCGGCAAACCATACCCCACAGATTATTGGTCAGTAGGCGTATTTGATAAAATTGCTCATGAATGCAACAATTACCGCAACTGCGCGATACTCCAAGGTTACGAATTGTGGCTCTCCAAATTATTAAAGCGAGGTTCGGACGCGTGGTTAAATGTCCCCCGTATGACCCATGAAGCTTCGGGAACAAGTGGCATGAGCGCGGCTATGAACGGGACAGTCAATATATCTATTCCTGACGGATGGTTCCCTGAGTTCGCCAGACACAAAATAAATAGTTTTGTCATCCCACCTGCTGAAGGGGTGCCCAATGACCATGAAAGGGATGCAATAGAAGCAGAAAATTTGTATGACCTGCTTGAAAACGAAGTGATTCCGTGCTATTATAACAACAGGTCTCTTTGGCAATCCCTTATGATCAAAGGCATGGAAGACATCATCCCTAATTTTGATAGCAATCGGATGAATGATGAGTATTACGAAAATCTTTACTGCCATATGCCTAGTTAAACTCAGGAGTCAACCTTACAGAAAAATGCACGGTAAGCTCATCCTTTACTTGCAATAATCCAAAAAGAGCCACCGGGGGGTTGATGCCAAAGTCGCTCATCTTCAGGAATACATCCCCTTCAATATCGATATTTCCGTCTGTATTCACCGAAACTATCGGGCGCAGGCTGATAATTTTTCTAGTACCTGCTATAACAAGGATTCCATCGGTTTCTACGAGATGCTTTTTGCCATCCATAGCTAAAAATCCCACTGGCGTTGTAGCAATAAAGGAGATGGTCGGGTATTGATCAGCTTTTAGAGTCTCATAAGTCCTTTTGTTCATGGCGGTTCCTTCTACACCCATACTTTTAATGTCACTTGCGCGAATGAGTATCCTCACTTCATAAATATTCAAATAGCCTTCTTTTTCCATACTGACACTTGCAATTCCATCAGCATCAGCAACAAATTCGGACCAGTCTCTGATATTAGAACCTCCGCGAATAATAAAAGAGTAATCGCTTCCCATTTTATAGTTACTCTGACTATATAATGATGATCCCAACAATAACAAGGCTAGAGTATAACCCAATTTGACTTTTCCCATCATCTTATATTCCCTTTTGCTGATTAAATATTATTGCAGCAACCGTTGCCTCGGCAAAGCCGAACACCAGCCAGGTAAGCACCACCGGTAGCGAGACGTCTATAGCACTGTAGATAAGAAGCATATAGGGTAAAGTGGCTATAGTCAAATAGAATAACCCGAATTTCAAGCTTCTGGCAAAAACTGACCCTTTGAAGCTACTTTTTAATCGCTCCCAGAGCCAGGAGAGGCAGATGCCCATCACAAAAGGATGCACGTAATAGAGAACATTGCGCTGCGTCTGGCTAATAAATGCAGGTCCGAAGTACTCCATGGCCATATCCGGCATTCGCCATAACAGGAGGTATAATCCTATGACACTCAACACAAGCAAAGCAGTACCGGCGAATAATCCAGAAAGGAGGATCTTTTTCATTGGCGGATTCTTAAGTCATTATAGAACGCGAAGCTATCTGCATTAGAAAAACTATCATATGACCCCGGTTTCATACTCCAATGATCCTGATCAAGATCACCCGACACTTGATTGACAGGTATCATCACAACCTATGATCACCATCATTGTCCTTCCCTATGAATAGTGTTTGCTTTGTATAGACAAATATCTCTTCCCTAAAATTTATTTTATGAAAAGCGATGCTCAAATTCAAAAAGATGTAATGGACCAGCTTAAGTGGGAACCATTCTTAAAAGCCTCAGAAATTGGGGTTTCTGTCCGAAATGGCGTTGTTACGTTGTCAGGTCAGGTAGATTCTTATTACAAAAAGAGATCAGCCGAGGAGGCCGCGAAAAAAGTATCGGGCGTAAAGGCTATTGCCGAAGATATACAGATAGGCGTAACACCTTTCTACGCTAAAAGTGACACTGAAATCGCCGAAGCTATACTAAATGCCCTAAAATGGCATACAGCTGTCCAGAACGAACGGATTAAGATTAAAGTCGACAGCGGCAACGTAACACTGGAGGGCGAGGTAGATTGGGACTTCCAGCGTAGTAGCGCCCGAAAAGAGATTGAGAGTCTCGCAGGTGTTAAGTCTATCACCAACTTAATTACCGTCAAGCCCCGGGTAACCGCCTCAGATGTCCAGAGCAAAATCGAAAGCGCCTTTCAGCGCGCGGCCTCCATCAATTCGCGTAAAATAAAAGTGGATGTAATAGGTGGTAAGGTAATCCTATCAGGATCAGTGACTTCTTTGGCCGAAAAAGAAGAAGCTGAAACTTCAGTATGGAACGCGGACGGGGTGACACAGGTTGAAAATAATTTAGAGATCACTGTTCCGGAATACAGCGAGTACATAGATTTTTAATCACGCAACCTCAGTCCTCGGAATTGACGATCAGGTATTCACCAGAAAAAACCCACTCTAAGTACCAATTTCTATCTTATTCGGTAAAATACCTGGCCGTCTTCTGTTCCCATAATTTAACCTACCAAATAAATGTAATTGTATATGCTCGGTATATTGGATGAATCGCAAATAAACAAAGTATTGAAAAGCTGTATCGTTGGTCGCCTGGGTTATACAGATGGCGAAAAAATATTTATTGTCCCGATTTCCTATCTCTATTATAACCAAAAATATATTATAGCCCATTCAAGAGAAGGTCAAAAAATAGAAATCCTTAGAAAAAATCCAGAGGTTTGTCTTGAGGTGGATGTCATCCACAACCTGTCAAATTGGGAGAGCGTCATACTATGGGGAAAATACGAGGAGATTACACTCCAACCGGACAGGTATTATGCATTAAACCTGCTGATAAGAAAGATCAATCAGCAAAAATTAAAGCAAATGCCGGTAGTTTCAGCCAATCCTTCTGAAGTGGAAGATTCCATGGTATTACCGGACAGAGAAAAAGCGATCGTATACCGCATTAAAATAGATAAAATGTCGGGGCGATTTGAAAGAAACGAGGGGTAACCGTAGAGAAAATGATCTTCAGCGGTATTCCCACAAAATTTCGCCCCAATATTCGCCATTCTTTCTTTCATGTGTTTTTAAGAGGCTCTTCTAAAATTCCCCCTTTGATGTTGCAATCAGCTTACCGTTGGGCCAATCTTTTTCGTATGTCAGTTTCGTAAAGATTACGGTACATGTATCTGTACCATACCGAAATAATTCAGGTCCCGGAAAACAGGAGAGGAAAAAAAACAACAGAAATACTAAGGCTTTCATTTATATGATATTTTTGTATAAAGCTATCCTAATCTTATTGAGAGAAGGATGTTAGAAATCAATCTCACATTTGATATCGATCCGCTTTTGAAACACATCGGTTTGTTGGTTTATGTCAATGCATTTTTAGTCTTAAGTTTGTATTATGTATGTGCCTGAATCAATGCGTGCCATGGTGTTGGAAGCTGTAAAACAGCCTTTAGTGTATAAAACTGTTCCTGTTCCGATCCCTTTGGCAGAAGAGGTGCTGATTAAAGTAATTGCCTGCGGCGTATGCCGTACAGATTTACATATCGTGGATGGTGAATTGAAGCATCCCAAATTGCCGCTTATACCCGGACATGAAATCGTCGGTATCGTGAAGAAGTTGGGTAAGGGAGTAGGGAAACTGAAGGAAGGTGATCTGGTTGGAGTTCCCTGGCTGGGCTACACTTGTGGCAAATGCCGATACTGCAGCAGCGCGCACGAGAATTTATGCGAAGCTGCCCGATTCACTGGTTATACCCTTGATGGGGGCTACGCGGAATATGTCACGGCACACCAGCATTATTGCTTCCCTGTTGCTCCCCAATACGCCAACCCTTCAGGTGCGCCGCTACTTTGCGCGGGACTTATCGGCTACCGTTCCTATAGCAAAATTGGAAAGCAGGCTCATAAAATCGGCTTGTACGGCTTCGGAGGGGCGGCCCATATCCTAACGCAGGTAGCCGTTAGCGCGGGCAAAGAAGTGTACGCTTTCACCAGTCCGGACGATACCGCAGCACAAAGATTCGCCCGGAAGCTTGGAGTATCATGGGCTGGAGACTCTTTGCAGGCGCCTCCGGTAAAGCTGGATGCGGCTATTATTTTTGCGCCAGTGGGAAACCTAATTCCCAAAGCCCTCTCGGATACGGATAAGGGAGGGACTGTAGTCTGCGGCGGCATCCATATGAGCAACATACCTTCTTTTCCCTATCACCTGCTATGGGAAGAAAGAACGGTAACTTCTGTAGCGAACCTCACCCGTAAGGACGGAGAAGAATTTCTTGCACTGGCGCCGAAAGTTCCGATAAATACCCGTACAAAGCTATATAAGTTAGAGCAAGCTAATCAAGCGCTCGAGGATTTGCGTTGCGGGAACATAAACGGAGCAGCCGTTCTGGCAATAAGCTAATTACGGTCTTCCTGGATTTCAAACATATCGAGTCTTTGAGTCATTATCTCAATGACCAGGAGAGCTTCCCTTTGGGGAAGACAGTACATTGACTCTACTGCATAAACAGCAAGTATTATTGGGTCATTTTTCTGTAGGTAAAATTAACGAGCTGGAAAGACGCAAAGATGATCGCCTTTTTCTTTTCCAAAGTTCTATCCACAATACCGAAATGAGCGCCGTAATAAGGGTTAAACTAATCCGAATAGGAGTTAACGCGGTTAGCTTGAAGAAATTGGAGAACAAGGGAATGTATAAGATCATTGCCAACAAAAGGAGAGTGGAAATCACCACTATCCACAACATAATGTTTTTATATCTGATGGTTGAAAACACTGAATAATAAAAGGATCTGTTTACAAACGTCAAGAATATATTGGCAATAATCAACGTGGTAAAAATCATAGACCGCGTTAAAGACTCACCATACCCGTTTTGTATCGAAATATAATAAACAAACATAATTCCTGCGGTTATCGACAACCCTTGAAAAATGCTTAACATCAATTCCTTCCTTCTAAAAAAAGTGGCTGTTATTATCCGCGGCTTTTGAAACATGCTGTTTTTTTCCAATGGTTCGTTCTCATATACGATTGAACACGTCGGCCCCATGATCAATTCTAGAAAAATAACATGCACAGGAGTAAAAATGACCGGGTAGACCCAACCCAATATCAAAGGCAGCGCCACTATCAGAATAATAGGGATATGAATCGAAATAATATATTGAATGGCCTTTTTCAGATTAGTGTATATTTTCCTTCCCATGGCCAGTGCATCAATCATATTCCCAATATCGTCGTTGGTTAAAATAAGGGAAGACGCCTCTTTAGCTATTTCAGCGCCCCGCTTACCCATAGCAATACCTACATCCGCCGCCTTTAATGCAGGACCATCGTTTACGCCATCGCCGGTCATCGCCACGATCTCATTTTGCCTTTTTAAACTTTGAATCACTTTCAGCTTCACTTCCGGGAACATCCGGGCAAATACATTATTTTCAGCGACAACCTTATCAAATTCAGTCCTGTTCAAGTTTATCAATTCTGCACTGGTTAACGCCTTTTCGTATCCTCTAAATCCGGCTTGTTTAGCGATAGCTATAGTGGTTTCCAGATTATCTCCGGTAATAATCTTTAGCCCTATACCTGCATGATAAAATTGCTCGAAGACTTTCTGAATGTTTTTTTTGGGAGGATCATGGAATCCGATCAATCCAAGGAATATAATTTTAAATTCTTGTTGCGTTTCTGGAAAACTTGTTCCATCAAATGAAGCTCTGCCAACACCGATCACGCGTAGCCCTTCCTTTGCGAAGGTGGATAAGCAGTTCTCCACTTTTTTTCTCTCACCTTCATTAAGAAATGATTGCTTTAAAATAGCTTCGGGCGCCCCTTTCATGGCAATGATTCGCTCTCCTTCAGCATTTTCAAAGATGTGCGTCATCATAGGAGGTTCACCACCTAACGGGTACTCATGTATCTTCGTAAACAACGCCCTTCTGTCTATGGGCATAGATTTTTCGTAGACGTCCAAAATAGCCTTCTCCATATTGTCAAATGGAACTGCTTCGCTTGCCCACATAGCAATTCCGATCATATCACAGACAGATGTATTTTGGGGATCAATTCCAGACACTATTTGGTCATTCTTAAAATCATAGATTTTATAGATTTCCATTTTATTCTCGGTAATTGTACCCGTTTTGTCAAGACATATAACAGTCGCTGCACCCAGGGATTCTACCACGGAGGGGTCCTTTACTATTATACCTAATCTCATAAGGCGCCAGGCGCCAAGTGCCATAAAGCTAATGAAGGCAACAGGAATTTCTTCCGGTAAAACGGACATGGCCATAGTAAGGCCTTTCAATAAACTGTCCAGAATATCTTTAGACCGCACATAATGGATTCCCCAGACACAAAGAAAAATTAACGTACCTCCCAAAGACATTCTTTGCACGAAAGACCTAATCTGTCTTTGCAAGGGAGATTTTGTCCTCCGAATTGATTGGACGGAGGTTTTCAGTTCCCCAAACTTCGTCTTATTACCTACGGCGGTTACTTCAAAAACACATTGTCCTGATTCAACAAAAGTACCCCTGTAAAGCTTGCTTGACTCTTTTGAAAAAGTATTTTTTGTAACGCTGAATGCTTCTCCAGTAAGAATTGATTCGTTTACTAAAAAGTCGTTCACCTGCTTTACTATCCCATCAGCCGGAACGCGTTCCCCTTCTGAAATTATCACGTAATCACCGACTACAATTTCATCGACAGGGATATAAATAGGTCTACCATCTCTAATAACCAATGCATTAGGATGAGTAAATTCCTTCAGTGCTCGCAATGCCCTTTGACTTCGGTTGGTTTGGTAAACAGAGATGGTGAAAATAAAGACAATGGCTGCCAACATAAACAGCGCATCTGAGATTTCACCTGAAATAAAATAAATTAAGGTTACGGCGGCTAATAGGAGAAGCATTGGGTCATAAAAGATCTCTTTTAAGATGTGCCAGAAAGAGCGCTTTGAATCGAATTTGACCCTATTTGACCCTTGGGACCTCAAGGAGGCCCGGGCTTGATTTCCCGTAAGACCGCTAAAGGGAAACGGATTGTTGTCCTCCATTTATCAGGGTAACTTTTTGAGACTTTGGTCCTGATATGATTTACTCGGGGTAAAAGTACTGTGCTGTAATTCTGTGTGCCTGATTTGTCCACCGAGGTAGCCGGTCCAAGCCACCAGTATAAAACTGATCACCGATAAAATTAACAGAATAAATGACATTTTCTTGGCAAACCTAGATCTTCGTCGTCTTAGGATAATTCCTATTATCGCGGCTACACCTAAAAAAATCAACGCCACTAAAGGATAAATAGAAAACTCTTCGTGCTTTTCAATGGCATCCTTGGAAATCTCCCGGATGTGCTCTACTGCTTCCTCGGCACCCTCACCAGTTAAATAAGTGATAACTGCGCCCACAGACGAAACCACGAATAAAAAATATGCCGCGACTTCTGTATGGGCATTCCTGCGCCATAAAGCGAGCACTAAGAGGAGTACACCCAGCAAAGTGCCCGCGACGGGAAGGTGATTGATAAGCAAATGCAAGTGTAGTGAGTTCATGTCTTTTATGATTATACGTAAAATTAGTTTCTAATTCCCTCGCCTTAAATGATTGGCATCAGACCCTCGAATGATTGTAATCAAGATAGGTTTTCTGGTACTTCTAAGTCAAGTTTTACTTTTTAGTAATTGACTCAGGATAGCTTACATGCCATTAGGTACCTGCAAACAAGAATAAGGTGGTGCTTAAGGCAGTGCTTTAATAAACACTCGCTAGCCGAATTTGAACAAAAATCGACTTGTGATAAGGTCTTTTTTCGGGGTATGCGGAGAATCAGGGTTAAAGGAGTCGCTGCCAGAAGCCCATTAAAACGCGTAATAGGCATTCCCATGCCAGCCCGACTCCCGGATGACTCAGGATCAAACCAAAGACTCATGTTGGCGATAAAACAGAAAAGCGCATAGGGTAAAATAACCTTGTCTGACTATGTCACCTGCCGTGTATTGGGCAATCTTGACTATATTGATGTTTTCCGGAAGGAGTTTAAGCATGTGCAACATTATCGGCACCTTATGGTGCCTGAGGATATCGCGAAGTACAGAATGATGAGGTACAAGCTTTGGGGCTATAAGTGGTACGATTTACTATAGCGTCTCACTTAAAGGGAAGGACCTTCGATTGTTTACGTGACAATACTTTGCCAGCTTAAACGGTCTCGCCGTGCCACGAAAAACCGGTTGAAGTTAAACGCGATACTACGACATGCAATCGATATATTTTTTCTTAACGGGACACTAGTGAGGTATACCATTGTTTAATCCATCTTCGACCAAAACGCTATCTTGACTCTCCGGAAAATCAGCCGTTGTCGGAGCTATCCCGCTGGTATAACCGATCTGTTCACACAATATCCGATCCTCTATATTTCCCACCGACTTTTCAAATGCATGACGCCATCTATGGGAAGATGCCGACTCAATATAGGTTCCCTGCTTGCTATCAATTTTAAGCCAGACTTCTTTCAAGGAATCAGAAAGCTCATTGGCCCGTAACTGCCAGTATCCTATAGGAGTTCCGGCATTCTCAAACCGTTCAATCTGCTTGAGGGACTGCGTGACCAGGGAAAGTGCCTGTGACCTGTCGCTTATTTCTAAATTGAAATAGAGCCCTATCGAATTTTTCATACCAAATGTTTAAAAGGTCAGTTATATGATATACGAAATAACAGCTATTAATACGCACGGCAAATGAGCGCAGTCATTAAAGGCAATGATCTTGATCAACAACTGGCCAAATATCTTCACCGATGAAGCCCATTCATGTACAGTGCGGAGGTCTCCCAGGGATGATATGGCCAGGTGACAAATTCAGTAGAAAAGGGGGTGAGCAAGATGCCAAAAGCGTTGCGATATTGCGATGCAAAGAAATGGGGGCGTAGTGTTGAGATATTTCGATGCACGGCAAATATCTGGTGTTATCCTCGATTACAAAATCGATGCAGATAAAGCATTGGATTCACAATCAGCCGTTTAATTAATCCGAATGAAAAAATTGCAGTACCGTATCTTTACTCGCTCCGGGCAGCTAGACACTACGATCCGGCCTGTTTTCCCTGAAGAAGGATTTCCAGCATTTTCCGGTCAAGCCGGTGGCCTTTGTATGATTCGTATTTCACATCTTTCCTCTCACTGTCCAGGATACCGAAAGCGCCACGGAGATTCCACAGTGACCAACCCCACCCATATTTCTTCCAGAGGAATAACTGATCCTGCATATAAGCCAATGCTACGGTGTGTGGCGTATAATGATAGACACCCCATTCACCCGCATGCACAGTGATGCCTTTTTGATTCAATTTCACCCAGGGCTGATAGTGTTTGTCTAGCCGCGCTTTATCCCAATAATCAGTTTCACTGATCTTTAAAGGCCAGGAGGGCACGGGCCAGCTGTCGTTATTCCCTACCCAACTGGCTTTGTAATGTGTAAGCTGCATCGGAACATAGCTATGCAGGCTTTGGTAAATGTCTTTTCGCGAGGCAAACCCATCCACAGGGAGATTTCCATAATTAAGCCCATCTATAGTGATCTGCCGGCGCGGGTCTACTTCTCTAATGGCCTGGATGATATGGCTCACCACCTGAATATATTTTGCCGCAGGAATATTGCCCGCCGGCTCATTGATCAGGTCAAAGCTCAAATGCTGGCTGTCAACGTCCTTATATCGCCTAGCGATATACACCCAATGATAAGTTGCAGCCACCAATGCTTTTTGTTGATCTTCGGGACTTCCTGAAAATAGTTGAAGGGGCTCTTTATCCGCGTCATTCACGCAATAACCTGGGATGCGATGGAGGTTCAGACAAATATGAATGCCGTATCTTTTGCCGTAAACCATGAGCTGGTCCACCAGACGAAAAACAGACTCATCAATTTTCATCCACTGGGTGACATCCGGCTTACTCCAATTCCAGTAACTCAGGGGAATGCGGGCGAAATTAAATCCCCATTCAGCCATCATGGCAAAATCTGCTTCATGGAAGGGTTGCGGATCATGTCCGGAAAAAAATTCCAAGAGATTAAAACCATACCATCGTTCGCGCTCCGCGAACTGACCTGTCCGGGGACGACCAAGAGTTTCCCTGGGCGACAATAAAGCAAGGCCAAGTGCTGCCACGGTTCCCTGCGATAAAAAATTTCTCCGATTCATAACGACCAGTTAAAAGCCAGAAGTAAAAAAGACGGTCAATTCTGCAATTGACCCATAGAAGCCGCGATGCATAAAATTAATGTTTGGACGGAAACTCGCAAATTCCGCGCATCAGACGGCAGGGGCAATTAGCCCGATTCGATTCATTGAAAGTAATTATTCGGAGAAAACTCTTGGCAGTGCACGGCGGATATTTACGCTTCCATATCCTGCATGAATACAAAAAGACTACCACAGATGGATGAGAATATGCATAATATACTGATAATCAACAAGAGGATTCCGAAGATAATGTATTGAAAGTTATGCCCTTAGAGGTTACTATTAATTCGATAGTGAAGGAAAAGATTACCGAAATGGATATCACTCAAAACCAGCTGGCCAAGATGCTGGGTATCAACAAAACCAAGCTTTCATTGACTCTTAATTCAAAACGCCCACCGGATGTAAAATTCCTGAAAGCGGTGCATGAGAAATTAGGGGTGGATGGTAATTTTTATTTTGAAAAATGTGTAGCGAGAATAGGCGATAAAACAGGAATCGCTCAATAATGGCCAAGCATTGGAAGAAGAAGAAATTAAAGGTAGTTAAAGTAGCGGTAACGGGATTCGAACCCGTGTTTAAGCCGTGAGAGGGCTCCGTCCTAGGCCTCTAGACGATACCGCCTGCTACAAAAAGGGCAAAGCTACAGTAAATCTCTGAAAAATCCTTCTCCGTCCGTTTCACCTTAGTCTATATTATTTTGACCTTCCTGGGAAGGAAAGTAGCCCCCAGGAAATAAACAAGCCAAATTGCCGCCGCATTCGCTCAACTGTCCAGGTAGTCATTTTCAAGAGGTCCCTTCTGTAAGGGCCGCAACATCCATTCGGTAAGATCAAAAGCGTTTGCCCCAGCCAGAAGTGCTCGCGCAAATCTTCTTATCTTCGAGCCATTTTTCGAGGATCGAAAACCCATGCAATTACGTACCGAAGCGCGAAAGACCATCCATTTGGCTTTCCCCATTATACTCGGGGAAATGGCGCAGATGTCGCTGCGGCTCATCGATACGGCCATGGTAGGGGCAGTAAATTATAAACAGCTGGCTGCCGTTGCCCTGGTCACCAGCGTGATGAACGTTCCTTTCCTTTTCGGCATTGGCATCACCCTTTCCTTATCCCAGACCGTCTCCATGGCCCACGGTAGGGGCAATAAAGCACAGGTCGGTCATTATCTGTTTAACGGCTTTTGGCTCTGCGTTGCCTTTGCCCTGTTCATCTCCCTGGGACTGGAAGCCACCAAGGGGATCCTTTTCCATCTGGGTCAGGAACCGGATGTGGCCCGTTTGGCCCTTCCTTATCTCCGCCTGATGGGCTGGTCTGTGGTACCGATGGTCCTTTTTATGGCACTCAAGCAATTTACCGACGGATTACAACTGACGCGTACCGGCATGCTATTGTCGCTGGTAGGTCTTCCGTTGAATATTTTTCTGAACTGGCTGTTGATCTTTGGCCATTGGGGTCTGCCGAGGCTTGAGATCGTCGGGGCAGGGTGGGGGACCTTGATCACGCGAAGTGTTACCTTTCTGATACTGGCGGGGATCGTACTCAAACACCCGACGTTCCGGCAATATAGCTTGGCCCAGCGCCGTCAATGGCATTTTAATGGCAAAACCATAAAGGAACTCCTCCATATTGGTATCCCCAGCAGCTTTCAGATATCCATGGAGACGGGGGCCTTTGCCATATCAGGTATCCTAATCGGCACTATAGACGCCGTCTCGCTTGCAGCGCACCAAATTGCGATATCGATGGCTTCTATGACTTTTATGGTATCACTGGGGTTATCCCAAGCGGGTTCGATCCGTATCAGCCATGCTTTTGGAAGGAATGATTGGAACAGCATATCCCGCATCGGCAAAAGCACGCTGGCGACCGCTTTGTCCTATGGTCTGTTTTGTGCCGTCCTGTTTATTGTCTTTCGCGGCCAGTTTCCATTTTTATTTAACAATAATCCCAATGTGGTGAGCACCGCCGCCTGGCTGTTGCTGTTTGCCGCCATCTTTCAGGTATCAGACAGTACCCAGGCGGCTAGTGCGGGCTTGTTGCGGGGCATCAAAGACATGAAGATTCCTACGTTCTATATAGGAATGGCCTACTGGGTGGTGGGTATCCCAGCAGGATGCCTGCTGGCCTTCGTATGGAATATGGGTGCAGCGGGAATATGGACGGGGCTGATCATCGGTTTGACCATGGTATCGTTGACGCTTAGTATCCGTTTTAGAAAACTCAGTCGCGCGCAGAGAGCAGAAGTGGCCCCCGATGCGGTACCTCAGGGCTCCTAAAAAGTACGCTTTCATCACATCAACCCC